>Ga0209640_10000534_pt1 | contig 29739 bp, 25 predicted proteins | sample RifCSP10_1_FD_184018 | JGI IMG/M metagenome (GOLD analysis project Ga0209640, IMG submission 184018) | Soil microbial communities from Rifle, Colorado - Rifle CSP2_sed 10_1 (SPAdes) (version 2) | ecosystem: Environmental > Terrestrial > Deep subsurface > Rock core/Sediment | place: Rifle... | reverse complement strand
CCGTCGCCCCCATTGTCTTTCTCCTCACTTCTCAACGCGAAACACAGTGCGCACTGAAAAGGATCCACTCGGTCCACTCGAAGTGCCCGACGACGCACTCTACGGCGTCCAGACTCAGCGAGCCGTCCAGAACTTTCCCATCAGCGGCTTGCGACCGCTCAAGCCATTCGTGACGGCGCAGGTCTGGATCAAGAAGGCCGCCGCGTTGACCCATCGCGACACTGGGCGCCTCGAGACGCGTCTGGCCAACGCCATTGTCGCGGCGGCGGACGAAGTCCTTACCGGAAAACATGACGACCAGTTTGTCGTTGATCCGTACCAGGCCGGCGCCGGTACGTCGCACAACATGAACGTGAACGAGGTGCTCGCGAACCGCGCGAACGAGCTGCTCGGCGCCAAACGGGGCACGTACCAACCCGTGCATCCGAACGATCACGTGAACATGGCGCAGAGCACCAATGACACGATCCCGACGTCCATTCGGCTGTCGTGTCTCGCCGAGCTCGGTGGCCTGGTGAGAGCCTTCGAGTCCCTCCGGGACTCGCTGGCGGCGAAAGGGAAGGAGTTCAATGACATCGTGAAGGCGGGCCGGACCCACCTGCAGGACGCGATGCCCATCCGCCTCGGACAGGAATTCGCCGCGTATGCCGGGACGGTCGATCGGGGCCTGCGCCGCGTGAAGGAGAGCGCTGACTACCTGCGTGATCTCGGTATTGGCGGGAGCGCGGTGGGAACCGGCGTGACCGTGGAGCCCGAATACCCCGCGGTGATGAACAAGCATCTCCGGGCGATCACGGGACTCGAGCTTAGGGTCGGAGCCGATCGCGTTCAGTTGATGCAGAGCATGGGCGACGCCGCGGGTTTCTCGGCTGCCCTGCGAGTGCTCGCGCTCGACCTCAGCAAGATCGTGAGCGACCTGCGATTGATGGTCATGGGTCCGCGCACCGGGATCGACGAGATCAAGCTCCCCGCGGTGCAGCCCGGATCATCGATCATGCCCGGGAAGATCAATCCATCGATCCCCGAGATGGTAAATCAGGTCTGCTTCCAGGTCGTAGGCTGCGACACGACCGTTTCGATGGCGGCGGAGCACGGTCAGCTGGAGCTGAACGTGATGATGCCCGTGATCGCTCACAACATTCTGCTCTCGATGCGGATCCTGACCAACGCGGTGACCGTTCTCGACCGGCGCTGCGTCCGCGACATCGAGGCGAACCGGCAAATGTGCGAGTACTGGGTCGAGCGCTCGGCCGCCCTTGCCACCGCCCTGGCACCCCAGATCGGGTACGCGGCGGCGGCTGAGCTCAGCAAACGATCCGTGAAGGAGGGTGTCCTGATCAGGGACCTGGTGCGGCGCGAGGGCGTGCTTCCTCCCTCTGAGGTGGATGAAGTCCTGGACCTGCGAAGAATGACGGAGATCGGTGTGCCCGGTGGAAAGCACGGCCCCGCACCCTCGGGAGGCTGAACCAATCGCGGCGCGGAACCCCTCTCGCTAGCTTTTCACTCGATGCGCATCACGACCTGGGCTGAATACGGCCTTATCTGCTCGTTGAACCTTGCTCGGCGGTACGGTGATGGGCCCGTAACCGGCCGCGACATCGCGGTGGCGGAACGCCTCCCAGCGGATTACGTCGAGCAGATTCTGCTGCGCATGCGCCGCGCCGGGATCGTTACCAGCGTGCGCGGCGCCCGTGGCGGATATGTGCTCGCGCGTCATCCTGGAGACATTTCGGTGCGCCAGGTGGTGTCGGCCTCGGAACACACCACGTTTGACGTTCGCTGCTTCACCCATCCGGTAGCCGAGGACCGCTGCGCGGATTCGTCAAACTGCAGCATCCGGCCCGTGTGGATGATGCTTCAGCAGAGGATCGACGATGCGCTCGAGAGCGTCCACCTGGGTGACCTGCTCCAGGACGAGCCGGAAGTGCGGTCACGCGTGGGGCTTCCGGTCCTCCACGCCTAACGGGGCCTGACTGGTGCCGTGGTTCTTCGGGAAGTCCAAGGAAGCGGAGCAGCGCCGACGGGCAGTGCAGGCATACATCGTCGGCGCGTCCGTGGAACCGGATGAGCAGGACGTGGAATGGCTGGCTTCCATCGCCGGAGATGGCGACCTGGACCGGGCGCGGTGGGAGTTGCGTTATGCGCGCAGAGCGCTGGCGCTCCTCGTTGCGGAACGCGACGCGCTGGATGATCGCACCGGTTCCATCGTCGCGCGCGAGATGCGACAAGCCTTGCAGATGGACCGTAGCGTGGCGGCTGGCATGGTCGCGGTGGCGGAGCGCCAACTCAACCAGCGACTGACGTCCTTCCGGACCGCCCTTGGCGACCGGAACGCCGGGGACTCGCCTGAACTTCGGGTGGCGCGAGTGTTGCTCGACCGGGTGGGCGTACGGGATGTCTCAGGAAACGTGGCCAGGACTTCGGTGATCGTCCGGAGATACCTCGAGGGCTCGCAGGAGGCCCTGCGCGGGGCATTCGGCATTGCTTCCGTGCCAGAGGACGTTCCGCCTTCAGTCTGGGGTTCACGACGGACCAGTTGAGCCCGCCAGAACGAGAACGGCGACCCGCCAGTCAAGGCAGGTCGCCGCTTCTCTTTTCAGCCTAATGCCGAAGGGGGGACTCGAACCCCCACGGGCTGTCGCCCACTGCACCCTGAATGCAGCGCGTCTACCAGTTCCACCACTTCGGCTGGGGGCCGGAACGTAACCGGGGCCGGACGTTGACGTCAATTTCCTAACAGAAATGGCTGACCAAGTGACGGTAACGATCGTCAGTGTCGTGCGACGCGGTGTGGTGAAGGCGTCCGAACGTCTTGTGACCAAACCGGTTCATGAAGCTCATCGGAGAAAGCACTAGAGACAAAGAGATCGACGGACACGTGCCCATCGTTCTCTACCTTGCCCCGTGGGCGTTTGTCGTACTTGCAGCGATCAAGCTGAAACACCGCCTCCTGGTTGCGGAGGGCGGAGGCTACGACTTCCTCGCCGAGGTGATGGGAGTCGGGCATGGTGGGGCGCTTGCCTGGTCGCAGCGGCTCGCGTTGTTTCGCGATGACGTTCTGGTCGCTGTCGTAATTGGTGGAATCGCCTTTCTCGGCTTGATCCGGCTGGTCACCCCGCGGTTGCGCGCCGCGATAGCCTGGGTCATTTGCACGACTCTGTTCCTCATCTTCTACGCCCAGCTGAAGAGCTGGTGGGAAGTCGGGACTTTCATTTCCGCGCGACTGATGGCGGATGGCCTTTTCGGTCCTGGCAGAGATCTGATTGGCGAGTACGCCACGTCAGGAAGCGTTCAGCGGTTGTTCGGCGCCCTGGTCGCGATCGCGGCGGTGTGTGCCCTTCTGGCCCTGATCGAGAGACGTGGAAATCGGATGAACCTCTCTTCGCGCCTGCGGTGGACCTCCCGCCCGCTGGCGGCCGCCGCCGCTCTGGTGGTCGTTGCCTCCTGGACCGCGAGAGTGCCTCCGACACCGTTTGACCGTGCCGCCGCGACAGCCTCCCTGGCCGCCTTCGCCGGCCGCGCCGAATACGTGCATCCTCCTCCGGATCTGAGCGGGCTCGAGCCACAGGAATTGTTGTCCCGCTATGCGCGCCTCGCCAACGCGCCCGTGCCAAACAAGCCGTCGACTTACTTCGGGGAAGCGCGCGGTTACGATGTGGTATTCATCCTCATGGAGAGCCTTCCCGAAGCGTGTTATTCGCTGGCGCATGCTGAAGGCGCGATGCCCAATCTGCAGGCTCTTGAACGTACCGCCTTCGTAACCAGCGCCCATTATTCCACGTATCCGTACTCCCGCCGCGCCTACGCGTCGATTTTCTCTTCCTGGTATCCGCTCAGCGGAATCCGGGGCGCGATCCAGCGATATGCGAAAACGAGCCGCGATCTCCACGCGCCTGGCGTCACCCACTCCGTGGCTGTTGAGGGGTACGAGACGGTCGCCTTCGTTCCCGAACGGCCGGTCGCGCTCGAAGAGGACAAGCTGCGCTATGCGGCGCTCGGCTTCGCTGAGCATGAGGTTCCGTCGTCAGCGTATGAAAAGCCGGAGGGCTTTGAGCTGAACAACAGTCATCGAGACTGGGTGCGCACCCGTGATGGCCAGTCGCTCGCGCAACTGAAGGCGCGCATCTCGAGCTCGATAGACGCCGATCAGCGGTATCTCTACTCGTTCAACCCTCAGATCACGCACGGTCCGTGGCCGGGACTCACCAGCTCGAGCACGCGCGAAGAGACCTGCCGGGCGGGTCTGCCCCTGTTCCGGGAAGTCGATGGCATGGTGGGTGAAGTGGTGTCGGTCCTGCGGGACAAGCATCGACTCGACAAAACGCTGATCCTCGTCCTCGGTGATCACGGCTTGCGTACTCGCCGGGAGTACCCGCCTTTCCATGCTGGCACGCTCGATGACGTGACTTTTCACGTCCCTCTCGTGCTTTTTGCCCCGGGAGTCGTCTCATCAACGGTACGCATTCCGTGGATGACCTCTCACATCGACATCGCGCCGTCGGTACTGGACCTGCTGGGAATCGAGACCGATCGCGGACTGGAACTGGGAAGCCCGATGTGGGAACAGGGCCTTGCCGACCGGGCGACCTTCTTCTTTGCAAAGGGATATCTGGGCGCCGACGGGTATCAGCGGTCGAACGAAGCGGTGATGGTGCGCTATCTCTACGGCGGCGTGTCGAGTGCCGAGTGGAACGGCACGTTGACCTTCCAGGCGGCGGACCTGCTGCGGCAACCCGACGCCGAACTGCTCCGCACGGTGGATGACCTCACAATGATGGCTGCCATCCAGACGGAACTCTCTCGTTCGATGTTGCCCTCCGTCGGACACCTCGCCAGGCCGGCGGAGCACCGTGACAGCGGTCACGTCCATCGCGCGGCCGCGGCGGGCGCCGTGCTTCCCGGGATAACGCCTCGCGAGCGGTGACGGGGATATGGGTTGCGGCGTTAGGTTGGTAAGACTGCCGTCGCATCGCCACCGTGCCTAACTTCCCGGCAGCGCGCGCAACCGTGCAAATCGGCTGGCGTGTCCAACGGACGGGGTATGGCGGACACCAACACGAAAGAGAATGAGCGGCAGAGCATCGCACGCAACCGGGCGGCCCGCCACGAGTATGAGATCCTGGACACTTTCGAGGCGGGACTCGTGTTGACGGGCACCGAGGTGAAGTCCCTGCGCGATGGCCGCGCGAACATCGGAGACGCATACGGAATCGTCCGCGGTGGCGAACTGTGGCTGCTGAACGCCCACATTTCGCCTTACGGCAGCGGCGGTTACGTCAATCACGAACCGACCCGGTCCCGGAAGCTGTTGCTTCACCAGCGCGAGATTCGTCGGCTCATCGGGGCTGTCGAGCGCCAGGGTCTCACGCTGATCCCCCTCGAACTGTACTTCCGCCGCGGGCGCGCGAAGGTCAGCATCGCCCTTGCACGCGGGAAGAAGCTCCATGACAAGCGCGATGACGCGCGCCGACGTGACGCGGAGCGCGACATGGCCCGAGCATTTCGCAAACGATGATCCTCGCCTTTCTGCTTTTCACGCTGCAGGTCGCCGACACGGCCACTGCTGTCGATGAACGTGGTGGCCGGCCGGCACCCGTGCGCCCTGCACGCGCGCTGGTGGTAGTCGATGCCGGCCACGGGGGTCCCGATCGCGGCATGAAGGGAACCACAACCGGCAAGCGACTCGTTCACGAAGCTGACATCACGCTCGCGGTCGCGAAGAAACTCCGAGCGGCCCTGATCGCCCGCGGCGTCGACGTCGTCATGACGCGCACCACCGATACGCTGATTGCGCTGCGCGACCGCGGTCGCATCGCGAACGAGGCCGAGGCAACGCTGTTCGTGTCGATTCACGTGAACGCCGCCAACCCGCGCTGGCGGAACCCTCGTTCGGCGCGCGGATTCGAGACATATTTCCTGTCCGACGCCAAGACCGAGGACGACCGGCGCGTGGCCGAAATGGAAAACGAGGCGGACAAATTCCTGGACGAGGGCGCCGAACCGGGCGATCCGCTCCTGTTCGTGCTGAGCGACATGGTCCAGAACGAGTACTTGCGCGAATCGAGCGAGCTCGCGAGCACGATCCAATCCGGCCTCCGGCCCGTGCATCCGTCCGGCGCCGACCGCGGCGTGAAGCAGGCGGGATTCGCGGTGCTGATCGCTGCGCACAAGCCGGCCGTGCTGGTGGAGCTCGGCTTCGGCACGAACGCCTCGGAGGCGACTTGGCTCGCCAGTTCGCGCGGGCAGCAGGCCCTCGCCGACGCCATCGCGGCGGCCACAGGGAAATACCTCGACGACTACCGTCGACGGGGTGGGGCGGCACTCAGCGGCCGATGAACGCACCGGCGCCGACGTCGCGACTCGCCGTCGAGCTGGCCGGGCTCTCTCTTCAGAATCCACTTTTCCTCGCGTCGGGCACGGCTGGTTATGGCCGCGAGCTCGACGGCGTTCTTGATCTGGATCAACTCGGCGGGTTGGTCACAAAAGCAGTCAGCGTCGAGCCGCGGCCAGGTGCGGGTGCACCACGCGTCGCCGAATTCGCGTCTGGGATGCTGAATGCGGTCGGTCTGGCGAATCCGGGCGTGGAGTCCGTTCGCGCGGAGCATCTCCCGTGGCTCGCCGCTCGCCTGAAGGTGGCGCGCGTACTCGTGAACGTGGTTGGGAGTCGCCTCGAAGAGTTTGCAGAAGTCGTCGCGCGGCTCAATGGCGTTCCGGGAGCCCACGGCTTTGAGTTGAACGTGAGCTGTCCGAACGTGAGGGCCGGAGGAATGGAGTTCGGGGCTGACCCCGAAGCGCTCAGTGAGCTCGTCAAGCGCGCACGATCCGCCACGGCGCTTCCCCTTTTCGTGAAGCTCTCACCGGCATTGACCGACATCGCGCGAGCGGCGTCGATCGCACTCGATGCAGGGGCGAACGGCCTGACCCTGGTGAACACGATGCCGGGCCTGCTGGTCGACGTCGGGACGCGGAAGCCCGTGCTGGGCTTCGGAAGCGGTGGCGTCAGCGGTGGAGCGCTTCTGCCCATCGGCGTCCTCGCGACGTCGAAGGTCTACCGCGCCACAAAGGCGCCTATCATCGGGGTCGGGGGAATCTCCAGTGCCACCGACGCCTTGCAGTATCTCATGGCCGGCGCGACCGCATTCGCGGTCGGGACTGCGGTGATGCGCGACCCCCGGTTGCCGCGCCGACTCCTGCGCGACCTGGCATCCTGGTGTGAGGTTCGGGGGGTCACGTCGGTTTCATCGCTCACCGGGACGCTGGAGTGGCCTTCGTGAGCCCGGTCCCGATCGTTGCGCTCGATGTCCCCGATGCCGGGAGCGCCCTGGCCCTGGTGCGGCGGCTCGGCGATGGGTGCGCGTACTACAAGGTGGGAGGAGAGCTGTTCACCGCCAGCGGACCATCGGTGGTGGAGGCCATTCGGAGAGAAGGGAAGCTGGTCTTCCTCGATCTCAAGTTCCACGACATTCCCAACACGGTTCGTGCCGCGGCTCGTTCGGCGGCGTCGTGCGGGGCCTCCCTGTTGACCGTGCACGCAATTGGTGGTCGGGCGATGATTTCGGCGGCGGTCGAAGGAGCCGGCGCCGGCTGCGGCGTACTGGCTGTGACCGTTCTGACGTCACTCGACCAAATCGGCCTCTCTGAGGCGCTGGGAAGGCAGGTGGCGTCGGTGTCTGACGAAGTCAGTCGCCTCGCACGAGTCGCCAGGGATGCCCGTGCGCATGGTGTCGTATGCTCTGGACATGAAGCGGCCCGGATTTCGGCTGAGCACGGAGGTAACCTGGCGACGCTGGTACCCGGGGTTCGACTGGCGGGCGACTCCGTGAATGACCAGAGCCGCGTCGTCACACCGGCCGCGGCCGCCAAAGCCGGGGCGACCTACGTGGTATTGGGCAGGACAGTAACGGCGTCCCCGGAACCAACAGCCGCGTTGAACAGGATCATCGACGAGTTGTCCCTCAGGAGCTCCTAGCGGCCCTCTCCCAGACTCCATCGCGTCCCTTGCACGGGCACCGTAAGGTGTCTATTTTCAGCGTCTTGGCCGATTTGCCGGTCCGACAGCGACGGAGATGAAGTGAAGGTCCGAACGAGCGTGCAACCGATTTGCGAACACTGCCGCGTAGTGAAGCGCAACGGGGTTACGCGCATCATCTGCAAGAGAAACCCCAAGCACAAGCAGCGGCAGGGCTGACATGGCTCGTATTGCTGGTGTCGATCTCCCTCGCGACAAGAAGGTCGAGATCGGTCTGACATACATCTTCGGCATCGGACGCACGACTGCTCGCGACATCCTCGAGAAGACCGGTGTGAGCGCCGCGCTTCGCATCCGTGACCTCACGGACGCCGACGTGAACAAGCTCCGTCAGGCGATCGAGAAGGATCATCGCGTTGAAGGCGCGCTGCGAACCGAGGTCGCGATGAACATAAAGCGACTGATGGACATCGGATCATATCGCGGGATCCGGCATCGCCGCGGTCTACCCGTTCGCGGCCAGCGCACGCACACGAATGCGCGAACAAAGAAGGGTCCGCGCCGCGCGATCGCCGGCAAGAAGAAAGTGACGAAGTAATCCGGAAGCTGGAACCAGGAGTCCTTCGTCTCCTGTCTCCGGTCTCCTGTCTCCTATCTCCTGTTTGTTCATGGCTACAGGCAAGAAAGCAAAGCGCGTCATCGAGGCTGAAGGCGTGGCGCATATCAGCGCCACGTTCAACAACACCACGATCACCATCACCGATATGGGCGGTAACACCGTCGCGTGGGGATCGTCGGGCAAGGCCGGCTTCAAGGGTTCCAAGAAGTCGACGCCATTTGCCGCGACCGTCGCGGCGGAGCAGGCGGCGCGCGAGGCTCTTTCGGTGGGTGTACGGCGGGTGCACGTCCGCGTGCAGGGTCCGGGCAGTGGTCGTGAATCGGCAATTCAGGCCCTGGCTTCCGCCGGCCTGCAGGTGAAGTCGATCAAGGACGTCACGCCGATTCCGCATAATGGCTGCCGTCCCCCGAAGCGCCGGAGAGTCTGACCGATGCGCTACACGGGGCCGAGTTGCCGCCAGTGCCGTCGCGAAGGCACCAAGCTGTTCCTCAAGGGGACGAAGTGCTTCACCGAGAAGTGCCCGGTCGAGCGACGTCCCTATGCGCCGGGTCAACATGGCCAGGCGACCGCTCGTCGTCGCAAGGCGTCTGAATACGCCAAGCAGCTGCGCGAGAAGCAGAAGATCAAGCGCATCTACGGGGTGTCCGAAAAGCAGTTCCGGAACACGTTCGAGCACGTCTCCACGCTTCCAGGCATCACGGGGCACAACCTGCTGGCGGCGTTGGAGAGTCGGTTGGACAACATGGTATACCGGCTTGGATTCGCGTCGAGCCGGAAGTCGGCACGTCAGCTGGTTCGGCACCGCCACATCGAGGTGAACGGCCGCACTGTCGATATCCCGAGCTTCGTGGTGCTGCCCGGTCAGGAAATCCGCGTTCGCAGCGGATCGCGCGAGAACGGATTCATCCAGAGCGCGATGGAACATGCGTCGCGCGGCGCGGCACCGTCGTGGCTGGCCGTCGATCGCGACACGTTCAGCGGCCGGATGCTGGAGCGGCCTTCGCGGCCGAATATTCCAATAGCCGCACAGGAACAGTTGGTAGTGGAGTTGTATTCGAAATAGCGATCAGCGATCAGCGATCAGCAACCTCGACGCTTGTCGCTGACCGCTCATCGCTGATTCTCAGGTCGGGACCCTGGATCCCTCACGAACCCACCGCGCGCCAGGGGCGGGGTGGGGCGTTGCCGAGGCTAATGCCCGGCATGACCACGACAGGATAAAGCGTTCATGAGCAAGGCAATCGATCTCAAGGGCCTGGTCCTTCCGCAGCTGGTCGAAGTTCACCGCCGCGAGGACAATCCAAACATCGCAGAGTTCCGCATTCAGCCGCTGGAGCGTGGCTACGGCCACACCCTCGGCAACGCAATGCGGCGCATGCTGTTGTCATCCCTGCGCGGGAGCGCGGTCTGGGGTTTCCGGATCGACGGGGTGGTGCACGAGCACCAGACCGTCGCCGGAGTCGTCGAGGATGTCCACCTCATCATCGGCAACCTCAAGAACCTCGTCCTCGCCATGGGCGACGAGGCCGAAGATGTGGTGCTTCGCATCGGCCGCTCGTCGGCCGGCGCTGTCACCGCCGGACACATCGAGGCGAATGCGAACGTCCGCGTCGTCGAACCGCGACATCACCTCTTCACGCTTCAGGACGATCGCGATATCAGCGTCGAGCTGTATGTGAACAAGGGTCGTGGCTACGTGGAAGCCGACCAGCACGTCGCCGATCGCGGCCTTCCGGTGGACCTCGTGAAGATCGACGCGCTCTACAATCCGGTCCGTCGCGCGAACTTCACGGTCGCCGAAACCCGCGTCGGACAGCGAACCGACTACGACCGGTTGACGCTGACCGTCGAGACCAACGGAACGATCTCGCCAGAAGAGGCGGTGAGCTACGCCGCCGCGCTGGCACAGACCCACTTCCAGTATTTCGCCGGATTCGGCTCCAGCACGTCGGCGACAGTGACGCCGGGGGGCGAGGCGCAGACCGGTGACGCCGCCAAGCTCGCGCAGCGCCTGAAGACCCTGATCGATGACCTCGACCTGTCGGTCCGTTCCGTCAACTCGCTGAAGAACTCGAACATTCGCACGCTTGGCGATCTGGTGCGGCAGACGGAAAACCAGATCCTGCAGGTGAAGAATTTCGGGAAGAAGTCGCTGCAGGAGATCGCGCACCTGCTCGAAAGCGAAGGGCTGAACTTCGGCATGCGATACGAGGAGAACGGCGAAGGGGTGAAGATCCTCGATTGGGGAACGGCGCCCAGCCAGGCGGCTGCGAACGCGCCGGATGATGAGTTGATGGAGGACCTTGAGTAATGCGGCACCGCAAAGCGGGACGGCAGCTTCGTCGCACCGGCGAGCAGAAACTCGCCCTGATGCGTGGGTTGGCCATGTCCCTCATCCAGCATGGGGCCATCGAGACGACCGAGGCGAAGGCGAAGGAACTCCGTCCGTTCGTCGAGAAGCTCATCACGCGCGCACGCAGCGGCACGCTGCACGACCGTCGTCAGGCGACGCGGCACGTCCAGCAGCGCCAGATCGCGGACAAGCTGTTTGCCGAGGTCGGTCCGCGATTCCAGAAGCGCGCCGGCGGCTATACGCGTATCCTGAAGATCGGCCACCGCAAGGGTGACGGCGCGGAAATGGCCCGCATCGAACTGGTGGAGGGCTGACCGATGGCTATCAACCGAAGCCGCTGCTACGTCTGCGAAAAGGGCGTCGCGTACGGCAACAACGTCTCGCACGCCAACAACCGGACACGTCGCACCTGGCGGCCCAACCTCCAGACCGCCAGGGTCCTGGTGGACGGCAAGATCACGCGGGTTCGCGTGTGTACGCGGTGTCTCGGTGCCGGGAAGATTCAGCGCGCGCCACGAGCTCCACGGGTGGCGTGAACGGCTGCGGAGAGTATCCGATACCAAAGGGAGCGCCGCTGGCGCTCCCTTTTTTTGTCGCGGCGCTGCTGAAGCCATCGGCGAACCGGTGACGGCATGCCCGTCGCGTTGATCACCGGCGTCAGCGGGCAGGATGGCAGCTACCTGGCCGAACTGCTCATCGAGAAGGGCTACCGGGTTGCCGGCACGACACGTGACGGCGCGGCCGCCCGGCGCATTCCATACGCAGCGGCGCTGGATGGGGTCGAACTGCTCGAGAACGCATTGGATTCGCGGGCATCGGTTGGCGAGTTGCTGGCTCGCATCCAACCGGACGAGATCTATCATCTGTCGGGACCGTCACGCGTTGGTGCGTCATGGCAGGATCCCGCGGGCACGCTGCTGGGCGTGGTGATGCCGACGATACTCGTCCTGAAGGCCATGCTTGCCGAGACGCCGTGGGCGAAGTGCTTTGTCGCTGGTTCCTGTGACATGTTCGCCGCCGAGGACCACGCCCAGGACGAGTCGGCGCCGAGAATCCCCGCGTCGCCCTACGGTCGCGCCAAACTCGAAGCAGAGACACTCGTGCGAGGGTATCGTGAGCAGCACTCCCTCTATCTGGTGACCGGAATCCTCTTCAATCACGAGTCTCCACGGCGTGACAAAACCTTCGTCAGCCGGAAGATCGCCCGCGCCGCCGCGCGTATCGTGCGTGGTGAGGAGCGAACGCTCACACTCGGCACTGTCGACGTCCGCCGCGACTGGGGTTTTGCCGGCGACTACGCGCGGGCGATGTGGATGATGCTTCAGCAGCCGGAGCCCATGGACCTGGTGATCGGCACAGGGCGGGCGCATTCGATCGCGGACTTCTACGAGCTTGCCTTCCAACGAGTGGGCCTGAAGGGGAGCGACTACGTGACGGTGGATCCGGCGCTGTTCCGTGCCGGCGACGCGCCACTTCGACTGGCGAATCCGACGCGGGCGCGGACGCGACTCGGCTGGACACCCGAGGTAGATTTCGAGCGCCTGGTTGCGATGATGGTGGACTACGAGATGGGAGATGGGAGACGTGAGAAGTGAGTGGCTCCGAGTCCCTGATTCCTGCTTCCTGATTCCTGTTTCCTCGCCCATAAATGCCTCGTCGTAACGACATTCATCGGATCCTCCTCATCGGCTCCGGTCCCATCGTGATCGGGCAGGCAGCGGAGTTTGACTACTCGGGCACTCAGGCGGCGCGGGCGCTTCGCGAGGAGGGTTACGAGGTCATCCTCGTGAACTCCAATCCGGCGACCATCATGACGGACCCTGAGGTCGCCGACAAGACGTACCTCGAGCCCGTCACGCCGGAGTACGTCGAGCTGGTCATCGCGCGAGAGAGGCCGGATGCGCTCCTGCCGACCATGGGTGGGCAGACAGCACTCAACGTTGCGATGAAGCTCTCCGAGAGCGGAGTTCTCGAGAGGTACGGTGTCGAGTTGATCGGCGCCAAGGCCCGCGCAATCAAGATGGCTGAAGATCGCGAGGAGTTCTCGGCGGCCATGGAGCGCATCGGCCTCAAGGTGCCTCAGGGTCGCATCGCGAGGACGTGGGAAGAGGCGCAGGCGATCGCCGAGTTCACCGGCTACCCCGCGATCATCAGGCCGTCTTTCACGCTCGGAGGCGCCGGAGGCGGTGTCGCGTACAATCGTGAAGAGTACGAGGACATCGTCAGGCGTGGCCTGGCGGAGTCGCCGGTCAGCCAGGTCCTGATCGAGCGATCGCTGCTCGGGTGGAAGGAGTTCGAGCTCGAGGTGATGCGCGACTTCGCTGATAACGTCGTCATCGTCTGTTCGATCGAGAACCTGGACCCGATGGGCGTGCACACCGGTGACTCCATCACGGTCGCGCCGGCGATGACCCTCACCGACCGCGAATACCAGGAGATGCGGGACGCGGCCTGCCGCGTGATTCGGGAAATCGGCGTCGAGGCCGGCGGCTGCAACATCCAGTTCGCCACGAATCCGCGGACGGGCGAGATGGTCGTGATCGAGATGAACCCGCGCGTGTCGCGGTCGTCGGCGCTGGCGTCGAAGGCCACCGGGTTCCCGATCGCGCGGATCGGCGCCAAGCTGGCCGTAGGCTACCGGCTGGATGAGATCACCAATGACATCACGAAGACGACGCCGGCGTCGTTCGAACCGGTCCTCGATTACGTCGTGGTGAAGTGCCCGCGCTTCGCCTTCGAAAAATTCATCAATGAAAGCCCGCGCCTCACCACGCAGATGAAGTCGGTGGGTGAGTCGATGGCGATCGGACGGACGTTCAAGGAGGCGTTCCAGAAGGGGCTCCGCGCCCTGGAGTCCGGACGCACCGGCTGGACGACCAGCGCCCGTCCGCAGGATGACCGGCTGCCTGACGAGTCGCTGGAGGCGCTGCGCGGGGCGCTGGCGCAGCCGACGCCTGAACGCGTGTTCCAGATCAAGCGCGCCATGCTTGCCGGGATGACGAACGACGAGCTGTACCAGCTGACCGATATCGATCCGTGGTTCCTGCAGCAGATGCGGGAGTTGCTGGACGCCGAGGCTCAGTATGCCGCGCTGACCACGCTGGCCGCCGCCGATGTCCGGTTCATGAAGCGGATGGGCTTTTCAGACCGGCAACTCGGCGACTTGCGCGCGGAATCCGAGGAGGCGGCGCGCGAGAGGCGCTGGAAGCTGGGCGTGCGACCGGCCTACAAGATCGTCGACACCTGCGCCGGCGAGTTCCCGTCCTCGACGCCGTATCTCTACAGCAGCTACGACGACGAGAGCGAAGTGCCGAAGACTGGTCGCGAAAGCGTGATCATACTCGGCAGCGGACCGAACCGGATCGGGCAGGGCGTCGAGTTCGACTACTGCTGTGTGCGCGCCGTGATGGCCCTTCGCGAGCAGGGGTACGAGGCCATCATGATCAACTCGAACCCCGAGACGGTTTCCACGGACTACGATGTGTCGGACAAGTTGTACTTCGAGCCGCTCACGCTCGAAGACGTGCTGGAAATCGTGCATCGCGAGCAACCGAAGGGCGTCATCGTGCAGCTGGGCGGCCAGACTCCGCTCAAGCTCACGCGGGCGCTCGAGGCCGCGGGCGTGCCGATCCTCGGCACGTCGCCCGATGCCATCGACATCGCCGAGGACCGGAAGCGCTTCGACCTGATCGCGCGCCAGCTCGGCATCCGGCAGCCGGAGAACGGCACGGCGACGAGCGTGGACGAGGCGGTCGTGATCGCCGATCGGATCGGGTATCCCGTTCTCGTCAGGCCGTCGTACGTCCTGGGCGGACGCGCGATGCAGATCGTCTACGACGAGACATCGCTGCGCTTCTACTTCGACACGGCCGCGCGCGTGAGCGAGGATCGCCCGGTGCTGATCGACCGCTTCCTCGAGGACGCGTTCGAAGCCGACGTGGACGCGATCTCGGACGGGACGAGCGTTGTGATCGGCGGCGTGATGCAGCACATCGAGGATGCCGGGGTCCATTCCGGCGATTCGGCCTGCGTGCTTCCCCCGTACCGCATCGAGTCGAGGCACATCGACACGATGAAGCAACACACCGTCGCCCTGGCGAAGGCGCTCGGTGTCGTCGGACTGATCAACGTCCAGTACGCGGTGAAGGACGGCGTCGTGTACGTCCTTGAAGTGAATCCACGCGCCAGCCGGACCATCCCATTTGTCTCCAAGGCGATCGGCGTTCCCCTGGCGTCGCTGGCGGCGCGCGTGATGTGCGGCGAGACGCTGGCCGGCGTCGGGTTCACGTCCGAGATCGTGCCGCCTTACTTCTCCGTGAAGGAAGCGGTGTTTCCCTTCACCAAATTCCGTGCGTTCGACCCGATCCTCGGTCCCGAAATGCGATCGACCGGCGAGGTGATGGGCATCGCGGATTCATTCGGGATGGCCTTCGCCAAGGCGCAGGAGGCCGCCGACAACGCGTTGCCGCTGGAAGGAGCGATCTTCATCACCGTGAACGATGGCGACAAGCCGAACGTCATGCCGATCGTCGGGCAGTTCCACGAGATGGGATTCACGCTGTACGCCACGGACGGGACGGCACGATACCTCAAGGGGCGGGGCATTCCGGCGCGGTCGGTTCGCAAGGTGCACGAGGGGCGGCCTAACGGCATCGACATGATGGTGAACGGCGAGGTGCAACTGCTGATCAACACGCCCCTGGGCAAGCACGCGCAGCACGATGACTACCTCCTGCGGCGCACGGCCATCGCTCAGCGGGTTTCGTACACGACGACCATGTCGGCGGCGCGGGCCGCCTGTGACGCTATTCTCGCGTTGCGCTCGCGGCGGCCCAGTGTCCGCTCGTTGCAGGAATGGCACCAGGACGGAAGGGCCGCGCGCGATCTGAGTGGCGGCACCGAGCCATCGGCGCCGGCGGATGTTTCGTCCGCGCCGGATCCACGGACCGGCGGTCGCGTACCACCACGCCTCGCATCCCGCGAGGCTTCGCCGTGAGCGCGCTGCCAGCGCCGTTCATTCATGAGTCGGCATACGTCGACGACGGAGCGCAGGTAGGGAACGGCACGAAGATCTGGCACTTCTGCCACGTGATGCCGGGCGCGGTGATCGGCGAGCGCTGCAACCTGGGGCAGAACGTCGTCGTGATGCCCGGAACGAAGCTTGGCAACAATGTGAAGGTGCAGAACAACGTCTCCATCTACGAAGGCGTGGAGCTCGAGGACGACGTGTTCTGCGGACCATCGATGGTGTTCACCAACGTGATCAACCCCCGCAGTCATGTTTCGCGGAAGGATGAATACCGGCGCACGCTCGTCAGGCGTGGCGCGTCCATCGGCGCCAACGCGACCATTGTCTGCGGCGTCACGCTGGGGGAGTACGCATTCGTTGGCGCCGGGGCGGTGGTGACCCGCGACGTGCCTGACTACGCGGTCGTCACGGGAGTACCGGCGCGTCGGACCGGTTGGGCGTGTCAGTGTGGGGAACTCCTGAGGCCGGAGGTCCGAGGTCAGAGTTCAGAGGAGAGCGTGACCATCGCGTGTCCCGCATGCGGAACCAGCTATGTGCTCGAGGGCGGCGCGCTTCGCCGAGCGTCTTCATGAGTGGCCCGGTTCGCGTTGCCCTGATCGGTTGCGGCCGCATCAGCGGGACGCACTTTGACGCCATTCGGAACCTGGACGGCGTCGAGCTCGCGGCCGTCTGCGATGTCGTCGAGCAGCGCGCTCGTGAGGCGGGAGAGCAGAATGACGTGCCGTGGTTCACGTCATATCCGAAGATGCTGGCCGACGCCCCCTGTGACGCGGTTGCCATCTGCACACCATCGGGACTCCATCCGCAGCATGGCATCCTGGCCGCCCGCGCCGGGAGACATGTCATCTGCGAGAAACCGATGGCCATATCGCTGAAGTCGGCCGACGAGCTCGTGCACACGTGCGACGAGACTGGCGTTCATCTCTTTGTCGTGAAGCAGAACCGCTTGAACCCGGCGGTGCAGCTGGTGAAACGTGCGCTCGACAAGGGACGGTTTGGCCGACTGTACATCGCCAATACGACCGTTCGCTGGACGCGTCCGCAGGAGTACTACGACCAGGCCCCCTGGCGAGGGACGTGGGAGTTCGACGGCGGAGCGTTCATGAACCAGGCCTCGCACTACGTGGACCTGATTCAGTGGCTGGCAGGGCCGGTGGAGAATGTGGTGGCGAAGACGGCCACCCTGGCTCGGCGCATTGAGAGTGAGGACACCGGGGTCGCCGTCCTCAAGTTCCGGTCAGGGGCCCTGGGGGTCATCGAGGTCACGATGCTCACCTACCCGAAGAACCTCGAGGGCTCATTCACGCTCCTTGGCGAGAAGGGCACGGTCAAGATTGGCGGCACGGCGGTGAACCGGATTGAACACTGGTCTTTTGCCGATCACGATGACGACGACAAGCGAATCGACAGCGTGGGCACCGACCCGCCGAGCGTCTACGGATTCGGGCACGCCGGGTACTATCGCAACGTGCTGGCGGTCCTTCGCGGCGAGGCGCAGCCCGAGACCGACGGTCGGGAAGGACGGAAGTCCCTCGAACTGATCCTGGGGATCTACGAGTCCGCGCGCACCGGCCGGGAGGTCGGACTGCCGCTCACGGCGGCGCCGTAGCGGGCGCCGCTCCCGATTCGCGAAGGACCCGTGCGAGTCGCTCTCGCCACGGCCGCAGTCGCGCTTCCGCGCTGTCTCCCCGCGCGAGATCCTTCAGTTCCAGGGAGTCCGTCCGGTAGGCGTACAGCTCCTCGCGGCCCGTTCCCTCGTTGATGATGTAGTGCAGCGAATCGTCGAACAGCGAGCGCATGGCCCCCCGGCTGGCCGGGTTGTCATGCAGCGGATTCGGTTGCCGGCGCACCTCGGCGAGCACAGGACTCACGAGGTCCGGCCGTCCCTCCCACGCGTGTCGGAGCGTTGATCCGGGAAGGACCGCCTCTCCGCCGGAAAGATCGAGTAGCGTGGCCGCGAGGTCCCTCAAGGTGACTGGTTGTTCTACCCGAACGCCGCGGGGCACGGCGCCCGGATAGCGGATGGCGAGCGGCACATGGAGCACGTCGAGGTAGAGGCTGTTGTGCCCGGCCAGCCCGTGCTCTTCGAAAAGGTCGCCGTGGTCCGAGGTCACGACGACAATCGTCCGGTCGAGCACTCCCTGTCGCTCGAGTGCGACAAGAATCGAGTCGACCTGGGCGTCGATGAATTGAATTGCGCTTTCGTAGGACCGTACGTCCCGGTCGGCGGCGGGATATCGGCTGTGGATCGGTTCCGGCTCAAGGTACGGAAGGTGGGCGTCCATCACGTTGAGAAACGCGAAGAACGGTCGCGCGCCAACACCGGATTGCCAGCGTAGGAAGTCCGCACCGATGCGGTCGGCAAGCTTTACTCGGTAGGTGTGCTGCAGGACCATCGACAGGTTGGGACGAAGAAGCGCCGAGACGATGTCATGCAGGGACCGCGCATCGAGCAACTGCGTGAACGCGGCTGTCTGAGTATATGAGGAACACCTGAGTACCTGCAGCCAGCTCGTGGGGAAGTCCTCGTAGTGGTCGAAACCCTGTGCGAGTCCGCTGTCCCATCCCGCGTAATGCAAGTTGGCGACGAATCCGGCGGTCGCGTAGCCACGGTCCCTGAGTTCCTCCGCGAGCGTGCGCACGTCACCCTGCAGGGCCTTGGCCCAGTCCCCGTCCTGCTGCCTCGCGTACAGGCCCGTGAACATCGAGGCGTGCGAGGGCAGACTCCACGGAGCCGCCGAGAAGGCGTGGTCGAAGACGACGCCCTCGGTCGCGCGCCGCACCAGACCGGGCGTGGTGTGAACTTCGGGCGCATTGAGCGTCACATTCTTCGCCCGCACGTCGTCCATGATGATGAGCAGCACGTTGGGCGGCTGCGGGTTCATTGCTCCGGCATACGGCGGCGGTGCCGCGTGGAGGCGTCGGTTCTGCGCCCAGCCCAGGATCGGCAGGATCACGAGCGACGTGACCACAAAACGGCGCGACCACCTGGCGAGGCCATGGGCCCGTCGTGCCACGATCCGGCCTGCCTGTACGCCGATCCCGAGGGCCAGCACCAGGGCGGCCGCCCGGCTGATCTCGGTGTAGGGGAGGAGAAGCCCGAAGACACCGGTTGTGACCATCGCCGCCAGGCTGAACTGCAGGGCCCATCGGCGTCGTACCAAGGCAGCCAGCCCCGCGAGGACCACGACTCCCGGGAGGAACACCAGCCCGTAAGCGACAGGCGACATCCAGAAGAATGCGCGGGGGAACCAGGTCGGGCGTCCGGACACCAGCAGCGTGACGTCCACGAGGAGCGTGTGCGCCAGACCGGTTGCGATCGCGGTAGCGAGGCCCGTGAGCCCGATAATGGCCGCGCGCTGCGTCGCCGTGTGCTCCTCCCAGGTCCGTTCGCTGCGCGCCATTGTCACGTCACGGTGTCAGGATGTCCTCAGGATCGCGACTGGAACGCCGCGACACAAGGCGCGGCGGGGCCAGCGACAGGCGCCAGTGCGGCGCCGCCTAACGGCGGCCAGAGTCCGTCGCTGGCAACCGGCTCGATTGAAATAACCCCTCCCGATACCCAGATTTCCCGGATGCCGCCGGAGGGTCCGGCCGGCCTCCCGAACCCTCGCGGCAATGCCCGTGCCCCTGCTTGACCTCCGCGCCCAGCACGCCCTGATCAAGGATGAAGTAGTCAGCGCGATGATGCGCGTGGTCGATGATCAGCTCTTCATCCTTGGCGCCCCTGTCCAGCAGCTGGAGGAGGCGGTAGCGCAGCTCAGTCACACCGCGCACGCGATCGGCTGTGCCAGCGGCACCGATGCGCTCCTCCTGGCGCTGCGCGCTCTGGACATCGGTCGCGGCGACGAAGTGGTGACGACACCCTTCACGTTCTTCGCCACGGCCGGAACCGTCCACAACGTGGGTGCCAAAGCCGTCTTCTGCGACATCGACTCCGACACGTTCAACATGGTGCCGGCCGCGGCTGCGGCTGCCTGCACCAGTCGCACCCGCGCAATCATTCCAGTCGACCTGTTCGGCCAGATGGCGGAGATTGAAAACGTCGCCCTTGCGGCCCCGGGCATTCCAATCATCGAAGATGCGGCGCAGACCATTGGCGCGTCGCGCATGATCGACGGAGAGCGGAGGATGGCCGGTGAAATCGCGACCATCGGCACGTTCAGTTTCTTCCCGTCCAAGAACCTCGGCGGCTACGGCGATGGTGGGATGATGGTCACTCAGGATGCGGCGCTCGCCACGCGACTCAAGCGGCTGCGTGTCCATGGCGGCCTGCAGATGTATCGGCACGATGAGGTGGGCTACAACAGCCGCCTGGATTCGCTTCAAGCCGCGGTGTTGCACGCGAAACTCCGCCACCTCTCGCACTGGAGCGCGGCGCGCAGGGCAAACGCGGCGTACTACACGTCCGCGTTCGCTGATGTCGCCGAAGTCCGTATACCCGTGATCGACCCGGTCAATGAGTCGATCTTCAACCAGTACACCGTGCGCGCCGCACGGCGCGATGAACTCCAGGCGCACCTGAAGTCGAAGGGCATCGGGAGCGCCGTCTACTATCCGGTGCCGCTGCATCTGCAGCCCTGTTTCGAGTACCTCGGCTACAAGCAGGGCGCGTTCCCGGAGTCCGAACGCGCCGCGCGAGAGGTCCTCTCGCTGCCCATCTATCCCGAACTGGCGTCCGCGCAGCTGGACGAGGTCGTCTCGGCCGTCCGTGCCTTCTATGGTCGCTGAGCGTCCTTTGGGGGACGCCTGGCTGGGTAATCCGTCGACATGAGAGACGAACTGCTATCCAAGATCCGGGACCGCCGGGCCGTCGTGGGCGTGGTGGGGCTGGGATATGTAGGCCTGCCGCTGGCAATGGAGTTTGCCCGCGCCGGCTTTCACGTGATCGGCTTCGACGTCAGCGAGCGAGTGGTTCGCGATGTCATGGCCGGCAACTCGCACATCCAGGACGTTCCGGACGCGACGGTGGCCGCGCACGTCGCGTCAGGCATGTTCGAGGCAACCGCGGATGAGGTGCAGCTCCGGCGCTGCGACGCGATATCCATCGCCGTGCCGACGCCACTGTCGAAGACCCGCGATCCGGACATGAGCTACGTGAACGCGGCCACCGAGACCGTCGCGCGGAACAGTCATCCGGGAATGGTCATTGTGCTCGAAAGCACGACGTATCCGGGCACGACCCGCGAGGTCCTGCAGCCGCGACTCGAGCATGCAGGTCGCCGGATTGGCGAGGACACTTTCCTGGCCTTCAGTCCCGAGCGCGTCGATCCGGGCAACCCCACCTGGCACACGAAGAACACCCCGAAAGTGGTCGGTGGCGTTACCGCGGTGTGCACGGAAGTTGCCGCGGCGTTGTACGCCGCCTGTATCGACACGGTCGTTCCCGTCGCCAGTGCCGAGGCGGCCGAACTGGTCAAGTTGCTCGAGAACACGTTCCGCGCCGTGAACATCGGACTCGTGAACGAGATGGCGATCGTCTGCGACAAGCTCGGCGTGAACGTCTGGGAGGTCATCGACGCCGCGGCGACGAAGCCGTTCGGCTTCATGCGATTCACGCCGGGGCCCGGCATTGGCGGACACTGCATCCCGCTCGACCCGCATTACCTGGCCTGGAAGATGCGCACGCTGAACTACAAGACGCGGTTCATCGACCTCGCCAGCGAGATCAACTCGGAGATGCCCGAGTACGTGGTGCGCAAGGTCGCGCGCTCGCTGAACGATGATGAGCGCTCCGTGAAGGGGAGTCGCATCCTCATTCTCGGTATCGCCTACAAGCGTGACATCGACGACATGCGGGAGAGCCCCGCGCTGGACGTCATGCGGCTCCTCGAGCAGCGTGGGGCGCAGGTGGATTACCACGATCCCTGGGTGGCTTCGTTCAGGGAGGATGGCCACACCAAGTCGAGTGTGCCCCTGAACCACGAGGTACTCGAGCGGGCCGACGCGGTCGTGATCGTCACCGATCACTCGGGCGTGAACTATCAGTTGGTGGCCGACCATGCCCGGCTGGTGGTTGACACGCGCAACGCCATGTCGAAACTCAAGCCGTCGCGCGCGCGGATCGTTCCGTTGGCCGACCAGCGCCTCTCAGAGAAATCCTGACCGAACACCACACTACCAGAATCCTGTGAACATATCCGTCATCGGCACCGGCTACGTCGGGCTCGTGGTCGGTGCTTGCCTTGCGGAAACCGGCAACGACGTCACGTGCGCTGATACGAACGTCGAGAAGATCGAGGGCCTCAGGAAGAACATTATTCCCATCTTCGAGCCCGGCCTGGACACGATGGTCGAACGCAACCAGCAGCAGGGACGGCTCAAGTTCACCACGGACGTTCCCGGCGCGATCGCGCGTGCCGACGTGGTCTTCATTGCCGTGGGCACACCGCCTGACGAGGACGGGTCCGCCGATCTGCGGCACGTTCTGGGAGTGGCGGACCTGATCGGGAAACACATGGGACGCGAACTGGTCATCGTGACCAAGTCAACGGTGCCGGTGGGGACCGCCGCGAAAGTGGGTGACGCCGTAGCGGCCAACGCGCGGCTGCCCTTCCACCTGTGCAGCAATCCCGAATTCCTCAAGGAAGGAGCGGCCGTCGACGACTTCATGAAGCCCGACCGCGTGGTGCTCGGCGTGGAAACCGATCACGCGCGCAGCGTCATGGCCGAGCTGTATGCCCCGTTCGTCCGCACCGGAAAGCCGATCATCTTCATGGACATCCCGTCTGCCGAGATGACGAAGTATGCGGCGAACGCGATGCTGGCGACGCGCATCTCGTTCATGAACGAAATCGCGGCGCTCTGCGAGCGCGTCGGCGCCAATGTTGACCTGGTCCGGAAGGGCGTCGGGAGCGATGCGCGAATCGGACCCTCGTTCCTGTTCCCTGGTCCCGGATACGGCGGATCATGCTTCCCGAAGGACGTGAAGGCGCTGGTGCAAACGGCCCGCCAGCGGGAGACACCCCTCATGGTGCTCGAAGCGGTCGAGTCTGCGAACGACCGCCAGAAGCGGCGATTGTTCGAAAAGCTCTCCGAGTGCATGGGTGGCGACCTGTCAGGTATTCGCGTGGCAGTGTGGGGGCTCTCCTTCAAGCCCAACACGGATGACATGCGGGAATCGCCGGCGCTTGCGGTGATCGAGTCCGTGCTCGCTGCCGGCGGCACCGTCGTCGCCCACGATCCGGCGGCCATGGATGAAGCGCGGCGTCGCCTGGGCGATCGGATCGGTTATGCCGCGACGAACTACGAGGCTTTGACCGGTGCGGATGCTCTGGTGATCGTCACTGACTGGAACGAATACCGGCATCCTGACTTCCTTCGCATGAAGGAGGTGCTCCGCCGCCCGATCGTGATCGACGGAAGAAACCTCTACTCGCCGGAGAAGCTCACCACGCTCGGCTTCACCTACCGTTCCTTCGGTCGAGCGCGCGCATGAGGGTCCTGATCACCGGCGCGGCGGGATTCCTCGGGTCTCATCTGGCCGACCGCTTCCTGAAGGACGGTCACAGCGTCGTCGGTCTCGACAACTTCATTACCGGCAATCCCGACAACATCGCGCACCTCATCGGCGACGAGCGCTTTGAGTTCGTGCGCCACAACATCTCCACGTACACGTACGTTGCCGGCGCGCTCGACGGAGTACTGCACCTCGCCTCGCCGGCGAGCCCGGTGGACTACCTGGAACACCCGATCGCCACGTTGAAAGTCGGCGCTCTCGGGACGCATAACGCGCTGGGGCTTTCCAGAGCGAAGGGAGCGCGATTCTTCCTGGCGTCCACGTCGGAGGTGTATGGCGACCCGCTGGTGCATCCCCAGCCAGAGTCTTACTGGGGGAACGTCAATCCGATCGGCCCGCGGGGTGTCTACGACGAGGCCAAGCGATTCGCCGAGGCCATGACGATGGCGTATCACCGGTACCACGCAGTCGACACGCGCATCGTCAGGATCTTCAATACCTACGGACCTCGGATGCGACCGCGTGACGGTCGCGTGGTCTCGAACTTCATCGTGCAGGCCCTGACCGGTGAACCGCTCACGGTATATGGCGACGGTTCGCAGACCCGGTCGTTCTGCTACGTGTCGGACGAGATCGAGGGCATCTACCGGCTGTTCATGAAGGGCGATTCGGAACCGACCAACATCGGCAACCCGAACGAGTTCACGGTCAGGCAGCTGGCGGAACTGGTGGTCGAACTCACTGGCACAAGATCCCCCATCGTTTCGCGGCCACTTCCCACGGACGATCCCAAGGTCAGGAAGCCCGATATCACCCGTGCCCGGACCATGCTGGGCTGGGAACCGGCGGTTGAGCTCAGGGACGGGGTCCAACGGACCATCGAGTACTTCAAGTCCGTACTGGGATAGGGCGAATCTGAAGGTCGGACCACCGTCCGGGGCAGCGACCGATTACCTTTAACGGCTCGCTGGAAGCGTCGTATTGCCAATCGCTTCCGCCCTTGAACCGACGTCAAATCGACGGGTATTCTGCCACCCGCCATGGCCCTCACTAGCAAGCACGCGTTCGCAGCCGGTTCAGCGTTTCTCGCGCTGGCCGGCTGCATGAGAACGTTCAACCTGCGCCAGTTCCCGAACAACGAGGCGCTGTACGTCGCCGGTACTCAGCAGTTGCAGTTGAAGAAATGGGACTATGCCGTCCAGATCTTCGAGAAGCTGACGCTGGAGCTACCTGCTCGTGATACGCTCCTGCCCGCTTCCCACTTCCATCTGGCCCAGGCGTACTCCGCTCGGGGGGAGCACCTTCTTTCCGCGCAATCGTATTCGCGTCTCGCCGAGAGCTTCGCCACCGATTCGCTCGCTGACGATGCGTTGTTCCGCGCCGGGCGTGAGTACCAGTCGCTGTGGCGTCGACCGGTACTGGATCCGCTGTACGGTGGTGAGGCAGCAGCCACGTTCGAATTGATGCTCGGCTTGTATCCGGACAGCGAGTGGAAGGACTCCGCGACGAAGCAGCTGGGTGTGCTGCAGGAGTGGTTTGCCACCAAAGACTACGAGGTTGGCATGCTTTACATGCGGCGGAAGGCCTACGATTCCGCCATCATCTACATGCGCGATGTCGTGACGAAGTTCCCCAACACTGCTCGTTCGCGGGACGCCTGGCTCCGCCTCGCGCAGGCGTACGACGCGATCAAGTACAAGGACGACAAGGCCGACGTGTGCAAGACACTGCGGGAGAAGTATCCGAACGACCCTGAAGTCGCGGCCACATGCACCCCGGTGGCCGAAAGGCCCGTGGTGCCCCGATCCCGATAGGGCGTGCGGGTGGCGCTGATGGGCGGCACGTTTGACCCGCCACATATCGGGCACCTGCTTGCGGCATCCGATGCCTGCGACCATCTGCAGCTTGACCGGCTCGTCTTCGTTCCAGCTTCGCAGCAGCCACTCAAGCAGCACCAGGCTTCGGCGGCGGCGAGTCACCGCCTCAGAATGCTCCAGCTCATGGTCGAGGGGGATTCCCGGTTTGCCGTCGATGAGATCGAGATCCAGCGAACCGGCTTATCTTTCACGGTGGACACGCTTGCGGAGTACGAGCGCCGTTTCCCCGACTCGGAGCGCTTCTTCCTGCTCGGAATCGATGCGTTTGACCTGCTCGATCAATGGCGGGAGCCAGCACGAGTCGTCAGCCTGGCGCATCTCGTCGTGTTGACGCGCGTAACAGGACAGGGCGCCATGAATGCTGACGCGAGTCTCGAAGCGGTCTCGGAGAGGGTGCGCGCGATCGGCGGCTCGGCCGCGTCGACGCCGCGCCTACTGGAGCCGCGGCGTGTTGATGTGTCGTCCACAGAGGTCCGGGCCAGAGTGCGTGCCGGAAAGCCAATCCGTGGATTCGTGACGGATGCTGTCGCGCAGTACATCGAATTCAACGGTTTGTACCGATAGAGGCTGGCATGGTGAAGATGCTTCTGAGCAAGGTCTTCGGGTCGCGCCACGAGCGCGAGCGGAGACGCGTGCAGCCGATCGTCGACGAGATCAACAGCCATGGCGAACGGCTGCAGGCGCTGTCGGAAGCCGAGTTGCTGGGGCAGACGGCCCGATTTCGCGGCATCATCCACGAGCGCACGGACGATATCGAGCGGCGCATCGCCGAGCTGAAAGAGACGAAGCGGGTCGCGAAGGATCTGGCTGACCGCGAGGCGGTGGATGTTGAACTTGGCGGCGCCGACGGCCGCGGTGGCCTGGAAGGCCAGCTGCGCGAGGTCATCCGCGAGACGCTCGATGAATTGCTCCCTGAGACCTTTGCGACGGTGCGCGAAGCGGCGCGGCGGCTGCTCGGGAGCACGGTGTCCGTCACCAGCCGCGACCTCACGTGGGACATGGTGCACTACGATGTCCAGCTGATCGGCGGCATCGAGCTTCACCTCGGGCGAATCGCCGAGATGGCGACGGGTGAAGGAAAGACGCTGGTCGCTACGTTGCCGCTCTACCTGAATGCGCTTCCGGGCAAGGGGGCGCACCTGGTGACGGTGAACTCGTACCTCGCTCGCCGCGACTCGCAATGGATGGGGCACGTCTACACGTACCTGGGGATGACCGTCGGATGTCTCGATGACACCCAGCCCGGGACGGCCGAGCGGCGTGCCGCCTACGAGTGCGACATCACGTACGGTACCAATAACGAGTTCGGGTTCGATTACCTCCGCGACAACATGGTGATCGCGCTGGACCAGCGCGTGCAGCGCGCGCACTGGTTCGCGATCGTCGACGAAGTGGACTCGGTACTCATCGACGAGGCGCGCACACCGCTCATCATCTCGGGGCCCGTCGGCAACGAGAACGACGCGATGTTCGCCGACCACAATGCCTCGGTCGAGCGTCTCGTGCGTCGGCAGACCGAGGTGGCCAACTCGCTGGTCGCCGAGGGGGAACGGCTGCTTGCGCAGAAGGACGAGGAGGGCGCGCGACTCGCGCTATACAAGGCGCAGCTCGGCAGTCCCAAGAACAAGCGACTGCTCAAGGCCCTGCAGGAGCAGGGGGTGAAGCAGCTCGTGCAGCGGATGGAGCTGGATTACCTCGCCGACCGGAAGCTGGGCCCGTCCAAGCAGCAGTACGGGGACCTCGAGAATGACCTCTTCTATGTCCTGGACGAGAAGGGGCACACGGTGCACCTGACAGACCGTGGCGTCGAGGAGATGTCGCCCTCGGATCACGACCAGTTCGTGCTGCCGGACATCTCCACCGGCATCGGTCGGATCGATCACGACGAGGTGCTGTCGCCGCAGGAAAAGGTCGACTCGCGCCGCGCGCTCGAAGCCGAGTACGCGCTGAAGAGCGAGAAGCTCCACATCGTCCACCAGTTGCTGCGCGCGCACGCGTTGTACGAGAAGGACGTGAACTACGTCGTGCAGGAGGGAGAAGTCCTCATCGTCGATGAGTTCACCGGTCGCACGATGCCCGGGCGTCGCTGGTCGGAAGGCTTGCACCAGGCGGTGGAAGCCAAGGAAGCCGTGAAGGTCAAGGGCGAGACCCAGACGCTCGCGACCATCACGATCCAGAACTACTTCCGCATGTACGAAAAGCTGGCGGGCATGACGGGCACAGCTGAGACGGAGGAGACCGAGTTCCACCAGATCTACAAGCTGGACGTCTCGGTGATCCCGACCAACAAGGACTGCATTCGCGATGATCGGCACGACATGGTCTTCAAGACCCGCCGCGAGAAGTACAACGCCATCGCCGAAGAAGTTCGCCGGCTGCACGATCTTGGCTATCCGGTGCTCGTGGGCACCGCGAGCGTGGAAGTGTCGGAGACGCTGTCGCGCATGTTCAAGCGCGCTGGCCTGGTGCACAACGTGCTGAACGCCAAGTACCACCAGCGTGAAGCCGAGATCGTGGCGGGCGCCGGTCAGCCCGGTGCGATTACCATTGCCACGAACATGGCCGGCCGCGGCACCGACATCAAACTCGGTCCCGGCGTCACGCCGTCGAAGCCGTCACAGATCAAGGACCTCGACGGCAAGCTGGTCGACGTCGATGAAATCGGCGGCCTGCACATCGTCGGCTCCGAGCGTCACGAGTCACGTCGCATCGATCGGCAGTTGCGGGGTCGCGCCGGACGCCAGGGCGACCCGGGTGCGTCGCAGTTCTTCCTGTCGCTCGAAGACGACCTGATGCGCCTGTTCGGTTCGGAGCGCATCGCCAAGCTCATGGACCGCATGGGCGCTGAAGAGGGTGAGGTACTCACGCACCCGCTGATCACGCGGTCGATCGAGTCGGCGCAGAAGCGCGTCGAACTGCAGAACTTCCAGGCGCGCAAACGGCTCCTGGAATACGACGACGTGATGAACCAGCAGCGCGAGGTCATCTACTCGCTGCGCTCGTTCGCGCTGGATGGCGGTGAGGAGCTGCGTGGCGAAGCCCGGAAGATGGTCGACAAGGCCGTCGAGAAACGCGTGACTGACCTGCTGGCCGAGTTCGAGGACGCGACCCAGTGGGACTACGGGCTGCTCCGGCAGGAACTGCTCATGCACTACCTGCTGGTCGTGACAGAGCTCGAGGGCGACGATCCGCCGGCAACGCTGGAAGGGATCGCCAAGGCCTCCGTCGAGGCGGCGCGGAAGGCGTTTCAGGCGAAGGAGACGGCGCTCGACGAAGTGCGCGATGAGCAGGGCCAGGGCTTCAGCTCACGGCTGCTGTCACTGGTGATGCTCAACGTGCTGGACGAGAAGTGGAAGGACCACCTGTACGACCTCGACCAGCTGCGCGGAGCGATTCACTACCGGTCGTGGGGCCAGAAGGATCCGCTCATCGAGTACAAGCAGGAAGCGTACACGATGTTCGTGGATCTCATGAGCGACATCCACACCACGTTCACGGAGCGCTTCCTCAGGGCACAGCTGGTGTTCAATGCCCCGCCGCCGCCGCCCCAGACGATGGGACCTGACGGCGAAGGCCCGCGTCTCCGACGCCGCTACAGCGCGACCGGTGTGCTTGAAGACATCCCCGCGGATGAGCCGAGCGAGGAGTCGAGTCGCGGGTCCGCGGATGGCGATGGGCACGGGCGCGCATCAGAGCCCGCGCCGCGCGCTACGCCTCCTGTTCGTCAGGATCCCACCGTCGTCGGTGCGGGGCGCGCGAAGAGGCTTTCGGACTTCGAGGGCGGCAAGGGCACGGCAGGCGGGGGACCGGGCGGTGGCGGTAGTGCGGCCGGCGGCGGCACCGATTGGTCGAACGTCGGGCGCAACGACCCGTGTCCGTGCGGGTCGGGAAAGAAGTACAAGAAGTGCCATGGAGCATAGACGTGAGATGTGAGATGGGAGACGTGAGATAAACTGCAGATCTGATCACATCTGCCATCCGTTTCCCTGCTGCGTTACCGTGGCACCGGTCGCGGGCTGAGGATGAAGTAACTCGAAGTGGTCCGCGCTATGGCTGAGCATCCGTCTCGAGGAAGCCAGCCATGTCAGATGACTATGCAGTAGCCGCCGCCGGTGAGCCGCCAGGCGCGCTCCGGATCAGGGAAATGCCGCCGGCCGAGCGACCGCGCGAACGCCTGACGCGGCTCGGTGCATCGGCTTTGAGCGCGGTGGAACTCCTGGCGCTGGTGATCGGCAGCGGTGGCAGCGGGAAGTCCGCCCTGGATCTGGCGCATCAGGTTTTCGCACGGAACGGCGGTTCACTTCGCCGGCTGGCCTCGTCACCGGTGGCCTCGATCCGGGCGATCAATGGAGTGGGGCCGGTTAAGTCCGTCGTCCTTCACGCCGCGTTGGAACTGGGCCGGCGACTGGCGGCTGAGTCCCGGAGCGTCGGCG
>Ga0209640_10000532_pt1 | contig 29778 bp, 20 predicted proteins | sample RifCSP10_1_FD_184018 | JGI IMG/M metagenome (GOLD analysis project Ga0209640, IMG submission 184018) | Soil microbial communities from Rifle, Colorado - Rifle CSP2_sed 10_1 (SPAdes) (version 2) | ecosystem: Environmental > Terrestrial > Deep subsurface > Rock core/Sediment | place: Rifle... | reverse complement strand
TCCTTGACCAAAGAAACCGTAACCATCTTCAGGCCGCCTTTGGCGCTGGAGCAGGGCAGCCGGGCGGCAAACTGGCTCATCTTCTCGGCCAACGGCTTCCAGTCTCCACGTTTCCGGCACGCTTTCAACACGCCTAAACCGCTGGCTAGCCCGTTGCGAATGTCTTCTACCGTCGTAGGCACATAGCTCAGGTCAAATGTCTCATCGCGCGTGTCGAAAATACCGATCTTCGTGTACGTGCTCCCAAAATCCACGACCAGCACCTTCTCGTCGGCCAGTCCAATCACGCCGATTTCTTTGCGAAATTGAGCCACAACCTGGTCGTTGATCTGCTCAACCTCCGCGTCCTCAGCGATGTAACTGGCGTCATCCGCCTGGCTGACCTCTCTGTAGAAGTACCAGGGGTAGCGCTGGCGCACCAGGTCCAGCCGTTCAAACTCGCTGCCGACCCTGGTGCCGTCCCACTCATCGATCCGGCACATTCCATCGACCACCTTGGTGCGGCAGGCTCCAGACATCTCGTAGCGCCGGTCTACCACCGTGATATGCGGACCCTGGTACAGGCCGATTTGCAGCCCAAGGTCCAGCGTATCCCCTGCGATCAGCCCACAGGATCCGGTAGCATAGTTGCTTTCATCGATCAGGCTCAGCAGCATGCTCTCGAAGTTCTTCTCTGGATCCTGCTTGGGTTCCTTAGCCCAGTCCCAGAAGTTCTCCGGGGTGATCGCTCCCTCATACCCGCCCAGGATGGCTCCGTGCAGCACGTTATACATGGCGCCCTGTTTCAGTTCGAGCTTACGTGCTTTCAAAACCGGGTCTGACCAAATATCCGGCACGTTGCCCTTGACAAAGTCCCAACACACCTGTTTGACGATCTCGCAGGATTCGATGATGTCGTCAGCCGTGGCCTCGTGGTGAGCCTCGGAATGGGTGACCACGTGCAGAATATCGGGCTGCATGTACAGCTGGGTGTAAATCCCAAAGGCCAGATGTCCCTTGGCCTGGTTCAGGTTGGGCGGGAAACTGGGTAAGCCCGAGCGGGTTTGCCGGATAATCTCGAACTCGAAGTGACGGGTGAGAGGCTCAGCCAGCTCATAGGCGGCTTTCATCTTCGCCAGGTCATCGAGAGCGGAAATCTCTGGCGGAAGCTCGAACATCATCTGCATGACGTAATGTTTGATCCCTTTTTTCAGAGCAATGATGGCGCAGAGGACGTGATCGGTGACCTGCATGTCGTCGCTGGCGTAGCGCAGGCCCCACTGGTGGGGATCGTTTATCTCCAGTGGTTTGCCCAGCGAAGCCCAATATTCGATGGTGCCGAAGTGTTCGTCAAACGCATCCCGGATGCTGATCGGCCCCCGACCATCCAGTTCGTTATAGAAGAAGATCGGCACGGCTGGGAAGCAAATGTTCAGGTATTCTTCCCAGAGACGTGCCAGGGTCACCAGCTCGTCAGTGCCCGTATAAATGCGGGTCATAGGATGATTGCCCTGTTGCGTTGCCGCTTTCAAACGCTCAAGATCTTGCACCGTTCGGATGGGAGCGCCGCCCTGGCCAGCCAGGTAATTGCTCGGATCTTCTTCCGCCCGAATGAACTTGGCCAGCAGCTCCTGAGAGGTCTGGTCAGGAGCCAGGGAGACGATCTCAAAGGCGCCGGCGCTGGACAGCTTCTCAATGGCTCGCACCGTGGGTTCGATGGTATCGGCGGCGATACCGATGTGCGCCCGGATGATGGGTCGATCTTCTCTCTCGCGCACCTGGCGAATCCGTTCGACCAGGAAGTCGGACCATTGTGCCTCTCGCTCCGTATCCTCCGCAGGCAGTCGCAGCGCAAAGCGCTCCAGTTCCTCCATGCTAACGAAGTCGTCGGCGATCAGTTCGAAGAAATTTCGATAGTGCTCTTTCTCACCGTACGTCCTGGCGATTTCATCCAGATCGAAGTGCTTCTCCTCCTCACGAATGAAGCGGTCCTCTTCTAGGGCAACCCCGGTCATTGCGCGCACCAGGTTGGCAGCTGGCCGCAGCCCCCCGAAACAGTAGCGAATGCCGCTTTCTCTCGGGTGCACACCGTATTGCGTGGCGGTCTCTATGAATTCGCTGATCAGCTTATCCACGTGCAGATCCCCCAGGCGCATGGAGATGCCGACGACTTCTGGCCGGGATTCGCGGATCTTGTTGATCACCTCGTGAATCGGAACGGCTGGTCCCAATTTTATGGTAACGTAGCCAAGACCCTGATCTTCCATCCATTCGGCAAAAGTTTCCACACCCAGGTTGTGTACGCATTTGCCCACCGCGCCCACCATCACTCTGCGTCTCGGACCAGGGTCCGGGAGCTCCTCCTCGGATGCCTCCTGCAGCGGGTTCAAAGATGCCTCACTCATAATATACCTCCTTTAGCTTGCACTTCTTAAATCTCTTCTCAGTAATTCGGGGGAATGTGTGGCTGCTGTGCGGGCTCTCACCGCACAGCAGCCACACACCTCCTTCTTTTGAGACGATCCCTTCTTATAAATAGAAAGTTTGCATCAGGCTATTAAGATCGTGGTACCCGTAGCGCTGCGGCGCTCGGGTTGCTCCAATATCGCTGCCTTGCAGTTTGCCTGCTGCCAGGTAAACCCGACCCAGCCGACCTTGGGCCCAGGTGATCACCTTATCCATAGCCGGGGTGGCAATGCCAACCAACTCGGCCAATCCTCGCGTCACAATCAATCCATATGGAATGTCCTCCCCAAGATAGCGAGCCTGGAAATCCGGCGCCAGCCCGCCATTGGCAGGCCGCATCGGGGCTTTCAGGCCAGCATAGCTGCGATTGCTCAGGATACAGGTGTGCAGCGTGGATGGATCCTCGATATCATCGTGATAAGCACGCCGAAACCATTCCAAAAGTGGCCGAACGGCGGATAGGTCAAGTTCGTGAAACTGGCTTTGTAGGGCAGCACCCACACTCCGAACCTCAACGCTTAATTGCTCCAGAACCGCGACCGTAAATTCGTCTACGGCGTGGTAAAAGAGCGGCGCATCCTGATAGACAGGGCCATTCCACTGGTGGAATAATCCAAACATAATGCCTGGGTGAATGATCTGGCCTGTACCTGCCAGCGTCAGGCTTAAAAAACTGGCAGTCGCTAAGATCGGCACGTCCAGCAAGTCGCTTAACCGGCTTGCCAGGTCGCTGGCATGTTGAGGCGGCCATGCAGCCAGATCGACGACGGCTTTGGTTCCCAAGATTTCGACTTCCTGGCCGTATTTCTGTATCCGGCATGCCCAGGGGAGCGTCTGCAGACCAAATAGGATTGGCAGGCGGGCGCCTCCATCCAGGATCTCTTTGGCGCACAGGTCAAAAGCGCCCCGCGCCGCTAACGCCCCAACCCAGATGGCTTCATCGAGATGCCCGGCAATATCGGCCAAAATGGTCTGGTGAGCAAAGGCGGGCAGCGCTAACAGGATGAGCTGTGAACCGGGCACCACCTCTTCCGCATTGGCGCTCACCCAATGGGGCCTGCCCACGATAGTTCCGTCCCGGCTGCGAACGCAAATTCCATGATTGCGCGCCATTCCAAGCTGCCAGCGCCGGGCCTCGTCGCTAAATGGGGTGTACACGTTTACTCGCAATCCTTGCCTGGCCGCCAGAAGGCCGGCTAAGGCATGCGCGGCGTTTCCGCCTCCACAGATAGTAACCTGCACATTCACTCCATGATTAAAAGGTCATTGGCACGGTATGCCGCGTCCACTCGCCGCAGAGCCTCCATGGTCTGCTCAGGGACTTTTTGCGATAGGACAGCCACAAAAACGTTAATCAGCGACGTAGCAGCGGTGACTGATAGGCTGTGAGCCACTCCATCCGTGGCGACCTCGAAGGCGTAGTCAGCGAGATTGGCCAGGGGTGACACAATGCTGTCCGTAATCGCGATCGTATGCACTCCAGCATCCTGCGCTGCTGAGACAGCCGCGACTGTGGAACGCACGTAGCGCCATAAATCAATGGCAATGATCAATTTTCCTGGGCTGAGGTGAGCTAATTCAGCAGCCAGCGAAAGACCTCCGTTGATTACCACCCGGCAATCAAAGCCCATCACTTTGAGTGAATGCGCCAGATACAGTGCCGGCGCGGCTGAGAGACCGGAGCCGATCACAAGGATGTCGTCTGCTTGCAGGATTTCCTGCATGGCGGCCTCGAGTTTCGAACTTTCCAGATTATTGGCTGAGCGCTCGATATTGCGGATGTCAGTATGGAAGACTTGCTGGGGTGTGTTATCGGAGGGGGGGTCTGTTGAAAGGCGCGCCTGGATGCGTTCCGCCGCGGTCAAATAACTGGGCAATTCAGCCCGTATGGCCGCTTGCAGTTCCGAATATCCTTGATAGCCCAGGGTCTGCGCGAACCTCACGACCGTCGCTGCGCTGGTTCGGGTCTTCTCGCCGGCCTGGCTGGCCGAGGCGAAAGACATGAAATATTTGCTGTCCAGCACAAAACGCGCCAGACGCGTTTGTTTCTGACTGAGGCTGTCAAGTACAGTGGCGATCCGGTTCTCCACGGAATCGCTGGGGCTCATCGCCGGCTCCTTTGTAAGGACTTTGGCTGCCTATAATATACCGGAAAACGACAAATAATGCAACAGTTATTTCACCAGCAGTGATCTGAAATATTTATTTCATCCAAGAAACCTTCGCCTCTCGGTGGCAAAGCGTCCCCCACAAAACCTTAGCTCCTCTTCGCCTCCGTTGCCCCTGAGCGACGTTCTTCCTCGCCGTGTCCTTGCGTTATAGCCTCCTTTGCGTCTCTGCGCCTCTGCGTTAATTCCTTTCGCCCCTCGCGTCTCGCCGGTTCACACCGCAAAACCTTAAACTTTCCCAATCCGCTTGACTCTTCCTTGAAAAAAGAGTATTCTACTTCTGCACTAAATTCTATAGAACTACTATACTTTACAGGTTGCTATGAGACTATCTAAACGCGGTGAATATGGGTTGCGCGCCATGATCGACCTGGCGGCGGCGCGCAATGGAAACCCCCACAACGGGGTCGTGCAGATCAAGGAGATCGCCGAACGCGAGAGGATCCCCGCAAAGTTCTTAGAACAAATTTTATTGACCCTGAAGAACGCCGGCCTGCTGCACAGCAAGATGGGCGTCGGCGGCGGCTACTACCTGGCGCAGCCGCCCCAGGCCATCAGCCTCGGTAACATCGTGCGCGTCCTGGACGGGCCGCTCGCCCCGGTCAATTGTGTCAGCCAAATGGCTTACGAGCCGTGCGGCTGCCCGGACCAGGAGTCCTGTGGGCTGCGCTTGGCCATGCTGGACGTGCGCAACGCCATCGCCGACATCCTGGACAACACCACGTTGGCAGACGTGCTCACCAAGGTCGAAAAGGTAAAAAAAGGGGCCTGACGCACTACGCAATACGTAGTGAAACAAAGGAAGCCTAAAAATTTTTCGAGAAAAGTCTAGTTAATAAGTAGACTTTATAGACTTTACGCGATAGGAGAGTGCTGCTATGAAGAAGACTTACGAGCTTCTCACAACTGGATGTCTGGCCTTGCTTTTGATCTTTGCCAGTGCTGGCTGCGGCAGGACGTCACCTGCCCAGGGCGGTGCAGAGATGGAGGGCACCATTAGCATATCTGGGGCGTTCGCCCTCTATCCGATGATGACCCGCTGGGCCGAAGAATATCAGGCTATCCACCCGGGAGTGCGTTTTGATATCTCTGCCGGTGGTGCCGGAAAAGGCATGGCTGACGCATTGGCCGGTGCAGTCGACATCGGCATGGTGTCTCGCGAGATCGCGCCGGAAGAGCAGGATAAGGGCGCTTTCTGGGTTGCGGTCACCAAGGACGCTGTCTTCCCGATGGTCAACGTTGAGAACCCGGTCATCGTTGAGCTTCTCGAACAGGGAGTAACTCGGGAGACTTTTGCCGGAATCTATATCAGCGGAGATGTGCAAACCTGGGGTCAGGTCGTCGGAAGACCTGAATTAAGCGACGCCATTCACGTTTACACGCGATCCGACGCCGCCGGCGCGCCTGAAACCTGGGCCAAATTCCTGGGAGGGACACAGGAAGATCTGCTGGGCATCGGCGTCTTTGGAGATCCGGGATTGGCGGATGCCGTTGCCCGGGACGAGCTGGGCATCGGCTACAACAACCTGAACTATGCATATGATGCCGCCAGCGGTGAACCTTTAGCCGGCCTGGTGGTGCTGCCCCTCGACATTAACGCCAACGGCGCGGCCGACCCAGAAGAACTTTTAGAGGCCACAAAAGACGCTCTGGAGGCTGTAGCCAGCGGGCGCTACCCCTCCCCCCCGGCCAGGCTGTTGAACCTGGTCACGAATGGAGAACCTGGCGGCCTGGTGCGAGAGTTCATCCTGTGGGTATTAGCTGACGGCCAGCAGTTTGTGGACGAAGCCGGCTATATCCAATTAAGCGCTGAGCAGCTGGCCGCCGAGGCCGCCAAGCTGCACTAAAAAAGAGACTTTTCGGCTTAATCTAAGGAATTCCTTGCTAAAAAACTTTCCGCTTCGCCGCCGCTTACCACTCGGGGTCGCGCTCATCGTGCTGGCGCTCACTTTCTATGTACTCCGGCGCCTTCCGCTAGCCCATGTTGCCCCAGGCTTCGAGGCTGCTGAGCTGGCCTTTCCCATCATCCTGTTGGCATTTATCTGTGAATTCGTCGATTCCTCGTTGGGTATGGGCTACGGCACAACCCTGACGCCGCTGCTCCTGGTCTTTGGCTATGAGCCGTCCGAGATCGTACCCGCTGTGCTGTTCTCCGAGTTCGTCACCGGTCTGGCAGCCGCCATCTTCCATCACGAGTTCGGCAACGTCAACTTCCGGCCCGGAACGCGGGACTTCAAAGTGATGCTGGTCATGGCCGCGTTAAGCATTGTCGGCGCCATCCTCTCCGTATCCTTAGCTGTCAGGCTGCCCGCCCTCGTAGTCAAAGTGTATATTGGACTGCTGGTGCTGGGCATTGGCCTGTGGATTTTGAAGAATCACAGGCGGGAAATGTCGTTCTCCTGGCGGCGCATCGCTGGTCTGGGATTCCTGGCAGCCTTCAATAAGGGCATCAGCGGCGGCGGCTACGGCCCGGTGGTCACCGGCGGGCAGCTGCTCTCCGGTGTGCGCAGCGCCTCCGCCATCGGCATCGCTTCTCTGGCAGAAGGTATCACCAGCTTGGTGGGCATCCTCGTCTACCTCCTCAGCGGCTCGCCGTTCCCCTGGCACCTGGCGCCCTCCCTGCTGCTCGGCGCAGTTCTCTCCGTGCCGTTGGCGGCTTTCGCCGTCAGCCGCATTCCAGCGCCGCGTTTAACCATTGCTATCGGCGGCCTCTCTACTGTCTTAGGAGCTTTTACCCTGCTTAATCTGATTTTTTAACGATCCGCGTTTTCCGCGCTCGTCCGCGTCCCATCCAGGTCGCTTGGCCGGCTGCGAGTCAGCGATAAAACCGGCTATAATATCGATAGAACTTATGCACACACGCGCCTGGTTTATCGTCCTGATTCTGCTCGGCGTACTCGCCGCCATGTTCGCCCTGCCGGTTACTCGATCGGCAAGGGCTCAGGACGACGCGCCGGTCGCCCTGGTGCTGACCTTAGACGGGCCGCTTACCCCCTCCATGTTCGAGTACATGAAGCGCGGCCTGCGCAGCGCCGAGCGCAGCCAGGCCGAGGTGGTTATCTTCCGGCTCAATACCCCGGGTGGCAGCATTGACCTGATGAACAGCATGGTGCAGGAGATGCGCGCCAGCGAAGTGCCGGTCGTCGTGTACGTAGCGCCGCGCGGCGCCATCGCCGGCAGCGCCGGGACAGTCATCACCCTGGCTGGTCACGCCGCTGCCATGGCCCCGGAGACCGCTATCGGCGCCGCCAGCCCGGTCGGCGGCGAAGGCCAGGACCTGGGTGAGACCATCGAAGCTAAGCAGAAAAACATCCTCAAAGCCACGGTGCGGTCCCTGGCCGAGAACCGCGGCCCGGAAGCCATCCGGCTGGCAGAGGAGACCATCGAGAGCGCCGAAGCGGCCTCCGCCCGCGAAGCCCAGGACGTTGGCCTGGTGGACTTCATAGCAAACGACCTGGACCAGCTGCTCGACCAGCTCGACGGCCTGACCGTGGAAACGGCCACCGGCGAAGCGACCCTCAATACGCGGAATGCTACCGTAACTGATTTCAACCCGACCCTGATCGAAGAGATCCTGGACACGCTGACCAACCCCAACATCGTCTTCCTGCTGCTCACCATCGGCGTGCAGGCCATCTTGATTGAAATCTCCAACCCTGGCGGCTGGGTGGCCGGTTTTATCGGAGTGGTTAGCCTGGTGCTGGCCACCTACGGCTTGGGCGTTTTGCCGGTAAACTGGGTTGGGTTGATCTTCTTAGCGGTCGCATTCATCCTTTTCGTTCTGGATGTCAACGCTCCCACGCATGGGGCGCTGACCGCCGCCGGCGTTGGTTCCTTGATTATCGGTGCTCTGGTGCTGTTCAATTCTCCTGGCACGCCGCAGTTCTTCCGCGTCTCCGTGCCCCTGGTGATTGGCACATCGCTTGGAACCGCCGTCATCTTTTTCACCATATTAACCTTTGCCCTGCGCGCTCAGCGGGCTCCCGTCCGCACCGGGCAGGAGGCACTGGCCGGCAAGACCGGCGTCGCCCGCAGCGAGATCAAACCCGACCATCCTGGGAGCGTGCAGCTGGGCGGCGAATTGTGGACCGCCGAGATGGCCGATGGCGACGAGCCCATCCCACAGGGCGCCCGGGTGGAAGTCGTGCGCGCCCAGGGCATCCGCCTCTACGTCCGCAAGCTTTCCTAGCGCTGCTCAGATACTTACCCGCTTGCACCCCTGCTCCCTAAGCTCCCCAGCTCCCATGCCCTCCTTGGTTCCCGGAAAAAAACACAAAAAAATCTTTTTTTACTCAAATTCTTATGTAAACCTACCCAACCGTCCACCCTCCGTCGGCCCACGCAATCCGCATTACTCAATACCAGCACGCCTCCGCAGCACCCGTATCCCCTATCCCTTAACCCCTTTCCTTCCTCCCTAATCCTCCTCTATCTAAATCCTTCAGCGCCCGTCCGCGCTTGTCCGCGTCCCATAAATCTGCGGTAGAATATTAACCGCGCTTGTAAAACTTGCTGAAGAACAGGTGAACTATGCCTCGCACCCCGACCAGAGATCGCATTGACCCCAAAAAAATTGATACCACCCCGCTGCGGCGCCCCGAATGGATCAAGGTGCGCGCCCCAGCTGGCGAGACTTACGAATGGCTGCAGGAGTTGATGCGCCGGAAGTCCCTGCACACCGTGTGCGAGGAGGCCCGCTGCCCCAATATCGGCGAGTGCTGGGGCGCTGGCACGGCCACCTTCTTAATGATGGGCGACGTCTGCACGCGTTCCTGTGGCTTCTGCGATATCAAGCGCGGCCAGCCCTCTCCGCTGGACTGGATGGAGCCGGAGCGCATCGCCCAGGCCGTCCAGAAGATGAACCTGAAACACGCCGTCATCACCAGCGTCAACCGCGATGAACGCAAGGACGGTGGCGCGCCCATCTTCGCCATGGTCATCCGGCGTATCCGGGAGATCCATCCCGGCTGCTCGATCGAGGTGCTGATCCCGGATTTCAAGGGCAGCCTGGAAGCCTTGAAGATCGTCACGGATGCCCGCCCTGAAATTCTCAACCACAACGTGGAGACCGTGCCGCGCCTCTTCAAGAAGGTGCAGCCGCAGGATCGCTACGAATGGGCTGCCGCCACCCTGAGCAATGCCAAGAAGCTCGACCCCGACGTGCTCGCCAAGTCCGGAATCATGCTCGGGTTGGGGGAAACCATCGACGAGATCAAGGCAGTGATGCGCGACCAGCGCAGCTGGGGCGTGGACATCCTGACCATCGGGCAGTATTTGCAGCCCAGCAAGAAACACCTGCCCATCGAGCGCTATTACACGCTGGATGAGTTTGAAGAACTGAAAGATTATGGAATGGCTATCGGTTTCAAGTGGGTGGAGAGCGGGCCGCTGGTGCGCTCGTCCTACCACGCCGCTGATCAGGTGCGCGCCCTGAGCATTGTCCACCGCCAGCTTTACGGCGACAACCATAAAAATTAGGACACGGATCGACGCGGATTCTCACGGATACAAAGAACCGCTAAGGCTCGAAGGACGCCAGGGAACGCCAAGGATTTCAATTTACGCTAACCAAACAAGCCATCTGAAACCTCAGTAGACAGCAAAAACGACGCAGCCCACAGCTGCGTCGTTTGTTCTATCCAAAATTAGATCCGCGTTTACCCGTTTTATCTGTCAAATCCGCGTACTAAATCCGCCTACCAAATCCGTATACAACTTACTCAAGGCAGGCCAGCCACAGAGGCGCTGTGCACGATAGCGACCAGGTTGTCGACGGTGGGGGCCATCAGGTTAAAGAACGGCGCGGGATACAGCCCAATCCAGAAGATCAGGATCAACAGGGGCACCAGGGTGATGATCTCGCGGAAGGTGAGATCCTGCAGGCCGCGGTTTTCCTCCTTATCCACCGGTCCGAGGAACATCTTCTGGAACATATAAAGGATGTAGATAGCTGCCAGGATCACGCCTACCGCCGCAAAACCCGCATACCAGGGAGAGCCGATTGAATCCGAGCCGAAAGCGCCCAGCAGGATAGTGAATTCTCCGACGAACCCGTTCAGCCCCGGCAATCCCATGGAAGACAGCGCCACGATGAGGGTCAGCGCTGCGTAAATCGGCATGACCTTCCACAAGCCGCCAAATGCATCCATTTCCCGCGTGTGGCGGCGTTCGTAGATCATGCCGACAATGATGAATAGAGCGCCCGTGCTCAGCCCGTGGTTGACCATTTGCAAAATTCCGCCCTGAATGCCCTGAGGATTGAGGGCAAACAGTCCCAGCACTACAAAGCCCAGATGGCTGACGGAGGAATAAGCCACCAGCTTCTTAACGTCCCTCTGCGGGTAAGAAACCGCCGCGCCGTACAGGATACCGATCACGGCCAGCAGCGCCATCCACGGCGCCAGCTGCACCGCCGCCTCGGGAAACAGCGGGATATTGAAGCGGATAAAACCATAAGTGCCCATCTTCAGCAAGACGCCAGCCAGGATGACCGAACCGGCGGTGGGCGCTTCGACGTGCGCATCCGGCAACCAGGAATGTAGCGGCCACATGGGCACCTTGATGGCAAAAGCAGCCGCAAATGCCAGGAAGAGCCAGAACTGGACGTCCGCCGGGATGGCGTTCAAGGCAATCAACTCCGGCAGCGAGAAGGTCCCCTGGCGGATGCCCAGCCACAGGATCGCCAGAAGCATCAGGATCGAACCGGCCATGGTGTAAAGGAAGAACTTGATTGCGGCGTAGAGGCGGTTCGGGCCGCCCCACAGGCCGATCAAGAAATACATCGGCACCAGGGTGAATTCCCAGAAGATGTAGAACAGGAAGAGGTCCATTGCCAGGAAGACACCCACCATCCCCACCTCCAGCAGCAAAAAGAAGATCATAAATTCTTTGACGCGCTCCTCAACGGCCGTCCAGGTGGAGAGAATTGAAATAGGGGTCAGCAAAGTGGTCAAAAGGACAAGCAGGATGCTCAAGCCGTCGACCCCCAAGTGGTAGGAAATGTTCCAACCACCAACTTGAATCCAGGGGAGCTCGATGACCAGCTGCAAATCCGCTTCAGAAGCGTCAAACTGCGCCAGCACCCAAAGGGAAATCCCAAAAGTGATCAGCGAGGTGATCAAGGCCGTCCACCGGACAGCATTCTTCTGCTCAGGGCTATAGAACAGGATCACCAAAACGCCCAGGATGGGGAAAAGGGTGACCAGGGTCAGGGGATGTAAGAGAAATTCCATGGCGATTCCTCACTAAAGATCAGATAAAAGAACCGAAATATCCAGCTACCGCAAAATCAGGTAACCTAACATCACGACAACGCCAATGAAAACGACCAGGGCGTAAGAGCGCACGAATCCGGTCTGGGCCCGGCGTAGATTCACCGATAACCAGGCAATGGCTCCGGCAAGCCGGTTGCCAATGCCATCGATGATACCCAGATCGATCGGCTGCGCCAGGAAGCGAGACAGGCCATTAAAACCAGCCACAATCACAGAGTCATGGAACCAGTCGTGCCAGAAACGCCAGTCGATCGTAAACGCCAGGAAACGCGACAGGTCAATGTAGCGGTTGACAAATAGCGCCCAGTACAATTCATCGACCCACCATTTTCGCTCCATACCGGTAAAGATCGGGCCCAGGATCGGACGTAAAGGATCATCCGGCCGCCTGGCAGGCGGCAATTGCTGCACTCGCTGGTAGCGCCGGGAATAGATCAACCACGCCAGGAACAGCCCGGCAAGCGCCAGGAGCGTTGAGATGCCCGCCACAAGGATATTGAACTCTCCCGCATGGACCTCCTCTAACGTGTGCTCCAGCCAGTCGGTAAAGGTATGTACTCCCGGCAAGTTGAGGGCGCCCCCGACGACGGAGAGCAGCGCCAGCACTATCAAGGGCACGGTCATCACCGGCGGATTTTCCTCGGCGTAGGCGGCTGCTTCTGAACGGGGCTGGCCGAAAAAGACCATGAGCAGCTGGCGGCCGATATAAAAAGCGGTGAAGAAGGCCGCGATCGTCAGTAATATATAAACCGTATTGTTGATCTCGCTGGCCTCTGCCAGAATCTCATCTTTAGAGAAGAAGGCAGCCAAGGGAGGGATACCCGCCAAGGTGATCCCTCCGATCATGTAAACGATATAAGTGGTCCTCATGCGGTCACGGAGCCCTCCCATGATGCGCATATCGTTGGGATCAATATGGGCGCCGCCTTTGGCCTTGCTCTTGCCGTGCCCGTGCTTTTCTACGTGGTGGTGACCGCGTTCAATGCCCTGGATCACGGAACCGGCTGAGAGGAACAACAGCGCTTTAAAGAAGGCGTGGGTGACCAGATGGAACATCCCGGCGACGAAAGCGCCCATGCCCACCGCCGCTACCATGAATCCCAGTTGGCTGATGGTGGAATAAGCCAGCACTTTTTTAATATCAAACTGACCGACGGCGATGGTGGCAGCGAAAAGGGCGGTTATCCCTCCCACCAGGGCGACGGTGTTTTGGGCTGCTGGAACCAGGGAATATAAGACATGAGAACGGGCGATGAGGTATACGCCGGCGGTCACCATGGTCGCGGCGTGGATGAGGGCGGATACCGGGGTAGGACCGGCCATGGCGTCGGGCAACCAGACAAACAGGGGCAGCTGCGCCGACTTGCCGGTCACGCCCAGCAGCATAAATAAGGTTATCACCAGGATGACGCCCGGCATGGCTTCCGCCACCTGTGGGGCCATCTCGAAGACCTCGTCGAAGGTCAAGGTGCCAAAAGCCCAAAACATGGTAAACAGCGCAATCAGCAGGCCAAAATCGCCTATCCGGTTGGTAACGAAAGCTTTCTGGGCTGCCAGGGCGTTGCCGATACCCTTCTCGCCCTTCTCAAACCAGAAGCCGATCAGCAGATAGGAGCACAGCCCGACGCCTTCCCACCCGACGAACAGCATCAGGTAGTTGTCGCCGGTCACCAGGATCATCATGGCGACGATAAACAGGTTGAAGTACACAAAAAAGCGCCGGTAGCGACCCGGATCTCCGTTTATGCGCACATCCTCGTACATGTATCCAATGGCATAAATGTGGATCAGGGTGCCAACCCCGGACACCACCATCATCATGGTCACCGATAAAGTGTCTACTTGAAACGCCCAACGCAGCTGCAGGTCACCGACAGTGATCCACTCTGCCAGGGGCACCACAGCGCCTTCCGGGTGAGCGGATAACGAGATGACCTGGAGAACGGAGACAACAAATGCCAGACCCGAGGCGGCGCTGGCCAACCATCCGGGGCCTCGATCTCCCAGGCGCCTGCCGATGAGGATATTGAGGATGATTCCGATCGCGGGGAAAAAGACCACCCAGGGCACCAGAGAAAAATACCCGGCGGATGATGCAGCTTCTTGTAGAAACATAGATGCACTCTCCAGTTTCGACCCCAGAAACTCACCCCTTCATTAGCTTGGTCTATATTATCATATCGATATCAAGGTGTCAAATTTCACAATCCCTGAAATCCAACCTTCGCAAGGTTCTGCACCAAGATCTGGCTAATTAATCACCTGGTATATCGACACACCCTGATGTTGATACACCTGGCTCAAATAAGGACAGCCCTGCAGTTGAACCGGTTGAAGCAGGCCATGTTCCTGGACCAAATAAACGTGGGTTAAGCCAGCGGCTTGCAGCAAATCCTGGAATTCGCTCGAACAGCCCTTTTCCAACTTGCTGGCCTGCTCTGCGAACTTATTGATCTGTTGCAGATATTCCGGCTCACCCAGGATATACATGACCGGCGGGAGCAAAGTCTGGCGACCGGTCAGCGGGTGAACCCACCAGCCTCCATCCACGCCGCGGTAAGTTCCGTACTGCCAGGGAGCAACATTGATGAAAAAGCGCGCTTGGGAGGGCGTGTTTTCCGTAATCCAATGCATCGCTTGTAGATCGGCGCCGGTGGCAAATACCGTTGCCGGGTTGAGAATAGCGCGGGTATCGCGCACCCCCCACAAAAGCAGGCTGAGGACGGCCGCCGCCAGGCTCAGGCCGGCCAACCGGGGAAAACCAGCTTGGGATCGCTCACCTGCGGTAAACAGGAAGTCTGCAGCCCATAAAGCAGCCGGCAAAAACAGGACGATCACGCCATGATCGGGGCGGAAAGGGCTGAGATTTATTCCCCACGGGACACACAAGAGCACCAGGGCAACCGTCCATCCCACAAAGGAACGGCACTTACCGCTGATGGTTGCTGCGATGAGCCCGAAGAGCGCTAGGGCTAATAGAAGGTAATTGCGGTTAGGGCCGGCCATGCGCCACAAGTAAGAAAGATAGCCGGGGAAATAAAGCGTATCCAATGAGTCGGCCGGCAGCACCGTTTCCACGCTGACGTAATTGTTCGAGAATTCCCAGACGCGCAGCATCCAGGGCAAGGCCAGGAGCGCGCCGGCAGCGGAGGCAAGAAATAGCAAAAGAAAGCGGCTTTGGTCACCAGGATGGTGACCAAAGCCGCTTTCTTTCCACTTTCTTCTCTGTCGAAGATCGTGCATCCCGGCCTCAGCGCCCAAAAAGAGGAGGAAGAGCGCCAGCAAAAGAGCGGCAAAATAATGGGCTAAAAGCAGGCCGGCCGTAAACAAAACCAACCGGGCGATCCGCCGCGGCCTGTAAGCGCGGGTCTCAGCCCCGCCCTCTTCCAGCAGGTCGATCCCAGCCGCCATCCCTAAGGGGAGCAACACAAGTCCCGCGAGCAAGGTATAACGTCCCCACGTGGCGTAGTAAGCGGGCATATGGGAGACAAACCCCACCAACAGGGCAGCCAGACCCGCCCGCCGCCAATCATGCCAAAGGGAAAGCCCCAGGCGGTATACAGAGAGAGCAACCGCCGCGTTTAATACCTGCCCGATCACCAGCACGGACTGTTCAGGCGGCAAGCTGGACCAAAACGAAAATGCCGCGCTTATGGCATGAAAGGCGAAGTGATAATAAAAAGGTACGGCGAGGTAAGGATCCAGGGTAGCTGGAACACCACCGGTTTCCAGCATTACGCGGGTGATGAGGACGTGGTGCAACGAGTCAACCCAGGCAGGCAGCACCAGCTCCCTCACCTGGTAGAAGCGCCAGGCGAGGATAGCGGTTAGACCGGCCAAAAGGATGGCGTTTTTTAGCCTGCTTCTTGAGCCGCTATCCGATTCGGGCGCCGAGTGGCCACCCTCTCTGGACCGCAAAGCGCTCCTGAGAAACACACCCAACATTACGAGAAAGCCCAACAACGAATAGCTGAGCAAAAGCCAGGCGGATGAAAAATGCCACCCGAGCAGGAAGCCAATCAGCGCTACCAGGGCGGTTGCCGCAATGCTTACACCGATCAAATCAGCAAGATGAGCCAGGAGATCCTCTTCAGTCCGGCGAAACCAGATCGACCAGGCCAGGCCCGGCAGGATCAGAACAATTCCCCCGGCAGTGATTTGCCAAACTTGTGCTGAGTTTATCGAAATACTATTGAAGAGCGGATGCATTTAGCCCAGATAATCACGCAAATGGCGGCTGCGGGTGGGATGGCGTAATTTGCGCAGGGCTTTGGCTTCAATCTGCCGAATCCGTTCGCGGGTTACCTTGAAGTACTGGCCGACTTCCTCCAGGGTGTGATCCTTTCCGTCAATCAAACCAAAGCGCAACTCCAAGACCTCGCGCTCGCGCTCGGAGAGCACCGCCAGGGCGTTTTTCACCTGTTCTCGCAGCATCTCACGGTCGGCGGCATCCGTTGGCTCAAGAGCATCCTCATCTTCAATGAAATCCCCCAGCTGGCTGCTATCTTCGCTGCCCACCGGGCTTTCCAGCGACATGGGTTCTTCGGCGGCGCGCAAGATGCGATTGACCTTGCTTGCTGCTCGCGCCCACCTGCGGCGTACGTCCATAGGGAGATCCGCCTCTGACGTTGGGCTTGTGAGAACATCGTCGCCCAACGTACGCCGGATCAATTGTTCATCCTGCGCCTCGAGGAAGCCCGCTTCCAGTGCCAGCTCCTCGCTGGACGGCTCGCGTTCCAACTGCTGCACCAGGCGACGCTGCACCCGCACCAGGCGGTTAATCGACTCAAACACGTGGACAGGGATGCGAATCGTGCGGGCCTGGTCGGCAATGGATCGGCTGATTGACTGGCGGATCCACCAGGTCGCGTAAGTGCTGAACTTGTAGCCCCTGGCCGGGTCGAACTTCGCCACAGCTCGCAACAGCCCTATGTTTCCTTCCTGGATTAGATCCAGGAAGGAGCTGCCCCGTCCGATGTAGCGCTTTGCCACGCTAACCACCAGGCGCAAATTTGCCCGGATGATCGCCTGGTGCGATTCCTGGGCGCGCATCCGGATCTTTTCTAACTCTTCCAGAAGCACGTCCTGATCAGGCAGGTACCGAGAAAAAGTTCGATAAGAGGGCACACCCACCCGGCCCTCGAGGTATTCACGCAATTTTTCAGCCAGTTCGCCAGGCATGACATAAAAACACAAGAAAACCGTGAAGGCATTCCGGGCAACGTTGTCCCAGAGATTATCCTTGCCCCATAAGCCGTTATCTAGATAAGAACGGAGATAGGAAGGTGAGACACAATCCCAGGTATCGCGCAGCAGCTGCGCCTCCGTAAGCATGCGGCTGAGATCCGGCTGGTCGTACCCCATCCGGGCCGTTTCCTTTTCCACGCGCTGCCATGCTGTGCACAACTCGTCATATACAGCGCGATAGGTGCTTTGCGGCTGGCTATCGCCGCGGCGCGCGATGGGATGCTGGCGAATAAGCGAATCGATCCGCCGGGCGGCGATCAACCGCGTAGCCAGCCAGAATTCATGATCCGGATCCAGCAGATCGATCCCCCCGATCTCTTTGAGATAGAGCCGCACCGGGTCATCGCTGAGTTCAATGATTAAACCAGGATTGCTGGCGACATCCAAAGGCTCATCTTTGACAAGCTCCTCGAGATCCTGCTCTTCTCGAGACAGCTCTTCTTCGTTCGGCTCTGCGTCTTCGTCATCAAGGCTTTCTTCGTTGAGCACCTCATCGAATTCGTCGGCGGCAAGCTGGAGGTCGTAGCGCTCCTCAGCTTCAGAAGAGGCAGCTTCCGGCAATTCTTCAAACTTATTATTGGACGATTCCTGATTCTTACCAGTCATTGTCTCGTGTTAGGCTTGTCGAATCAAATGCACGTTCGGTATACCGCCCTAGCGCCTGGTCGAGACGATCCCGGGTTTCAATGTAATGCTTCATCGTCTGTAAGTACTCGCGGGCACGTATGTCGCCCGACTCTTGGGCCTCCTCCATTAAAAACCGCAGATGATCAACATGCTGGTGCAAATTACGCCGCCGAAGGTCCAGAAGAGTTCGCACCAAATCGGCCAGCACGCGTTCTTCATTGGGATCCAACTTTTCTGTCCCTGCCAGCAGCCGGTCGGCTGCTTCCATGAGAGGCAACGAGAGGCTGTTGAGCACAAAGTGAAGCGGTTCGGCATGGTCCTGTTCCAGTGAGCTTTCAATTAACCGCAACAAGGTTTTGTGATCTGCCGATTGAAAATCATCCAGTGAAAGCCTGCCCAGGCCCCGCTCTTGTAAGGCGCGATCCACCCGGTATACCAGATCAGGACGCCGCAACAGAATGCCCAGGCAGTGAGCCTCCAAAACGAGACGAGATTCCAGCGGATCGCTTATGCGAACGGCAGGGCTTTCCCGCAGTTTAACTGTCTCCTGCGTGGCGGCCCGCCGTGAGGTGCGCCTCCGGGAAGCCCTTTGACCGCCCTCGCTGATCAGGGCGCGTTCATCTACCTGAAGCAAACGCGCCAGTCGCTGCCGGTAAGTTTCCCGCTCTATGGGACTGGGAACATCTTCGATGAGGGGAAGAACCTGGGCCGCAATCTCGGATTTGGTCTTGGCGTCCTCGACATCACGACCTTGAGCCAGGGTCCGCATGACATGGATCACGATCGGCTGTGCATTTTCAAGGATACGCTGCCACTCCCCTGGATCCTGGTTGACGATATCATCAGGGTCCAGACCTTCAGGCAGCGTGGTCACACGGATATCCGCCTTCAGGCGCGCCTCGTGCCCCAACAAACCACGGGCGTCAAACACCGGGTCGGACTCGCGATCCAGGGTCTGCCGGGCGATCTGGAGGCCGCGCAGCGTGGCTTTGTCTCCAGCTGCATCGGCATCCAGGGCGAGCACAATCCGGCGCGTATAGCGTTTGAGCAGGCGCAGCTGATGCTCTGTGAGAGCAGTGCCCATGGGGGAAACGGCGTCGGCGTAACCGGCCTGGTGAAGGGCAATCACATCCAGGTAACCTTCTACAATTACCCCTTGATCCTGGGTCCTGATGGTCTTGCGGGCTCGATCCAATCCGTAAAGCAGGCGACTTTTATCAAACAAACCGGTTTGGGGAGAATTCAAAAACTTGGGTACATCATCCGGGTTGAGAACGCGCGCCCCAAAACCGGCAATGCGTCCGCGTTCATCGCGTATGGGGAACATTACCCGGTTGCGGAAGCGGTCGTAAATGCTGCCCGCCTCGCTCTCCGAGACCAGCCCGCAAGCCAGAAGATCTGCATCAGAATAACTCCTGGATTTGAAATGCTGTGTGGCAGCGTCCCAGGCATCCGGCGCATAGCCCAGGCCAAAGACCTCAATAGTCTCGTCAGTCAAGCCGCGTTTCTGTCGCAAGTACTCCAAGGCCTTCTCGCCAGCCGGTGACTTTAACAGGTTGTGACGATAAAAAGTGACCGCTTCTTCTAATAAGGCGCGCAGCCCTTCATTTTCTTCTTCGGCGGCCTGTTCTCTGGGTGAAGGAGGCTTGAGCTCAATTCCGGCGCGCTCGGCCAGATACTGCAGGGCTTCTGGGAAGTCCCAGCCCTCTTTTTTCATCACAAAACTGATGGCATCTCCCCCTTCGTTGCATTGACCAAAGCAGCGCCAGGTATCCGTGTCCGGGAAAACGACAAATGCCGGAGTGCGCGTGTTGCTATGGAAGGGGCAGAAACCGGTGTAATTCTTCCCCGACTTTCGCAATTGTACTGATTCAGAGATCAGATCTACAATGTCGACACGGTCTTTGACTTCGTCTAGGACAGTCATTGAATAATAGTAGCCTACCAGGCAAATCGATACGCGGGTTATAAATTATACCAGTCGGGGGCAAAATGGAGCTTGCAACTAGCTATAATTTGTGTGAGGACGGTTTTAGCCTCTCTAAAAGATCCTGGACCTCAGCCGCAGCTTCCGGCGGCAACCGGTCCAAATCAGGGTCGTGGTCGCCCAGCAAAATCGATACCACCACATCCCCCAGAGCGCGCTCTTCTGGCGGGGCAGTCGGATGTCCGGCCAACCGGCGCATGGTCTCCAAAAGCTGTATGTGCAGATTGAGATCGCCACGCACGGCTCGCTCTACGTAAATGAGCAATTCGTCCAGGGGAACGCCCTCTTCGTTAGCCATCGCATCCTTCCCGCCTGCGTGCCGGTCTATGGTAAGCCGTATATCTCCATGTCGTTAAAAGCCTTCCAGCCTGGACATATCCGCCACGCCTTCCGCCAGGGCAGATATTCTCTGGAGCAAGCCTAAGCGATTCTCACGCAAGGATTGGTCTTCCGCCATCACCAGCACCTCGTCAAAGAAACGGTTGATAACCGGAATCATGGGGAGGAACGCGTCCAGAAAATCATCCACCGAACCGGGCCGGCGCTCGGCGGCTTCGGCCTTGAGGAGCGCCTCGTATAATTCGCTCTCCTCGGGCTCTACAAAGGCCTGTGGATTCACGGTATACCGCTCCTGGATATCCCTGGTGATGCGAACACAGCGGGCATAAGCCGGAAGGATGGCATGCCAATCGTCGCGCCTGACCCAGAAATCCAGCTGCCTTACAGCTCGAGCAGCGCCCGCCGGGTTTTGTCCCTGGGCAGCCAGGATTGCATCAACGACATCATAGCGATGCCCTTCCTCCAAAAGAAGATTACGGAGACGTTCTACAATAAAGGTCAGGCAAGCGGATTGGCTTTCTTCGCTCACTTGCAGGGGCAAGCGCGCAGCCGCGGCAGCCAGAGCGGTCCGCATGTCGAAGTCCAAATCCCAGGCAATCAGGTTGCCCACCAGGCCCAGCGCAGCCCGGCGCAAGGCAAATGGGTCTTTCGCGCCTGTAGGTGCCAGTCCTGCGGCAAAAAGACCGGAAAGCGTATCCAGGCGATCGGCAATCCCCACTGCCAGGCCAGGCCTGGTGGCGGGGAGGTCATCCCCGGCGTAGCGCGGCAGGTAATGTTCAAAGATAGCCGTTGCTACCGCCGCCGGTTCACCAGAATATAGGGCATAGTAGCGCCCCATAATGCCCTGCAAAGAAGTCATCTCTACAACCATTCTGGTCACCAGGTCCGCTTTGCTAAGTTCGGCGGCCCGGCGCGCTGCGGCAGTATCCTCGGCAGTGAGGCCCAGCTGCGGAGCCAGGTCAAGGACCAAATCTCGAACACGGTGGGTCTTATCCAGCATGGAACCCAATTCGGCCTGGAAGATCAATTTACCCAGCTGCGGGACATAGGCCTCGAGCGGTTTTTTTAGATCTTCGGTCACGAAGAAGGCCGCATCGGCGAAGCGGGCGCGAATGACATGTTCATTGCCTTCCACCACCAGTTCCATGTGCTGAAGCGAAGCCTGCTCAGAGGCGCGGCCATTACAGGGGGCATTGGCTACAGCGATGAAGTACGGCAAAAGCTTCCGGTCCTTCTCTACGGGGAAATAGCGCTGGTGCTTTTTCATAACCGAGACCAGTACCTCAGGTGGCAATTCCAGGTGGGAAGGATCAAAGGAGCCACGCAGAGCACCGGGAGCTTCAACCAGGTTGGTCACTTCTGCCAGCAAGGCCGCGTCTGCACTAATCTCACCGTCGACTTCGGCCGCCAGACCATCGATCTGAGATTTAATCGTGCTTTGCCGTTCCCCAACATCCAGGATAATGCCTTGCTTCTCAAGCAGATGGAAGTAGTCTGCGGGAGAATTAACCGGGATCGTCTCGGTTTCACAAAAGCGGAGACCGCGCGTGGTTTTTTCAGAACGCAGTCCGGCATGTTCAAAGGGCACAACCTGGTCTCCGTGTAGACACAACAGCCAGCGAATCGGCCGCGAAAATGCCGCGTTGGTGCTGTTCCACCGCATCGTTTTATCGAAACGCAGGGAGGCAATTAATTTGGGTACGGCTTCGGACAGAACGGGAAGCGCAGGACGGCCAGATTCGTGGACCACGGCAACGGAATAACGACCGCCGTCCAATTCGCGGATTTCGAGATCCTCGACCGCCACGCCTTTGCTGCGGGCAAAACCTTCCGCCGCTCTGGTCGGTTGCCCTTCCACGTCAAATGCCCGGTCGGCGGCAGGGCCTTTTACCAGCTGTTCGAGGTCGGATTGCTGCAGGGCCAGGTCATCAATGGAGACTACCAGCCGCCGCGGGGTGCCCATACAGCGAATGTCTCCGTGATCGAGGCGCAAGTCGGTCAATAACTGGGGAAGGCGGGCACGCAGCTGGCCCAGCGCCGAGTCCAGATCCCGTGCTGGCAGCTCCTCTGTTCCAATCTCTAGGAGGAAAGGGCTGGGAGACGAGGGATAACTGGCAGAGGTTGGTTGTCGCGCGCTCTCTCCTTTGCCCGCTGGCAGCGATTCGGCCAGCGTATTTCCTCGCCGTTGCCGCTCCCCTGATTCATCCAACCAGGGGTACTCCAATCGCTGGCGTTGTTCTAAATAGGCCTCGGCGACTCCATTGCTAAGGTTGCGCATGCGCCCGAAATAGGCCTGGCGTTCGGTGACGCCGATCGCGCCGCGGGTGTCCAGAATATTGAAGGTATGCGAGCACTTAAGCAGGTAGTCATAAGCTGGCAGCACTAGGCCGTTTGAAAGAGCAGCCTGAGATTCTGCTTCAAAAAGATCATACATCGCCCGGAGGCGTTTGATGTCGGCGACTTCGAAATAATATTTGCTGTGCTCCTGCTCGCCTTGAAGGTTTAGCTCGCCATAGGTGATTTTGCCATTCCAGCGAATATCGCGAAAACCAGCGACGCGCTGCAAGGCAATGGCGATGCGATCCAGACCGTAGGTGATCTCAACCGAAACCGGATCCAGGGGGATACCCCCGGCTTGCTGGAAGTAGGTGTACTGGGTGATCTCTTGTCCGTCCAGCCAGACCTCCCAGCCCAGGCCCCAGGCGCCGAAAGCTGGCCATTCCCAGTTATCCTCCACAAAGCGGATGTCGTGTTTATGAGGATCGATTCCTAATGCCTCAAGTGAGCGTAAATAAATTTCTTGCGGGTTTCCGGGATCGGGCTTGAGGATCACCTGGAATTGATAGTGTAATTGCATGCGGTTGGGGTTTTCACCGTAGCGTGCATCGTCTGGGCGGACGGAAGGTTCGACATAACCCACATTCCAGGGTTCAGGACCGAGGACGCGCAGCGCAGTGGCCGGGTTCATCGTCCCGGCGCCCACCTGCGTGTAATACGGCTGCCAGATCAGGCAGCCCTGCTCATCCCAAAAATGCTGCAGGGCCATAATGATAGACTGAAAGTTAAGAGGATTAGCCATAGATCTAAATCATCATTCATCTTGAGTAGACTCATCTAAGAGACGGCGCAGCTCTTCCTCCCAAACATCATCCAAGGGGTCGAAGAGCACCTCATCGAATTCCTCGGATAGACGCGCCATGTAATCACGTACGCCGAGTTGGGGCGCTTTGCGATCAATCTCATCAAGTTTTGAATCGACGACCTCAATCAGGTGATCGCTCTTCTCCTCTAAATCGGAAAGATCAAAATCCGTTCGAAGCATGTAATTTATGCGCCGCATTACGCTCAGCCAGGCCATGAAGTCATTTTCAATGCGAATCGTGTTGCCCATTTGAGCGACCTTTGAAAAGTCGTAGGTAGGTACGAAGGCATAGAAGCCAACGAATTCCCTACCCTGCTCTCCGGCACGGCGACAAAGGTAAGAGCCGATGCTGCTGCCGCCATGATAATCCGAGAGGTTCACCGCTAAATTTTCAATCTCGGGCTTCATTTCCGTCAGACTGTAGATGCACGAAACTGTGCGCTCTTTGTCATACGGCAGCTCACCGTAGACGCCACCAAGGCCAACGATGCGCTTTACGCCCAAGGATTGAGCCACATCGAGAAAGGCAGCCACATAACGGTCGATATCCAGGTGAGGCTCGTCACCCAAGAAGTACACTACGCCTCTGCTTTCATCACCGGCATAAAATAGCTCATTCCGCCGCTCCTCCAGGGAGGCAGGATAGCCGCTTTCGAACCTTACAACCGGGCGCACGAGATCATGCGTACCGGGAATCTGGAATAAGTAAAAACCATTCGATCGGATCATCCCGATCTGCCGGGCGCCGGTTCTCTGGACAAGGTATTTTGGCAGACCTGAAGAAATCGAACCGGCATCCGCCCACTGGCGCCAGCCTGCGATCATGTAAATCTCTTTTGCTTCCGGTCGTTCCCAGATGTCTACAACGTCAGACATAATTACACCCTCCAATCTATCTGAGGGAAAGGATAGCTTCCCTCAACCATTCGCAATTTGGGTTAGTTTGATATCAGTATTATATTATGCTATCTTCGTTGAAAACAACGTGCTTTCCCGACTTGGTAAACAAAGACCGCCGAAGCGATCGGCGGTCGAGTATCCATAGGAACATGCTAAGCTCTATGGCTCCAATCCTAATCTAATTCTCCCGCCAGTTCTTTGTCAATCACTTGTTGGAAGACTTCGTAAGGCTGGGCACCAACCACCGCAATTCCGTTAATAAAGAAAGTTGGCGTGGAGCGTACGCCCAGTTCCGAGGCGTAGGCATAATCGGCCTGAACTTCATCCCGGTAGCGGCGTGTCTCCACACACTCGTTGAAGGCATCCACATCCAGGCCTAAATCCTGAGCGTACTGCTGGTAGGCATCTGCACTTAGAGCCAGCTCCATGCCAAAAAGCTTTTCGTGGAATTCCCAGAAAGAATCCTGCTCGTAGGCACAGTTGGCTGCTTCAGCGGCTGGAACGGCACTCGGGTGAATGGAGAAGAGCGGGAAGTCACGATAGACCATGCGGACCTGATCCGGGTAATCCTCAAACAGGCGCCCATAGACTTCGGCATGCCACTTGCGACAGTATGGGCATTCATAATCGCTGAATTCGATGATAGTAATGGGAGCGTCTTCAGGACCTCGGATAGGATCATCGTCAATGGTGACGTCGTAGCGAGTAATTTGTTGTGCTTGGTCGGCTGCCGAAGCTTGCGGCTGCGAAGAGGTTGATTCCGCCGGGTTCGCCTGAGGTGCGGCTGCAGCTGCTTGGGGGCCAGGGACAGGCGCACGTCCCCAGAAAATATAACCTAAACTTAATCCGGCGACAAAAGCCAACGGTAGCAGGACCGCATACAAGTGGGATCTCTTAAAGGTAATGGTATCCTCAGATTTCGTTGTTTCAGGCTTTTCAATTTCTTCGACCCGGAATTCACCAGCCTGGTCAGTCTCAAACTCGGGCTGTTGCGGCACTTCTAAAGGTTCTGTCATGGTGCGGGGATTATAACATGTGCTCCAGGATTAGATGATCGATAATTTGGGTCTTTTTCGCTCCAATAAACTGAAGAACCGCTCTTCCATCGCGCGCTTCGACTTCAACTTCGAACACTCTCGGTTAATGAATGAATTCCGGATGCGCCATTCGGATGAGGATCGGAAGGAGCAGTCTCCTGCAATTCGCCGCTGCCGTCATACGCCCGCACGCGGAATGTATGGCGACCAATTTCGGACTTCCACTCATAACGCCATTGTACCCAAGCCAGGGGACTCAGCGGAGGGTTGCGCAGCTCGGCTTCTTGCCACGGTCCATCGTCCACCTGGACCTCAACTTTGCTGATGCCGCGCGCTCCTGCATAGGCAATGCCTCCAACCGGAATAATGCCTGTTCCCAGGTCCTCTTCTCCAACAGCCACTGTGTCGATTACAGAGGTGGTCTTGGGAATGGCCTCTTCGCTCCAGCCCCGATCGACCCAGTAACCCGCGCCGTCATGATCTATCGCTTCCAGGCGAGTGATCCATTTAGGCTGTTTCATGCCATAATGGTTAGGAATGAAGATCCGTAAAGGATAGCCATGTTTCTCGGGCAAGGGTTCACCGTTCATCTCGTATACCAATAAAGTACGATCATCCATGGCTTCTTCCAAAGGAAGACTCTCATAAAAACCATCAACCGCTTCCATAGCAATTTCCTGGACGCCGCGCCGTAAGCCAGCTTCCTCCAGCAGGTCTTTCAAGCGCACTCCGGTCCATACGCTCGTACTGATGAGATCGCCTCCAATCCGGTTTGATATGCATGACAGCGTGATTACCTGGCTAACTGAGGGGCGGGACCGGAGTTCAGCCAGAGTCAACGACAGCGTTTGGAAAACCAGGCCCCCCACTTCTAACCGCCAGGTTTCTCCGTCAACCTCTGGCGGGCGGGTGTTGATGTCGATGCGATAAAAATTATCGTTTGCAGTCAATTCCGGCCGGGTGCCCGCAACCGGTTCGAAACGATCCTCCAAGACATCCTGAGGTGGGGACGCCGCCGGACCGGAGGTGTTCTGGGCGCCAGGCATCTCGTCCATATCAACTTGCTCGCCGCCCTCCTCTTTGCCCTGATTCGACAACACGCTGACGCCCAAAGCGGTAACCAAAACCGTGAACGAGCCGGCGCCTACCAGGTAGAGAAATTGGCGGCGGCTGAGGGTTGATTCTGCAGGGGTCTGTGGCTGTGGGGCGGTCTCAAGTATCAGGCGAGCCAGTACCGCACCCCAGACCAGGTAAATGACGGCCAACCCCAAGACCGTACCAAACCGTCCCGCAGCGGGGAGGCCAAACTCGATTTCAATCAAAATCACCGGAGCCAGCAATAGGAGACCGGTTAAAGCGCCCAGCCCGATCAACCTTGCGGGGCTTCGCCGCCCCACAGCTGCCAGAAAAATTCCAAAGAGTCCGCCAACAAAGACGAACTGCAAAATGGCGATTGCCTGCTCGACCAGTTTACCAACTGCGGAGGTCGGGCCCAAGTTAAGCTCTGTAATCACCATGACCATCGTATCGATGACAAAAGTGATCAATCGACCGGGTAGAACTCGCGCCATCCAATCAAAGATATCAAAAGGCACGAAAGGCAATCCCAGTATGAGCTCCAATAGATAATTCAGCGCGACAAAGATTAAGCCAGTCAAGCTGCCGAATAACGCCCCCGTAATTAATGATATTCGTTTCTCGTTTCCCACCTTCCTCTCCTTCCTACGGATACGCTTCTGCTAATAGGGTTTGGATCGCGGCTTCGGTCTCTTCATAGCGACCTTCGCCGATGTGCCTATAACGGATGTTTCCCGATTTATCGATCAGGTAGAGGGACGGCCAATACCTGTTATTATACGCCCTCCAGGTCTTCCCCTCATTGTCCTGAGCAACCGGATAATTGACTTCAAGCCTCTCCACGGCCTGGATCAGGTTGTCAAGCTCCCGTTCATAAGAAAACTCAGGGAAATGGTTTCCGATGACAACAAGGCCCTGGTCGTGATATTCTTCGTGCCAGCCCCTCAACGAGGGGATCACATGCTGGCAGTTTATTCAACCGAAGGTCCACATATCGAGCAAGACAACCTGGCCGCGCAAATCCGCCAGCCGTAACGGCTGATCAGTATTTAGCCAGATCTCATTGGTGAGCTCGGGCGCGGGGCCGTAATCCTCCAAAATCAACTGGGTCTCCTGGGTCCTTTCGCTTTTCTGCTCAGATGGGTTGCGGTCCACGGAATGGTCCGGATTTGCGCCCAGATCACCGCCAAATAGGCTGGTACAGGCGGTCAGGAAAAAAGCAGTCAGCCCAATCAAAAAATGCTTCATGATACCAGCTCCTCAACCTAAGAATTTATAACCGGCCCCTCCCACTCTTTGCCTGAACCAAATTGTAACCAGCAAAAATTACAAAACCCTTACAGGAAGATAAAGTCGCCGTGAAGATAATCAAAATGACCGGAGAATACTTGAAAAGCCCGCAGGCCAATCGCCTCCAGGGTTTTTTCAAAAAACATGTAACATATGGCGCTTTTGTTCGTTTAATGTAATGGAAAATAAAATTGTTAACTGGGGGCGGGGGCATGTCGGGTGGGACCCGCCCCGTAAGTAACACCATACACGAACCCAGTGTGCGAGTTGTAGAATCGACTACAACTCGCACACTGGTTAAAAGTAAATCCAGGCCGTCCCGATCGCTATTAAGTCACAAACGGAGCTAGCGGATAACAAATACCCTACCTGCCCAGTTGGGGGGGACAACCAGGCAGGGAGGGCAACCTTATTATTGCACAAAGTTTGTAAGAAATCAAGTATGAATTCCTATCTTCATATAGTACTTTTGTACCTAAAATTGTTTCCTTTCTTGAAGCTACTCATCCACCAGCTCATGTAAATGAGAGGGATGAGCCCGAGTAACCTGCTACTGGCTCCGATCGCCTACACGATAAAAATATTGTGGGCTTTTTTTGATTAACGGGTATAATTGATGCTTGCAAATCCTCGGTCTATGCTTTGCCGGTCGTTACAAATAATATTGTTAATCAGATCCAAGCGGGGCGGTTCATATGCCGTATTTCATTGCTATTGCCAATCAAAAAGGTGGTGTTGCCAAGACCACAACGACGGTTTCCCTCGGCGGCGCCCTGGCACAGAGTGGAAAAGAAGTATTGTTGATCGATCTCGATCCTCAATCTGATTTGACTCTTTCTTTGGGCGTGAGTCCAGGCAAGGCACGCCACGCCATTACCGATGTCCTGTTCAATTGGGCAACTCCAGCGAGCGTAAGCCGGGAAACGAAAGTAAGCGGTCTGGATCTGATCCCTTCAAATCCAGAGATGGAGCTGGCAGAGCGATTTTTGCCAATCAGAAAAAACTTTGAGCATATTCTGCGCAACGCACTGGATAATGCTCCGCTGAATTACGACTTCGTGATTTTCGATTGCCCGCCCGCATTGGGAGCAATTACCACCAACGCTCTGAACGCGGCCCAGATGTTAATCATCCCCACATTACCCGAATTCTTCTCCGTGCACGCCTTGCGAAACGTCCTGGGAGCTTACCGGCGCGTTCGAAATAAAAGCAACCAGAACCTCGTATACCGGGTATTGATCACCATGCAGGATATTCGCAACCGGATTCACCGGGATTTGAGTGTCCAATTAAAAGATAACTTCTCGACAAGCATCTTTAACACCGTTATCCAGATCGATACCAAATTGCGAGAAAGCTCCGTGGCAGGTCTGCCAATTACGCATTACAATCCGCAAAGCCGCAGCGCTGACCAATATATGGCTTTAGCAGCGGAACTGATCCAAAATGTCCAGGAAACTATTCAGCAACCGGCTCGACAGTCTCTTCTCTGAGCCTGAATCGATTAATTCTTACAGCGGTAGCCACCCCGATCAGTCCCTCCCAGGTTGGACCTGGGAATGCGATTCATCTGGGAAAATAATCGCTTGCAGCCCGGAGGTGGAGGAGGTGTTGGGATTCCGCCTGGATGACATTATCGGTCAACCTCTCGCCAGCTTTGCCCTTCCTCCTGACTCGTCTTCAGTGCTTCTTTCCGTCCTGAAGCGAAATCAGTTTCCTGCCGAGCTGGACCTGCAATACCGAAGCCGTGACGGGGCCCCCATCCCGGTCTCCCTGCACATTTTTGACATATCTGATGGTGAGAATAAGCGTTTGGGCGGTTTCGCCCAGGCTTTGTTCATTCCAGGAGGGAAGAGCGCGCCCGCTCAAAACAATCCGCCAGCCGAAGGACCCCTATCCGGGGCAACCAGCTGGAAAGAAAACAGGCTGCAACCGTTCAAAATGGGCCGGGACGTCAAGGCGGACGTTGAAGAGGTCGATAAGCAAAACGGGCAGCACCGGATTGAACGCGAGGATGTCGCTAAAGCGCCACCGGTTGTGCCCAAGGTAACAAAGCAAGCTCGGGCTGGCGAAAAGATCAAACAAATCCTTGAAAACATCCGCCAGCACAACCCCGAGATCAAAAATTCCGAATTCAGCCAGGTAATCGCCAACCAAAAAGAGCAACTAAAGGAAGATCGTTCCAAAAGACCGACCGTCACCGGCAGCCTGGCAGGAATCGAGATCCACTCCTATCCGAAAATCG
>Ga0209640_10000531_pt1 | contig 29781 bp, 30 predicted proteins | sample RifCSP10_1_FD_184018 | JGI IMG/M metagenome (GOLD analysis project Ga0209640, IMG submission 184018) | Soil microbial communities from Rifle, Colorado - Rifle CSP2_sed 10_1 (SPAdes) (version 2) | ecosystem: Environmental > Terrestrial > Deep subsurface > Rock core/Sediment | place: Rifle... | reverse complement strand
CCGATCGCCCGGACCCACTCCTCGTGGGCGGGAGAGGTCGCGGTACCCCAGATCGCGTACGTGCGCACGGGTCGAGTCTACCGTTGCAGGCGCCGGGCTACGTGACCGCGAAGCCGATCCGCTGCCCCGCCTGGTAGTGGCCAGGCAGGTTGCAGAGCAGCACGTACTTTCCGGCCGCGAGCGTGAGGTTGAGCGTCCGAGACGTGCCCGGCTTGACCGGGCCTACCTTGCCGACACGGCCGGTCTCGATCGCCTTCCCGCCTTTGACGGGAAGCTTCGACGGCGCGAGTTTCGCCTTCAGCACAACGAGCTCGTGATCGACCTTGCCGGTGTTCCTGACCGAGAACGAGACGACCCCGCGCTTCGCCGTGAGCGGTGACGGCAGGACCTTGAACTCCTTGAGCTGGACCTTCACGATTGTCTTCGATGGGGACGCGCCGATCGGGCTCGCGACGAGCGCGGCCGCCGCGAGGGCGAAGACGAGAAGAGCGAGCGAGCGCATACAGCCGCAACCTAGCGGAAGAGATCGCGCTCGCGCGGCATCACGAGATCACTGCCACGGCCATCACCCACGGCGTGCACACCGCGCACGATCGCCGCGGGGATGCCGTCGGTCTTCCCCATCACGAGCTGCGCTGCGCCCGCGATCTCGTCTGCGACGGCGATCTCCGTGGCATGCAGCTCGTACCCCGTCGAGTCGCGCTGCCCTTTGAGGTCGAGCAATGCCGGGATCCCCGAGACTCCGAGTGCGACGTCGGTGGTCCCCCGCCGCCAGGCGCGCCCGAAGGAGTCCGAGACGATCACGCCGACCTCTACGTGTGCGAGCTCTCGGATGCGAGTGCGAAGGCGCGCGGCGGAGGCGTCCGGGTCGAGCGGGAGCAAGACGACGGTGTCCGGGCCCTTCGAGTTTGATGCGTCAACGCCTGCGGATGCGCAGACGAACCCGTGAGGCGTCTCGGCGATGACGAGCGGAGGGCGGGCGCGTACGACCTCGCGGCTCTCGCGCAGGATCACCTCGATGCGGCGCGGATCCTCGTCGGCGGCGAGCTCACGCGCCCTCGAGGACGGTTCGACACCGGAGAGATCGACTATGCGGCCTTCGACCTTCGAGACCGCCTTCTGTGCGACCACGACGACGTCGCCGGCTCCGAGTCCTCCGGCGCGCCCGGCGGCGTCCGCGATGAGCGCGCCGAGATCGTCTCCTTCCCCGAGCTCCGGAATCCCGCGCAGCGGGATCACGCGTACCTCGCCGCTCAATCGATGCCCGTGACCCGGATCCCGGCGTGCGCGCGGTAGCGCTTGTTCAGGTTGACGATCACCGCGGTGAGCCCCTCGAGCGCTCGTGCGCTCGCCAGCGGCCCCGCATCGAGCGCGCGCCCCGAGACGACGCGGCTTGCGAGCTCGAGCGCGAGCATCTTCGCCTCGAGGTCGTCGCCACACACGAAGACGTCCTCGTCCGGCGGCTCGTCCGCCCCGAGGCTCGCGGCGGCGAGTGAGTGAAGGCCTGCAAGCACCGGGCCCGCGACCTCCACCTGGATCCGTTCGGCGAGCGATGCCGCCTCGGGTGTCGGAAGGACACCGCCGGGCGCGAAGCGAAGCTCAGATGCCACGGAGAGAACCGGTGTCGCCCCGATCGCGCCCTCGAGCTCACGCGCCGTGTCGAGAGCAGCGTTGGCTTTCACGGCGAGGACGACGAGATCCACCGATCGAACAGCCTCGTCGTTCGTCGCTCCTTCGACGCCTAGCTCGGCCGCGGTCATCGCGGCTCGGTACGGGTCACGCGAGCCGATGACGACCTCGACCCCGGCTTTCCGCAGCCGCGTCGCGAGCGCCGTCCCGAACGGCCCCGTCCCGCCGACGACTGCTACACGCACGCGGCCTCCAGAACGGTCTCCGCTAGCTTGCGTGCCGACTCGCGGTCCCGCATCAGCGTCTGGGTCACGGCGAGCTCGACAGGCGATTCAGCCGGCGCGTCCAGCTCGTCGATCACGAGAGCGTCGATGAGCCCCGAGTAACGGTCTGCTACATGGTGTGGGGTGGTGCCGCCGGCCATGCGCGAGAGCATACGGCCGGCCGGTCCGGTCACCGCAGCGCCGCCGACGAGCGGGCTGACGGCGACACAGCGTACGCTCCGCCGCTCGATCGCCTCCCGGATCTCGCGGACGGCGAGGATCGGCCCGACCGAGAGATACGGGTTGCTCGGAGCTAGCAGGATCACGTCCGCGGCGTCGAGCGCCTCGACCACGCCCGGGGCGGGTCGCGCTCGGTGTGCGTTCTCGTACTCGACCGCCTCTACCTCGTCGCGATGGGCTCGGCCGACGTACCACTCCTGGAACGAGAACGTTCCCGCCGCCGTCACGACGTGAGTTCGCAGCCGATCGTCGGTGGCCGGGAGAATCCGAGTCGCGAGCCCCGCAAGGTCGGAGAACGACGCTGTGACCTCGGAGAGCGGCACACCCTCCCGGAGCATCCGCGTGCGGACGAGATGGAGGCCCATGTCGCGGTCACCGAGGCTGAACCAGTTTTCGCCGCCCCACGCCGCGACGGACTCCAGCGCGTTCCACGTCTCGTCCGCACGGCCCCAGCCGCGCTCCTCGTCGATGAGGCCGGCCAGCGTGTAGAGGAGGCTGTCGAGGTCCGGTGAGACGTGCAGCCCGAGGATCTCGAGGTCGTCCCCGACGTTGCCGACGACGGTCAGCTCGCCGGGCTCGAGCGTGTGTTGCAGGCCGCGCGCGAAGCGGGCGCCGCCGCCGCCTCCCGAGAGGAGGACGACCTTCACGCCGTGACGGCGAGGAGCGCGCGGGTGCGCGGGCCCAGGGATCCCGCAAGCCGTTCGAGATCGGCGTCGTCGTCGACATCCACCTCGAGCTCTGTAATCGCCATGGTGGCGAACGGCGCGTGGGCGCGAAAACGGTCTGCGCTCCCGGGGCCGTACAGCGGAGCGAACCGGGACGGATCGGGAAGCGAGAGCGCGTTCGTCGTCCCGTCCTCGGCCTCGACGAGCGCGAGACCGGCTTCGGCGAGCAACCGCAGGGCGGAGGGTGTGACACACGGGACGTCGGCGTTCACGACGAGAGCGTGCCCATCGACGAGCGCGAGCCCAGCGGCCACTGCCGACCCGAGACCGTCACCCGGATCTGCCACGACCTCGGCGCCCGAGGGAACGACCGCCGCATCGTCGGTGACGACGAGGACGCGCCCGACCTCGAGCGCGGCGTCGACGACGTCGCCGAGCATCGCGACAGCGGCGGCGGCACGGATCGACGCCGGCAGTCGCCGCTTCGCGTCGCCGCGGTACGGGATGACGATCGTCGGCACGCGCCGAAGCGTACTCAGGTTCCTGGCGGCGTCAGGCCGCGTTCGAGGAGGTGCCGGGCCCGGAGGTGGCCCACTCGCGGACGTCGTACCAATGCGAGGCGCGCAGGGCGTCGCACACCTCGTCGTCGGTGTGCCCCGGGTTGAAGACGTGGTGGTCGAGGTCGCAGCAGATCTCGACCTCGCCGAGCGAGACGTGCGAGATCTGCGCAAGGGCGTCAGCAGGGAGCTGCGCCTCGGCGACCGTGTAGTGCTTGAACTGGAGATCGGATGCGAGCTCCATCAGCTCCGGCCAGTCGGGGCACGTGCGAGCGCTCATCAATGGGCGATGTTCTCCTCCAGCGCCCAGCTCCCTTCAAAGCGGACGACCCCGCGCTCGTCGCCGCCGGGGTAGACGACGAAGACGAGCGCGTCGTCGAGCCAGTGGTAGACGTGCTCGCCGGTCTCGTCCGTCAGGCCGAGGCGGAGGTGAAAGCGGCCGTCCGCCAGCGGCAGCTCGCCGATCTCGAAGCGGACGCTTCGCTGGCCGTTCCCACCCGTCCAGCCGAGGCCCCGAAGATCGACGGCGTGACCTGCGACAAGCGTCCCGGCGTCGTCGCGGAGCTCGAGCTGCAGACGCGGCGGCGGAACCCCGTCCGGCGCCGCCACGGACACACGAAGCGCGAACGGCTCGCCGGAGAGGAACTGAAGGCGATCGGCACCTTCCTTCCCGACGAGCACGGCGGACGCGATCGTCGCCTCGCCGGAGCCCCATTCGCGTAGCCCGGCGCCGCGCTCGGCGGGGTTCGCGTCGTCGGCGAGCACCCGCCGGTAGCGCGTGACAGCCTCGCGCGTGGGGCCGTCGAAGGCGCTGCGACCGCCGTCGAGAAGTACCGTGCGCTCGCAGAGACGCTCGACCGCGGACGCATCGTGGGACACGAAGACGATCGTGCCGCCCTCCTGCTTGAACTTGAAGATGCGCCCGAAGCACTTGCGCTGGAACGCCTCGTCGCCGACTGCGAACACCTCGTCGAGCAGCAGGATGTCCGCGTCGAGGAAGGCCGCGATGGCGAACCCGAGGCGCATCGTCATTCCCGACGAGTACGTCCGCACGGGCCGGTCGATCGCGTGCTCGAGCTCGGCGAAGGCGACGATCTCGTCGAACCGCTGCCGGATGTCGGCGCGGCGAAGGCCCTGGATGGCGCCGTTCAGGAACACGTTCTCGCGCCCGGTGAAGTCGAGATGGAAGCCGGCGCCGAGCTCGAGCAGCGAGCCGATCCTCCCCTCGGTGCGCACCTGCCCCGCCGTCGGCTGGATGATCCCGGCGACGACGCGGAGAAGTGTCGTCTTGCCCGATCCGTTCCGCCCGATCAGCCCGACCGCTTCCCCACGTGCCACGTCGACGGAGACGTCGTGGAGCGCCCAGACGTCCGTGGCGTGTGTCCGGCCCCGCTGGACGAACAGGTCCTTCAGCGTGCGGGCTTCGCGGGCATGGACGCGGAAGCGGCGCGAGACGCCTCCGACGCTGATCTCTCCCGTGTCCATCGCAACCTAGACTAGACGTCGATGCGTAACTGCGACGCGACCGCGAAGCGGGCGCCTTCAGGGATCTTCGCGCGACCGGAATCCGCGAGTCAGCGGATTCCGGTCTTGCGCAGAGGACGCTAGACCCCACGATGGAGCGCGTCGGCGAGCACCCCGTTCCCGTGGGGCCGCTCGCCGTCCGCTGGCTCGCATATGAGCTTCCGAAGCAGCGCGCGGGTATCTCGGCGAGGGCTCGCCTTCGGCTCGAGAACGCCGGCTCGGCCCCGTGGCGCTCCCGCGGGCGGGAAGGTGTGCAGCTCTCGTATCACTGGCTCGATCCACTCGGCAACGCGATCGTGTGGGACGGGCCTCGCACTGCCTTTCCGCACGTTGTGGAGCCAGGCGAGGCCGTCGAGCTCGAGGTCGCCATCGTCGCACCGCGGCCGCCGGGGGGCTATCGCCTCGCGTTCGACCTGGTCGAGGAGCTCCGCTTCTGGTTCCAGGAGGTCGGATCGGCGCCGCTCGACGTCCCGGTCGAGGTCGAGCCGCGCATTTCCGCTCGTCGCCTGCGCGTCGTCATGCACGGGGCGCTCGACGACGAGACGGAAGCGGCGCTCGCCGCCCAGGAGGAGCCGCTCGTCTCCGAGGATCCGGTTGCCGTGGCGCACCTCGTCCCGGGGGCGCTACCGGCCCCCGACTGGTCACGCCTCCTGCTGGATGCCCACGAGGAGGGCTGGGCAGCGGTCGGCGGCGCGATCGACGCGGCGTCTCGCGGCGAGCGCCACCGCCTCGGCCCCTGGGCGCCCGGCGGCGGGCGCAACCCCCGCTTCGGCTACCCCTTGATCTTTCCGTCGCTGCTCGAGGGCCTCGAGCCCGGGACGCACGACGGCCTTCCTGCCTTTTCCGGCGGCGACGCCCTCTTCGAGGGGCGGGCCGTGGTCAGACTTCGGTCGCGATCCGGTCGTCCGAGCGGCTGAACACGAACGCGCCGACCGCCAACGCGACGACCGCCGCGAGGACCGTGTACAGCGTGTCCCCTGCGCCCGGCGCATCTCCGTAGAACAGCACCGCGCGCATGGCCTCGATCGGGGGCGTCAGGAAGTTCACCCAGTGGAGGACGAAATCCGCGACCGGATACTCGTCCACTCCCGGGAGCTGCTCGAGGCTGTACAGGATCGGGGTCAGGAAGAACCACGGCAGAAGGAGCGCCTGGAGCAGGTGCTCGACGTCGCGGTAGAGCGCGTTCAGCGAGGCGACAGCGAGCGCGAAGCCGGCGACGATGCACGCAAAGAGGGCGCCGAGCGGGAAAGCGAGCCATACCGTGTCGCGGGCCTCGGGGATCTGCCAGAGGCTCAGCACGACGACGACCCCGAGCATCACCGCGAAGCTCACGAGGTTCGTGCCGACGACCGACAGCGGCACGAGCTGGCGCGGAAAGCGCACCTTGCGGATCAGGTTCGCGTTCTCGAGCAGGCTCCGCGACGACGCCTGCGAAGCGGTCGCGAAGAACACCCACGCAGGAAGGCCGCAGAGCAGGAAGAGCCAGTAGTCGTCGCTTCCGACCTCCGCCACCCGCCAGAGCACCGAGAACACGAGCAGGTAGACGAGCATGAGCACGAGGGGGTGGAGAAGCGACCAGCCGAGGCCGAGGAACGAGCCCCGGTACTTCGCGCGGATGTCGCGCCGGAAGAGGCTCCCGAAGAGCTCGCGGTAGCGGATTACGTCGGCGTAAACCGTCACGGCAGGAGTGTAGGGCGACAGGGTGCTCGACTACCCTTTCCAAGCTGTGGATGCGATCGTTGCGATCGCCGCGTTGCCCGTCACGTTCGCGGTTCTCTGGGCTCTGCTCCGCTCGCCGATCGGCGGACGCCTCGTTGCGGTCCCAACCGATGAGCGCTGGCACGAGCGGCCGACTCCGACGTTCGGGGGCGTCGGCATCTTCGCCGGCTTCGTCGCCGGCGTCCTGGTCGCGCTGGCAATCGGTGCCGTCGAGTGGAGCGGCGAGCTCGGCGGGATGCTCGCGGGCGTGTCCATCGTCTTCGTCGCCGGGCTCGTCGACGACCTCCGCCACCTGAGCCCGATCGCGAAGCTCGCGGCGCAGATCGCCGCCGCGGTCATCGTGCTCGCAAGCGGGCTCAACGTCGAGATCGTCGGCAACGACGTGCTCGCGTGGGCGATCGGACTGCTCTGGCTCGTCGGGATCACGAACGCGTTCAACCTCCTGGACAACATGGACGGCCTGGCGGCGACGCTCGCTGTCGTCTCGTGCGGCTACTTCGCGATCGACGCGCTGACCGAGCACGAGAACGAGACGGTGCTCGTCCTCGCGCTCGCGCTGGGCCTCGCCTGCGCGGGGTTCCTCCCCTTCAACCTGCGGCCTCGGCGCGGCGCCGTCGTGTTCATGGGGGACTCCGGGAGCCAGGTGCTCGGGTTCGGACTCGCCTCGCTCGCGCTCGCAGCAAGCTGGACCGTCGCCGGAACGACGGTGGCGACGATCCTCCTGCCGCTGCTCGTCCTCGCGATTCCGATCCTCGACACGACACTGGTGACGATCGCGCGGCTCATGGAGCGGCGGCCCGTCACCCAAGGAGGCCGCGACCACACTTCGCACCGCCTCGTCTACTACGGCCTTTCCGAGACGAAGGCCGTGCTCCTGCTGGCAATCGTCTCTTCGGCTATCGGCGCGACCGCGCTCGCATACAACGTCCTCGACAACGGCCGCCTGACGGCGGTCGGCGTGCTCGTGACATTCGTCCTGCTCGTCCAGTTCGGAAGCTTCCTGAGCGATCTCGAGGAACGCTCGCGCCGCGGAGTCGAGGGCCCGGAGCCGTCGCTGTGGCGAGCGCTCGTGTTCGAGCCACGCCGGCTCTTCGAGGTGTTCGTCGACTTCGTCCTCATCTGCACGTCGTTCCTCGCGGCGTACGTGCTGGCCATCGGGGGAACCGGGACGGACTTCGAGCGCTCGGTCTACCTCTCAGCGCTGCCGATCCTCCTGGCCTCGCGGTACGTCTTCTTCGTCGCGCTGGGCGTCTATCGGAGGATCTGGCGGTTCGCGACCGCCCGCGACGTCGTCCCGATCGCCGTCGCGTGCGTTGGTTCCTCGATCGTCGCGTACTTCATCCTCATCGCGCTTCGCCCGATCGGGTCGTTCCCCGCCGTCGAGATCTTCGTCATCGACGCGATCCTCTGTACCTTGCTCGTCGGGGCATCCCGGCTCTCCCTGCGTCTGCTTCCGGAGGCGCGCGGTCACCTTCGGCACCGGCGCCGCGTGCTCATCGCGGGCGCCGGCCGGGCCGGACGGGGGCTCGCGCGGGAGCTCCGCGAGGGGCACGAGGCACGGGTTGTGGGGTTCCTCGACGACAACCCGCGGGTGCGCAGACGTCGGATTCTCGGGATCAGCGTCGTGGGGAGCCTCGACGAGACCGATCGCGCCATCGCGAGCACGCGAGCGGAGGAAGTGCTCGTCACCATCCCAGCCGCCCCGCAAGAGCGCCTGGATGCGGTCGTCCATGCGTCCGAGACGGCGGGGATCCCGTGCCGGATCGTCCGTCGTCACGTCGAGTTCTCGACTCCGGAGCCCGTCGAGGCGACACGGCCGTGAGCCCGGCGCCGGACGCACGCGGGCGGAGCGAGAGCCGCCCGGACTTCTTCGCGCGCTTCCAGTCCGTGGTCCCGCTCCTGGTCTTGTACTTCGGCCTGGCTGCGCTCTACGCCTGGCAAGCGTCGCGGCACCCGGTGCCGACAATCTTCACCGACGAGCTCGAGCTGACGCAGCTCTCTCGGGCAATCGCCGAGACCGGCGAGCCCGCGCGACGGGGTGAGCCGTATGGGCTCGCGACGCTCGTGGCGTACGTGCTTGCGCCGGTCTGGTGGCTCGGCTCGGCGACGAGCGCCTACGCCGCGGCGAAGCTCGTGCTCGTCCTCGCGATGACCGCGACGGTGTTCCCTGCGTACGGGCTGGCACGGCTCGTAGTACCTCGTTGGTACGCGCTGGCGGCTGCAGGTGCCGCGACGACGGTTCCTGCGCTCGCATACTCCGCGATCCTCGTCGAGGAGCCACTCGCGTACCCACTCGCGACCCTCGGGTTGTGGCTCATCGCGCGTGCGCTGGTGCGCCCGAGCTGGGGACGCATCGTGGCCGCAGCCGCGGCCTCCGCGGCAGCCGCATTGACCCGAACGCAGCTCGCGATCCTGTTCGCGGTTCTCCTTCTCGGCCTCCTCTGGCTCGGTTGGCAATCGCAACTCGTACGCCGGTGGCGCTCTGAGTGGGGCACGTGGGACTGGGTCGGTGCGATCACGCTGATCGTGGGGGCCGCAGTGGGCTTCTCCGCCGCGATGGGTCACGTATCGACCAGCTGGCGGGAGACGACCTTCCTGTACAAGGACCGGATCTTCGACCATGCGACGTGGGCCGTGGGCGCGCTCGCTATCGGGATTGGAGTCCTCCCCATCCTTGCCGGGATCGCAGCGCTCGCGCGTCCCAAGTGGGAGCGTCGGGATCCGAGCACCAATGCGTTCGTCGTCACGAGCGTTGCCGCTCTCGCCGTCTTCCTCGTGTATGCGGGAGTCAAGGGCGCGTACATCTCGACGGTCTTCTCCACGCTGGTGGTCGAGCGGAACCTCATCTACCTCTGCCCGATCCTGTTCGCCGCCACGGCGCTGGCATTTGCGCGTGGACTCGGCCGAGGCTGGGCCATCGCGGGCGCCGCGATCTTCACCGTGTACGTCGTCAACGCGACGCCGCTCCGTCTCGAGCAATACCCGTACTACGAAGCGCACGGCCTCTCTATCGCCGCGTTCGCCAACCGCGAGCTCGGGTGGACCGAGGGAACCATCGAAAACAGCCTCCTCGCTGTGTGCGTCGTCGCGCTGGTCGTCGTGGTCGCTCTGAAGCTCCTCCGACGCGGCTCGATCGGCTTCGCCGCCATCGCCGGTACAGCCGCAGTCGTCGTCGTCGCCTGGAGCATGACTGCGCAGGTGTACGCGGCCGAGGGGGAGCGGATCTTCTCAGAGCGGATCGAGCGCAACCTGCCGAAACCCTTCGATTGGGTCGAGCAGGCAACAAACGGCGGGTCCGTCGTCGTCATCGGCCAGCAGATCTCGGATCCGACAGGTGTCTGGCTGACCGAGTTCTTCAACCCCTCGATCCGAAAAATGTGGAGCTTGGACGGCACCGCGCCTCCCCCGGGCCCGATCCTGACACCCGATCTCGGGGCGCCGGACGGAACACTCACGCCGCCGCCCGAGACCGGGTTCGCGCTCGCCCTGAACGGAGTGGAACTCCAGGCGCCCGTGGTCGACCGGAGAGGACGCGACACGCTCTACCGCCTCGACGGGCAGCCGCTGCGGCTGGCCTCGGCGATCACCGGCCTCTACTCCGACGGCTGGATGGCCGACAAGGCTGCGTACAACCGCTTCGACATCTCTCGCGACGGCCCGGGCTTCGCCGTCGTGAAGCTCTCACGCGTCGCGTGGTGCGGCAGGGACGTCCCGGGCAAGGCGACCGTCCGAATCGGCCCCGTCACGATCGGGCCCGACAAGCAGCCGGCTCTCGAGCGGGTCACGGCGACGCAGACGAAGATCCTCCACCACTGCCGGGCAAAGGGGTTCCTTCTCGCGGTACCGAGCGTGCCGTGGCGCGTGGAGGTCACGATCGACCCGACGTTCTCTCCGAACGCTCTCGACCCGGACAACAGCGACCGCCGCCAACTGGGAGCGGTGCTCGACGTCGACTTCCAGCCGCTCTTCGACGACTAGCGCGACGCTGCGACGAGGTAGGTGAAGCGGGCCCGAAGCGCGAGCCGCGCGAGCGGGCCCGAGCGTTCGAGCGCTTTTGCGGTGGTGGCCACGACGCGGGGGAGCGCGACCGTTTGCGGTACGAAGAATGGGCGCAGATCGACGTGACCGAAGCCGGCCGCGTGCAGATCTGCGAGGACATTCCCGACGCGATACTGCCGCGGGTTCAGATCGAAGACGAGCTTCTTCTCGGTAAACGCGGCGACATGCCGGAAGAACGCGCCGTAGTCTTGCGCGTAGTAGATGGCTCGGAACACGGTCGTCGCAGCCACCGGGCCGGGCGGCGTGTACTCGTTCAGATCGCCGACGTCAACCGTGGCGTGCTCGCCAAGTCGCCGCCGTGCCGCGGTGACCATCTCCGGCGTCGAGTCGACGCCGCGATAGCGGAGCCCTCGGGCGAGCAGGAGCACGCCGAGGGCCGCATCCCCGCAGGCGAGGTCGAGCACCTCGTCGCCCGGCTCGAGCCGCGGGCCAAGCGTCGTGATCAGATCCGCCCGGTGCGCGAGGTACGCCGTGGCGTCCGCGTACGCCCGCTCGGTCCAGCCGCCGGCTTGGCGCGCGTACTGGTCACCCTTCGAGGTCACAGCTCGAGCAGGCGCTCCGGGTGCTTTCGGACGAAGCGCGCCATCCCGCGGGCATGCCAGACCGTATGCCGCGAGAGAAAGCGCCGGTCGATCACGGCGGCGTAGTCGTGCGTGACGACCGCGTCCGGCACGTACCAGCGCTCCCAGCCCGCTTGCAGCGCGCGATAACAGAAGTCGATGTCCTCGCAGTAGTGCCGGTAGCCGGCGTCCCAACCTCCTAGCTCGTCGAGCATCGTCCGTCGCATGAGCAGGAACGCACCGAGCATCCAGTCCGCGGGAGTGGGCTCGGTCGGCCGCTCGTCGAGGGAGTAGTGCTCGTGCTGCATCTCGTACGGCGGCCGCCAGCGTCGGAGCGGTGTCCGGCGCACGAGCGTGCCGCGGACGGTGGGGAAGCGCCTGCGCGAGGGCTGCCAGCTCCCGTCCGGCCAGCGCATCTGCGGCCCGGCGATCCCGCAGCGAGGATGCTCGTCCGCGAACTCGACGAGAGCACGTACTGCACCGGGCTCCGCGATCGCGTCCGGGTTCGCGCCCAGGACGTACGCGCCCGTGGTGGCGGCGATACCGAGGTTGACGTTGGCCGCCAGCGTCAGGGGTCGGGGGTTCTCCAGCAGGCGCACACCTTCGGGCAGTACGCCGACGGACCCCGGCACGTTGGCGATCACGACCGCCTCGTCGACCTGAGGCATGAGGGCAGGCAGCGAGCGCTCGAGCTCGGCCGCATGCCCGTGCGAGACGACGACGGCAGAGACGCTCACGCTCCGAGTATCTCCCGGTAGACGGCGAGCGTCCGCTCGGCGGCAGCGCGCCAGCTGAAGACGCGTGCACGCTCGAGGCCGGCTGCGACCAGGCTATCGCGCTCTCGAAGGGCCCGGCGGATTCCCTCCGCGAGCGCACTCTCCTCGACGAACACGGCCGCGTCTCCGGCGACCTCGCGGAGCGCGGGATCCGGGACGGCTACGACAGGCGTCCCCGACGCCATGGCCTCGAGCACGGGGAGGCCGAAGCCCTCGAAACGCGACGACTGGACGACGCACGCCGCTCCGCGGTAGAGCTCGGCGAGCCGGTCGTGCTCGACATAGCCCTCGAGGTGGGCGCCTCGCCGGCGAAGCTCCGCCGCGAGACCCGGATCCGTTTCCGGCCCGACAACGACGAGCGGCAGCCCGACGGCGTCCGCCGCCTCGAGCGCAGCGAGCTGGTTCTTCCGCTTGTGGATCGCCCCCACCGCGAGGACGTAGTCGTGCGGGCCGTCTCCGGGCGCGAAGCCGGGGTCGACGCCGTTCGGCGTGACGACGACCTTGTCCGGCGGCACTCCGTAAAGCTCGACGAGATCGGCCTTGGTGCGCTCGGACACGGAGAACACGCGCACAGCCCGCCGCACGGCGTTCGGGACGACCCGCCGGAAGATGAGCCGATCCTTACGGCTCATCAGGCTCGGATCGCGCGCGAACGAGAGGTCGTGGACGGTGACGACGCAGGGGCACGACGGCCGAAGCGGGAGGGCGTGCTGCGTGTGACAGAGGTCGGCTCCGAGGCGACGCAGCGCGCGCGGGAGCGACCAGGCCATGCGGAGCTCCTGCGAGCGTGCGCGAAGCTCGACGGGCTCGATCCCGGCCGGCACGAGATCGGGGCGGCGCGTGACCGCGACGAGCTCGAGGCTCGCCTCCGCAGCGAGCGGCGACAGCTCCCGCAGGAGATTCCGAACGTAGGTCTCGTCGCCCGTGCGTTGCCGCCCGAGGACGTCGGCGTCGAAGACGACCCGCTTCACGCGAGCTCCCGCCAGAGCGACTCGACGGCGTCAGCCGCCCGCTCCCAGGTGAGCTCGCGGGCGCGGACGAGCCCGCTCGAAACGAGCTCGTCGCGGCGCAGCGCCGCTTCGCGGATCCCCTCGGCGATCGCTTCCGCATCGAGCGGGTCGACGAGAACCGCAGCGCCGCCCGCGACCTCCTCCATAGCCGTCGCGCGCGACGTCACGACCGGGACTCCGCAGGCCATGGCCTCGAGCACCGGGAGCCCGAAGCCCTCGTACAGCGAGGGGTACAGCACGCACCGAGCACCTCGGTAAAGCGCTGCGAGCTCGGAGTCGGGGATCTCCCCGACCCAGCCGGGGACATCCACCCCGCCCCAGCCTCGGGCGCCGACGACACGCAGGTCGACCCCGGCCAGCCGGGCCGCCTCGACGGCCCGGCTGAGGTTCTTACGCGGCTCGAGCGTGGCCACGGCAAGCACATAGTCGCCGGCTGCAGCCGCGCCGTCAGGAGCGAACACGGCGTCGACAGCGTTCGGGACGACCCGGATGCGCTCTGCAGGCACTCCTGCGAGAGCCGCCGTCTCTCCCTTCGTGAACTCGGACACGGCGATCACGGCGTCAGCCGCCCTCAGCACCCTCGTCAGGCCCACTCTTCCGTAGAGACGATGCCAGCGCGGAAAGGCCTCGGGGGAGCGCAGGATCGCGAGGTCGTGCACGGTGAGCACGGTCGGAACGCCCGACCTCACGGGCCCACGAAACGTCGTGCAGTGAAGGACGTCGAGCGACCGCGCGCGGCGCGGGAGCCCGACGGGGTACCAGAGCGCGTCCCGTACGACACTCGACGGTCGGCCCGCCCCACCGAACGAGAGGAGCTCGAGCTCGAGGCCCGGCCGACTGCGGAGCGCGGCGAGCAATCCCCGCACGTGCCGCGCCGTTCCCGCCCGCGTCTGGACGAGCGGCGAGACGTCCACCCCGACCCTCACGAGATCGCCTCGCGCGCCGCTGCTCGTATCGCCTCCCGAGGCGTCTCGTAGACGAAGAGCGCGAGCGCGTCCCCCTCGTCACACCAGCGATGGTCGTCGTGCTCCGCGTCCAAGACGGGCTCCCAGCCCGGGGGCGCCTCCGCCAGAAACGGGTGGACCGAGATCGTCTCGATCCCGGACGCGTATCGGGCGCGGACCTCCGGCGGGTCGTCGAGGAGCGAGTACGAGAGCTCGACGGGTAGCTCGACAACGTCGGCGTCGAGCCTCGTCTCCTCGCGCAGCTCGCGCCGGGCAGCAGCGGACGGCGTCTCCCCAGGCTCGACTCCGCCCGCGACGAGGCTCCAGTACCCGAGCCGCTCGGGAACCCTGTGCAGCAGGAGATACCGGTCTCCGCGCCGGACGACGACGACGACCTCGTGGGGCCCTCTCATCGGCTCGCGGCTTCCTCGTAACCGACCAGGAGCACCTCGCCGACCGCGCGCCAGGTGAAGCTCTTCGCGTGCGCGACGCCGGCCGGCACGAGCCGCTCGCGCTCGGCGAGAGCGCGCTCTATCGCCGCCGCCATAGCGGCTGGGTCGTCCGGGTCCGCTCGCACGGCGGCGTCGCCGCTCGCCTCGTCGAGCGAATCGTGTGCGGAGACCACGACCGGAGCTCCGCATGCCATCGCCTCGATCACGGGGATCCCGAAACCCTCGAAGCGGGACGGATAGACGGCGACGGCCGCGCCGCGATAAAGACGGGCGAGCTCCTTGTCGGGGACGTAGCCGAGCCGGCGGATCCGCGGGTCGTCGAGCAACGGCTGCTCTCCCCAACCCTCCCCACCGACGACGGCGAGCAGGAGATCGTCATCGAGAAGCCGGTGCGCCTCGATCAAGGTCTGGAGGTTCTTCCGCGGCTCGAGCGTCGCGACGGTGAGGATGTACGGGCCATCGAGGCTTGCTCTCTGCCCGTCGGGGTGGAACACGTCCTTCGCGGCCGGATGCGCGACGCGGACGCGGTCCGGTGGGACGCCGAGTGTCTCGATGACGTCACGGCCCGTGTAGTCGGAGTTCACGAAGACGAGGTCGCAGGTCTTGGCTGCGTTTCGGTACTTGCGGCCGTGCATCGAGCGCGTCCTCGGAGTCGTCCACTCCGGATGGTGAAGCGGCACGAGGTCGTGGATCGTCGTGGCTCGCACGCCCGAGCGCTGGGGCGGGAACATCCAGTCGCTGAAGTGCAGCACGTCGAAGTCCCCGAGGAGCCGTTCGGCGGCGGGACGGCCGGCCACGCTCCATCCGGTCCGGAGCGCATGCGAGAACGGCAGTCGCCACGTGCGGAGCTCGACATCGATCCCGGATAGTGCAGCGCTGATCCGGTTCGGGCCGCGAACGCTCGTCGGCGCGAAGGCGACGATCTCGTGCCGACCCGCAGATACCTCGGCCAGGCCGGCAAGCGAGCCCTGGATGTAGGTCCCGATCCCGAGAAGCGGGTGGGAGAGCGGCGACACGTCGAACGCGATCCTCACGTCCCTGGCTTGTAGACGAAGCGGTTGAAGTGGGCGCCGAGCTCGCGCGGGTCGGGATTCTCGCCTCCCGTGATCTCGGCCGGCACCGCCGTCGGCGCCACCGTGAAGACGACTCGACACTCATCGGTCCCCGGCACCGGCGCCACGGGGATGCTCAGTACCGCTCTCCCTTCCGGCCGTAGCCGGACACTGCCGACGACCCGTCCCTTCGAGCGTGCTGTAACGCGCTGTGGCTCGAGGAACAGGCTCGGATCGCTCGAGAGCGAGACGGAGAGGCGTCCTGGGGCACAGCGGCGGCGGAGATACGTGACCGTCTTCCCGCTCCAGGTGTCGTTCGGATAGAGACCGTCGATCCGGACCGCGGATACGAGCGGCGGGTTCACCCGCCACAGCGTGATGCCCCACCCCTTGTCACGAGCGAGCGGCTTCCCGTCGGGCTCGAACGACGAGTCGGCGAGGAGGAAACCGTCGTTCACCGGGAGCCCGCCCGGCAGCGTGACGCTGCCGGTCTTCGGATCGATCCTCACCCTCGTCTCGGGGAGCCCGCCGGGAGTCGGCGCGTCGACGTAGTACACGGGGCCCACGCCGCGACTGAAGAACTCGTTTTGGTTCACCGTGAGCCGGTCGGTGCGGCCAGTCCAGAGGAACGCGGCCCGGGCATCTTCCGGCAGCGCGCGATCGACCCAGTCGCGCTCCGCGGAGCGGATCCCCTGGAACAGCGAGCCACGGGAGAACCGCTCCAAGCCGTGGGTTCCCCACCAGATCGGCCTGATCGCCAGGATCCAGAGCCCGAGGACGAGCAGCGGGAGCGCCACCGCATACCGGCGCGGCACGAAGAGAAACGCCGCCGCGAGACCCGCGCCGAGAGCGAGTGCGGCGGGCGTGATCCATCCCTCTCCGACCCGGTCCTGCAGCGACCACAGCGGCAGGAGCATCAGCGTGTCCGTGATCGCCGAGGTCGTGAGGAAACGGTCGAAGGGAACGGCGACCACGAGCAGGGCCGAGACGACAGCGGCCGCGGTCGCGAGAGCTCGAGGCCGCGGTGCGCCGCGGTCGACCCAGGCGAGCAGGGCGATGCAGAGGAGCGGTACGACGTAGAAGAGGTTTCGCTCCTCGATCCGATCCGAGAACGCAGACGCAAAGGCGGCCACGACCGGAACGAGGCAGACCGTCAACGAAAGGGTCGCAGCGAGGAATGCCTGCAACGGCGCGTCGAGCGAGCGGCCCCGGCCGACGAGCACGATCGTGGCAGCGAGCGGGAGCACGAGGACGTAGAGCGAGAGCTCGGAGACGTGCCACCCCAGGTAGCGGAGGACCTCGCCTATCTCGTAGGTCGCCTCGCCCACGGGCGAGTAGGCGCCGAGCAGATCCTCCGGTGACCGCCCACCGACGAGCCCCATGCCCAACGCGACGAGGCCGAGGACGCAGAACGTCCCGTACAGCAACCGGAAGCGGGAGACCGTCGCGCGTACACCGCGGCGCTCGAAGACGGCGAGGACGAGCGGCGCCAAGAGCACCGCGGGTACCAGGGCCACCGCCTGGACGCGCGTCGCAAAGGCAAGCAAGAGGACCGCGAGGAGGGCCGCGAGGCGGAGTCGGGTCGGCTTCTCGAGGACGAGGACGAGCACGAGGGCGAAGACGAGGAAGAGCGGATAGAAGAGGTTCTCGGTCATCACGGTGCCGGTGTACGAAAGCGACGGGATCGCGACCGAGAGAAGCGCGGCGAGGAGAGCGAACCCGTCCTTCACGACACGTCGCGCGATGAAGTAGGTAGGCACGGCGGCGAACGACATGACCACCGCGTTCAAGGTCTTCAGAGCCGCGTATGCGTCGGGCAGGCTCTCGAACAGGGCGAAGGCCGGGCTGATCAGGAGCGGGTACACGATGCTGTAGCCCGGATCCGGGCGATCTCGGAGGAGCGGCTCTCCGGCGTCGGCAAGGCCCCGAGCGATCTCCGACCAGATGACCTCGTCGACCATGATGAACGGGGCGACGATCCCGCGGCCGATCACCGCGCGGAAGACGGACGAGACGACGACGATCGCGACGAGCCAGGCCCAAGTCGGAATCCGCTGGAGGAAGACGGGGTCTGACCCCACGGGGTCTGACCCCATCACGTTACGTGCCAAGCTCGACCTCGGCGAGCCGGCGAGCGATCTCCCTCGCCTCGGCCGCGTCCGCCGAGATCCCGACGTCTGCCGCGGCCTCACTCACCTCCCGCAGCACGGCGTCGCCGACCGCTCCGCCGCCCGCCGCCTCCTCGAGAGCGGCCGCGTAGCGCTCGGCGACTCTGCCCAGGTCATGCTCGCGGCGTGCGAGCTCGATGCCGGCGGCGCCCATCTCCTCGCGAACGTCCGGTCGCAGCGCGAGGAGCTCGAGGCCGGCCACGAGGGTCTCGACCTCGTCGTCGCCGACAGGCACCTTGAGCGCGACGGCGTCAGGTAGCTCCGCAAACCACCCGACGTCGCTGACAACCAGCGGCTTCCCCAGCGACAGCGCGCGAATCACGCTGCCCGACGTCTCGCCCATCGTCGGGAAGCGAAGATTGACGGAGACGTCGGCACCGGCCATGAGCGCCCACAGCCTCTGCTCGTCGGCCCAGCCCTCACGTACGAGCCCCTCGCTTCCAAGACCGAGCCGCTGGAGACGGCGATCGAGATCGAACCCCGGAGAGATCGGGCCTACGAGCAGGAGTGTCACCTCCGGATGCCGCTCACGCACGCTCGCGGTCGCACGAAGCAGCTCGGGAACCCGCTTGCTGGAGTTCACGACCCCGAAGCAGCCGATCACGGGTCCCTCCGCGACACGCTCGGGCGCGATCGCCGGAACCGGCCATGCAGGATGCGGGACGATCCAGACGCGCCCGGCGTATCCGCCCGCGCGAACGAGGTCGTGTACGGCCCGCGAGTGCACGATCACGCCGGTCGCGTGCTCGAGAACGAACGACGCGAGCGGGAAGTCCCCGGGACGCGACTCCCACAGCGGCGGGATCCGCTTGTCGAGGACGCCGTGCCCGAGCAGGCGGCCGACGACGCCGTGTTCGCGCTCCATGACATCGAGGTAGCCGTGTCCGTCCCGCCGCCCGATCGTCATACCCGCGACGAGGTGATGCAGGACGAAGTCGTGCAGCGCGACGACGCCGGGCCGCCGGCGAAGCGCGTCCACGATCCACGCGTGTGCATCCGGGTTGTTGCCGACGTGGTACAGGGAGACGTGGGTTCCGCGCGGAGCCTTCTTCCGCCCGCGCCGGACGACGGTGACATCGAGCCGCTCGCGGAGCGCAGGGAGAAGCAGCGCACTGTAGTCGGCGATACCCGTCCTCTCCGGCGGCATCGGGGAGTAGTACGCAATCCTCACGTCCCTGGACGCCTCCTGCTCCCGCCCGGCGTAGGGGCGAGATGCATCTCGCCCTCTGGCTCACAGGGCGGCATATACGCGGCCCCTACAACGCCGCTCGCGGCAGGATGCGTCGCGCTCGGCGCTTGTCCGTATGAAGACTGCGATGGGGTCAGACTTAAGTCTGACCCCATCTCGTTACTCATCCCTGCGCGCCTCGCGCTCGCCTCCCTTGCGAGCGACGCCGCAGAGACGTGAGGACTGTCTACGACAGCCCTCACGAGAGCAGCCTCGCGATCGTTCGGTCCCACGTGACCTCTGCCGCGATCGCCCGGCCGGCACGGCCGAAGGAGGCTGCGTCCTCGCGATGCTCCCGGAGCCAGCCCGTCGCACGAGCGAGCTCGTGCGCGTCGGGCGACACGACGAGACCCGTCCGGCCGTCGGTGACCACCTCGAGCGGACCTCCAGCATCGGTCGTCGTGAGCACGGGCTTCTCCGAGAGGAAGGCCTCGAACGGGACCATCCCGTAGTCCTCGTCCAGCGGGGCGTAGTAGACCGCGAGACAGCGGCCGTAGAGGTCGGCGAGCTCCTCTTCCGAGACACGCCCCGCGAACCGGGCCCGCCCGTCGAGTCCCCGCTCGCGCGCGAGCCCTTCGAGGCGCTGGCGGTCGGGGCCGTCGCCGGCGATCACGACCTCGAGCCCTGAGTCGAGCGCTGCTGCTTCGAGCAGGAGGTCGATCCGCTTCGCGCGGTCGAGCCGGTTCACCGAGAGCACGAAATCGCCGTAGCCGTCGCAGCGGTACGCGAGGTCTTGAGGCGGGTGCGACAGCACCTCGGCCTCGAGACCAGTTGAACGTTCGAGGCGGCCGGCAACGTTCCGCGAAGTGGCGAAGAGTCGCGTCGCCTCGCCGAGCGCAACCCTGTCGAGGGCCTGAACCTTCCGTCGCAGCGCGCGGTCGTCCGGGGACTCTCCGAACTGCCCGAGCTCCGTTCTGTCGAGCTCATACGCCTGCCGGAACTGGTGGACCAGCCAGACGCGCTTGTCGTGATGCCGAACGAGGTACGACGGGAACTTCGTGGCCACGACGACGTCGATCCGCTGGCCGTCGGCCTCCTCGAGATCGAGCAGGCGCCAGAGGAACGCCTGCGTGAGCACGCGCGCGCCCGGATACCACTTGAAGGGAAGGCTGACGAGATCTGCTTCGTGCCCACGTGCTTGGAGCTCGGTCACCAAGCGATCGGTGAAGATCTCCGCGCCGCCGCGGGCAAACGGTACTTGCGGCCGCAGAACCGCGACTCTCACGACTCTTCGGGATCCGACCCCTCCGGGGCCTGACCCCGGAGCTCGCGGATCTCTGCCTCGAGCCGATCGACCTGCTCGGAGAGATCGTCGATCAAGCGCAGGGAGGCCGCGTTGAACGAGCGCTGATCGTACGCGAGCGGCTCCACGTACCAGCGCATGAGCTTCCGCAGCGCTGCCTTGACCGGAGTCCCCAAGCCTCCGCGAAAACCAGGTCTGAGACGGAGCGAGCGATCGGCGGATACGGGCCACAGCCGCTCGGCCTCAGCGCGAGCCGCCCGCCGCTCCTCATCGCTACCGGAGGCGGACCCGGGGTCCGCGCCGGAACGTCGAACCTCCGCGCGGAGTACTCGGAAGAGTTCCTCTACATCGACCGAAATCCCTGCAGATTCGTCATTTTCGGCTCTGTCAGAGGGCATCGCGGCATTCTAGCCGGGCAGTAGGACCGGCCCAGTAGGATCGGGGCCAGTGCGCGTCGGAATCTCCCTGCTGACGCTTGCGCCGGATGACGTCGGCGGCTCGGAGACGTACGCAAGGCAACTCGTGCGGTCGCTCGCGAGAGTGGGAACGCTCGAGTACCGCGTGCTCGTGCCCGCCAGGGCGAAGGACGCTGCCGAAGGATTGCCCGCCGTGGAGGTGCAGGACCCGCGGGTCGGGCGGCGCGGCCCATCCCGCATTCCGGCGATGGCCTTCCTGGCGCGCCGCTCGCGGGCGGTCGCCTCGGCGCTCGGCGCCCTGGACGTCGTGCACTACGCGCTGACCGTTCCCGTGCCGGGAACGAAGGCGCCGACCGTGGTCACGCTCCATGACATCCAGCATCGCGACATGCCCGATTTCTTCGGGCCCGCGCGGCGTTCGTTCCGCCGGATCGCCTACGACCGTGCTGCGCGCGGGGCGACGGCGGTCATCGTGACGAGCGAGTTCGTACGGACGCGAGCGCTCGAGCTCCTCGAGCTCGACCCGGAGCGCGTCCGCGTGATCCCCCACGCGATCGACCACGCGCTCTTCCGGCTCGGCGACGAGGAGCGCGAGCCGTTCCTCCTCTATCCGGCGCGACCCTGGCCGCACAAGAACCACACGCGCCTGTTCGAGGCTTTCGCATCGCTTCGCGAGACCCGCCCGCAGCTGCGCCTGGTCCTGACCGGCGGAGGCCTCGAACGGCTCGATCCGCTTCCCGAGGGGGTCGAGCGGTTGGGAGTCGTCTCTGCGGATCGGCTCGCCTCCCTGTACCGGCGGGCGGCCTGTCTCGTCTTCCCGAGCCTCTACGAGGGATTCGGCATGCCTCCACTCGAGGCGATGGCCTCGGGCTGCCCAGTCGCTGCAGCGAACGCGGGTGCGATTCCGGAGGTGTGCGGTGATGCTGCCGTCCTCTTCGACCCTACGGATGTCGCCGCGATCGCGGCCGCAATCCTCGAGGCCGATTCGAGAGCGGACGAGCTTCGCGCGCGAGGGATCGCCAGAGCGGCCGGATTCACGTGGGACGAGACGGCGCGGCAACACGATGCCGTCTACCGTGACGCCGCCTCAAAGCCGGCTTCGTAGGATCAACGGCGGATGCGGGTCGGAATCTCTCTCCTGACACTCGTACCTGGGATCAGCGGCGGTTCCGAGAACTACGCACGGGAGCTCGTGCGCGCACTCGGGCGGGTCGGAGCCCACGACTACCGCGTCTTCCTACCGACGATCGCTCCCGAGGTCGAGGGTCTCCCGGCCGAGGTCGTGACGGCCTATCGGGCATCGCGATCGACGTCGGGCCGCATCGTCGCCATGAGCGCCGCGACGCTACGGGGCAGCCCGATTCGCCGCAGATTCGCCGGGCTGGACGCGATCCACTTTCCGCTCAGCGTCATGATCCCGCGCGCGACGACACCTCCCGCCGTCGCGACCGTGCTCGACGTCCAGCACGAGCTGCTGCCCGAGTTCTTCTCCTTCCCTGAGCGCGCGTACCGGAAGGCCGTGTACGGATGGACCGTCCGCCGGAGCAGGTTGGTCGTGACGATCTCCCAGCACGCCGCGGCCACGCTCGTCGAGCGCCTGGGAGTGCCCGCGCACCGCGTGCGACCGATCCACCTCGGAATCGACCACGAGCGCTTCACGCCCGATAACAGTGAGCGTGAAGAGTTCCTTCTCTACCCGGCGCTTGCCTGGCCGCACAAGAACCATGAGCGGCTCTTCGACGCCTTCGCAGCCCTTCGTTCTCGCCATCCCGGGCTCGAGCTCGTGCTCACCGGATACAAAGGGCCTGCGCCCCCTGGAGTGCGACCGCTCGGACGCGTGCCCCTCGACGAGCTCGTCGGCCTCTATCGGCGGGCCGCGGCGCTGGTCTTCCCGAGCCTCTACGAGGGCTTCGGCCAGCCCCCGCTCGAGGCGATGGCATGCGGATGCCCCGTCGCGTGCTCGAACGCCGCCTCGCTTCCGGAGGTGTGCGGCGAGGCCGCCCGCTTCTTCGACCCGACATCGGTGGAGGAGATGCTCGACGCGATCGAGGACGTCCTCGCGAATCCCGAGCGATGGCGTGCGGAGGGCCTCGCCCGCGCCGCCGCCTTCACGTGGGAGGCAACCGCCCGGGCACACGACGCCGTCTACGCTGAGCTCGCCGTCTGACCTCCGGACCTTGACGTCCGCCACTTTGTTCGCACGTGACGGGGATGCCGTAGCGTTTGGGCGATGCCACCCATGCTGACGGACCGGCTGCGCGATGCGCCGCCCGGAATCCACGGCGCCGGAGACGAGTACTGGGGACTCTCATGGCCCGCGCTCGAGTGGCTCGAGCACACGCTTCGGGATGACATGGTGACGCTCGAGACCGGCTCCGGAGCGAGCACCATCGTCTTCGCGGCGGCGGGCACCGCTCACGTGGCGGTCACGCCGGACCCCCACGAGGAGACCCGTGTACGCACGGAATGCGAGAGGCTCGGGGTCTCGAGCGCTGGCGTGACATTCCACATCGGCTACTCCCACGACGTGCTGCCGAGTCTCCCGGAACGTGCGTTGGATCTCGTCCTCCTCGACGGGGCACACGGATTCCCGTATCCCATCCTCGACTGGTGGTACGTGCGGGCGCTGGTGAAGGTCGGGGGACGAGTTCTTCTCGACGACGCCTACCTGCCTCCGGTGGCAGCACTGCTCGACTTTGCTCGAGCGTCCCCCGCGTGGGAGATCGAAGGCCCCGTCGGGTATCGCACGGTCGTTGTTCGGAAGCTCGCGACCGACCTGCCCCCGTTCGATTGGGCCGGTCACCGACTCGGAGGCCGATTGACGTTCCGCTACCTGCCGCCGCTCGAGCGCCTCGTGGCCGCCACCCGCCACCGGGTCTTCAGCACACGGGTCGGCCTTTCCCTGGTTGGTCTGTACCACCGCCGCTCCGGCCTGCGCTGGCGCAAGACAGGGTGAGGGATGCTTACCGCAACGCTCGCAGGTAGGCCCACGACGCCTTGAGCCCGGCCGGTCGCAGCGCCGCGATGAGCGCGCTGTAGATCACGAGCCCCGCCGCCGCCGCGCCCAGCGAGCCGAGAACGAGCGCAGGCGGGAGGAACGCCGCTAGCGCGAGGGCGGCGACGGCTGCGGTCGCCCGAGCAAGGCGCCGGGCGGCGTCCGCCAAGACCTCGAGCTCGCGAAGGAGACCCGCGAGGACAAAGCCGGTCGAGACGGCGAGCGACAGCGCTAGCCCGCCCAGTCCGAACTCCGCCTGAGCGCCCCACGCGAGCGGCACCTGCAGCCCGAGCGCTGCAGCGCCGATCCACGGAAGCGCGCCGGTGCGACCTGTCACGAAGAAGAGCGGGAACGCCACGGTCACACCGACCGAGATGGCCATCCAGGGGCTCAACGCAACGACGAGCCGCCCGACCTCCTCGCCGACGCCCCCGCCGTACGCGCCGCCGAGGACGACCTCGACGAGGTCCGCGCCGGCGAGTGCGAACGCTCCCGCTGCCGCACCGATGAGCGCGAACGCGAGCCACGAGGCCGAGACCACGTGCCGCGCCGCTTCTTCCGCGCCGACGCCGGCACGGGTGAGTGGCACCGACGTCACGAGCCCGAGGGAGGATGCAGTCATGGCCACGAGAGCCGCCGCGCCGAGATATGCGTATGCAAAGGACGTCTGCGCGCCGACGCCTTCGCGCGCCGCGAAGGGGAGACAGACGACGTAGACGAGCTGAAGGGCGAGGGGCAACGCCGTGGCCGCCGCGAAGGCACCGAGGCGGGCCCGGATCGGCGGACCCGTCGGCCGCACGGCGCCCGCTGGCATCCGGGTACCGAGCGCTCTGAGCGAAAGCGCCGCCATCGGTACGAGCAGCGCGACCACGGCGGTGAGTGTCATTCCCCATGCCACGGCCACGATCCCGTCCGGCTCGACCCGGTCGAGGATCAGGACGATGCCGAGCACACTCCCCGCCGCGTATCCGAACGCGGCCGTCGCATAGTCGTCGAGGGCGGCGAGGCCGCTGGCCGCGAGCCCGGCGAAGAGGTGTGCCGCGGCCGCCGGGACCATCCAGTGGAGCGCGTCCGCAGCGGCGTCCCGCGCCGTATCGGACCCCCCGCCGGTGAGCAGGTTCGCGATCGGATCCGCGGCGAGCTCGGCGAGAAGCACCAAGGGTGTCGCGATGATGGCGAGCGCAACCGCGTACCCGGCGACCTCCGCCGCCAGGCGGCGCTCGTCCCGGGCGCGGGCGAGCGAGGGCAGGACGGCAATCCGGATCGCCTGCGCGGCGAGAACGATCACGATGAAGACCCCGTACGCCGCGAAGAAGCCGTCGGTCTGGTCGGTCCGGCCGAACTCGCGGGCGATGATCACGCCCGCGACGGCCGAGACTCCGGTGACGACGAGCGTCGAGACCGCGGTGAGCGCGGCGCTCGTCAGCGAGCCCAAGCCGGGCGAGTCGGTACGCTTGCTCACCGACGCGAAAGCGTACGCACCATGTCGAACGACACTCTCTGGACCAACGCCACGCTCGCTGACCTTCGCCGCGAGTTCGGCGACGTCTACGAGGGTCGTACCGTGCTCGTCACCGGAGCCGACGGCTTCATGGGCTCCCACCTGACCGATGCCCTCGTCGAGCTCGGAGCGACTGTTCATGCGTTCGTACGAGCGAATTCGAGCGGTGCACTCAACAACATCTCGCACCTGCGCGATCGGATGAAGGTGCACTTCGCGGACCTCACGGATCGGACGTCGGTGGACTACCTCGTTCGCGAGCTCCGGCTGGCGTCCGACCGGCCGTACGTCTTCCACCTCGGCGCGCAGGCGCATGTCGGCGAGTCCTGGCATCGCCCGTACGAGACGGTCGCCGCGAACGTCCTCGGGACGCTCAACCTCCTCCAAGCCATAGTCGACTGGGAGCTCGAGCTCGAGAAGTTCGACACCGCGGGTACCTCTGAGGAGTACGGGAACGTGCACGAGTCCGTCGCCCACCATCACGACTTCGACGACGCCGGCGGGCTGATCCTCCACGAGCGCTCGCCTATCAACCCGAAATCGATCTACGCGACCTCGAAGGTGGCGGCCGACTTCCTGACGATGAACTACTTCGATGCCTTCGGCGTGCCCGGCGTGGTCACCCGGATGTTCAACAACTACGGGCCTCGCCAGAACCCGCGCTACGTCACAGGAACGATCGTCACTCAAGCGCTCACCCGCGAGAGCATCGACCTCGGAAGTCTCGAGCCGCTTCGCGACTTCTGCTTCTGCACCGACGGCGTGCGTGGCCACCTGACCGTCGCCGCACAGGGCGTTCCGGGCGACGTCTACGTCTACGGCCAGGGGGAGAACATCTCCATGCGCGACTGGGCCGAGCTGATCCTGCGGCTCGGGGAAGAGAACGGATTCTGGCCCGGTGATCGGCGGATCAGCTCGGTGCCCGGGCGCTTTCGACCGGGAGCAAGCGACGTGCTCGCGCTCCGCGTCGGCCACGAGAAGCTCACCGCGGAGACCGGCTGGATGCCGAAGGTCACGTGGGAGGACGGCATCCTGCAGACGATTCGCTGGTACGCCGAGAACCGCGGCCGCTGGATAGGCCGCGTGGATTGGCTCCCAACCGGGGCTCCACTCGCCACCCGGTGAGCCGGGTCCTCGTCACCGGCGGCGGCGGCTTTCTCGGGTCGCACCTCGTGGAGCGGCTCGACAGGGACGGCCATGACGTCGTCGTGGCCCGAAGCGCGGAGTACGACCTCACGTCGATGCACGACGCCGCGCGGATGTTCGACGAGGCGGGCGCGGGCCTCGTCTTCCATCTGGCCGCCGAGGTCGGGGGAATCGGCGCCAACCGCGCGAATCCCGGGCGCTACTGGTACGCGAACCTGGCGATGGGCCTCAACGTGCTCGAGCAGGCCCGCCTACACGAGACACCCAAGCTCGTCATCGTGGGAACGGTCTGCTCCTATCCGAAGTTCGCGCCGGTTCCCTTCCGCGAGGGCGGGCTCTGGGACGGCTATCCGGAGGAGACGAACGCGCCCTACGGCGTTGCGAAGAAGGCCATCCTCGTCGGCGCACAGGCGTATCGCGAGCAGTACGGCTTGAACAGCATCTTCCTGCTGCCGACGAACCTGTACGGCCCCCGCGACAACTTCGACCTCGAGACCTCCCACGTCATCCCCGCGCTGATCCGCAAGATGGTCGAGGCCGACGACGAGGTCGTCCTGTGGGGAGACGGCTCCCCGACGCGGGAGTTCCTGTACGTCGAGGACTGCGTCCATGGGCTCGTCCTCGCGGCCGAGCGCTATGACGGGCCGGGCCCGGCGAATCTTGGCGCCGGCAAGGAGATCTCGATTCGTGAGCTAGCCGAGCTCGTCGCGGAGGTGACGGAGTACGAGGGCCGAATCGTCTGGGACGCCGCGAGGCCCGGCGGTCAGCCGCGGCGAAGCGTCGATGGGACCCGCGCGCGAGAGCTCTTCGACTTCGAAGCGCGGACGCCGCTGCGAGAGGGAATCGAGCGCACCGTCGCCTGGTACCGCTCGGCCGTCGCCGGTGTCGGTCGCTAGCGCTTCGATCGCCGCTGCCCGCGACGCGGGTCGTTCGGTCGACTGGCTGCTCGTACGCCCGCGAGTCGTGCTCGGGGGGTTGATCGGCCTGCAGGTTGCTGCGACGTTCGTTCTCGCCCTTTCGGTGACGCACAACGGATGGGTCTACTTCCAGGGCGGGGATCAGATCTGGCTCGCGACGCAAGGGTGGCTTCTGGGACAGCTCGAGCTGCCGCCAACCGAGCTCGGCTACCTGTGGTCGTACGCGCTCGCCCCGATCATGTGGGTCACGGGCCCGACGTACGTCCAGGCGCTCCCGCCGCTCGTGATCGTCCAGGTGCTCGTCTTCGGCCCCTTGGCCGTGCTCTGCGTGTACGGGATCGCCTCGCGGATCGGTGGCAGGCTGCTGGGCTACTGGGCATCGTTCCTGTGGGTGATCGCGCCGTTCGCGTCGATCCCTCTGTTCGTCGACCGCTACCAGGAGCGCTGGGCCGAGAATTTCCTCCCTCAGGCGCTCGGGTTGACGGCGATGTCCGACTACCCCTCGATGGTGCTCGTCCTCGCGTCGGCCCTGTTCGTCGTCCGCTCGCTGGACGCGAGCCGGCTCACTGATGCTGTGCTCGCGGGGCTGTTGCTCGGTGCAGCCGTGGCGATGAAACCCCCGAACCTCCTCATGGGCGCCGGAGCAGCTCTCGCCTATCTCGTCGCCCGACGCTGGCGGCACGGCGTCGCGTTCGCCGCCGCCGTCGTGCCATCCCTGCTCGTCCTCGCACTGTGGAAGGAGCGGGGCCTCGGTCGAATTCCCGCGTTCAGTCTGGAAGAGACGCGCCTCGCTGCGGGAGCGAGCGTCGGCGCGGTGAGTGTGGACCTGAACCGGTACCTCGAGCTCGATTTCGACCACTTCCGCCAGCAGATGGACTACCTCCGCGAATTCTTCTGGAGCGCCCGGATCGCGCAGTGGGCACCGTTCGCGGGGCTGCTTGCGGTACTTCGCGTGCGGCGCGGTGCAATCGCCGCCCTCTTGGCGGGATGGCTCGGAGCCTTCCTCGTCGTGAAGGGGTTCTCGACTCGGGCAGACATCCAGGCGAACACCTTCTGGCGCCTGCTCCTCCCTGCCTGGCCGGCGTACCTCGTCCTCTTCGCATCGATCCCGTTGCTCGTTCCGACGCTTGCCCGCCGACTGGGTGACCGGCTTCGCAGCCCGGCCGTCATTCCTGCCAGAGGACGATGGGTCGCAGTCGTCGCCGTCGCAACGGTCGCCCTCCCGGCAGTTGCGATCGCAGCGTCGTCGCCGATCGAGGGATCCGAGAAGGCGGTCTTCCAAGAGGACCAGGGCAACTTCATCCTCACCGCAGTCGACGACGAGGTCGAGGTGCGCGTAGCGCGAACGGATCGCGGTCGGCGCCTCACGTGGACGGACGGATCATGGCGCGCGAATGTCTTCTACCGCGTCTACCGCGTCGAGGGTGACGACACCTCTTGCGAGAACCCTGACGGATCGCGGTCGCAGTACTGCTTCCTCCGGGGCACTCCGATCGCGACGACACGCGAGCACGAGTACGTGGACGCGTCGCCCCCGCCCCACGCGAGCTATCGCATCGGTGTCGGGACGAGCTGGATCGACGATCCGGAGGCCGGTGACGTGTTCGCGTTCAGTCCGCCGGCTCCTGCGGCCGGCTGACGCGCTCCTCGAGCAAGGCGATCCGTTGCGCAAGGTCGACGTTCTCGTCTGTGAGCTTCGAGATGACGGTCGAGTAGTGGAGGAGGACGAGGATGATGAAGAGCGTGGCCACCGCGAAGAGCACCGCCGGGGGGTAGCTCGTCACACCGAGCCAACCGGCGATCGTGTTCAACCCGTCGCGCCAGGCGGAGAGCATGAGCAGGACGACTCCCGTAGCAAGCCAGAGCAGCGCATAACGCTCCTTCAGTCTCCGCCCGCGGATCAACTCGAGCACGACCAGAATGAGCAGAACGGAGGCTACGACCCCAGCGATCGAGAGACGTAGGGGCGTCACCGGCGCGCGCCTTCGAGCTGCGGGTATCGGCGTAGGCTGGCGACGAGCAAAGCGAGCATGACCTTGACGATGTAGTAGAGGGAGCGGACGAAGGTGATCGAGGACGAGCCCGTCTCGCGCTCGCGCATCTCCACCTGCACCTGGGACACTCGCAAACCACTTCGGAGCGCTATCAAAGTGGCCTCGACCTCCGGGTAGTCGTGCGGGTACTGCGAAGCGAACAGCTCGATCCCGGCCCGGTCCAGCGCGACGAAGCCGGACGTCGTGTCCGTGACGTGCTGTCCGCCGAGGACGGAGACGAGGCGCGCGAAGACGCGGATGCCGATACGACGTGCGAAGGGAGGCCGATACGTCGCGTCCGGATCCACGAACCTCGATCCGATCACGAGATCCGCGTCACCGGCTTCGACGGGGCCGATGATCTTCGCGATCTCGGATGCATCGTGCTGCCCGTCGCCGTCGAGCCGGACAGCGAGCTCGTACCCCTGCTCCAGGGCGTACCTGAAGCCCGTCTGGACGGCCCCGCCGATGCCGACGTTGAAGGGAAGCCGAAGCACCGTCGCGCCACGTGATTCGGCGACGGCGGCGGTGTCGTCCGTCGAGGCATCGTCGATGACGACGACGTCGATCGCGGGATCGAAGCCCTTGATCTCGTCCACGACCCTCCCGATCGCGCCCGACTCGTTCCACGCCGGAACCACCGCGACGACCCGTCCTCTGCTCATGGGCCGAATCCTGGCCCAT
>Ga0209640_10000530_pt1 | contig 29807 bp, 24 predicted proteins | sample RifCSP10_1_FD_184018 | JGI IMG/M metagenome (GOLD analysis project Ga0209640, IMG submission 184018) | Soil microbial communities from Rifle, Colorado - Rifle CSP2_sed 10_1 (SPAdes) (version 2) | ecosystem: Environmental > Terrestrial > Deep subsurface > Rock core/Sediment | place: Rifle... | reverse complement strand
GCCTCGATATCTACGGGACCGGCCTCGTCGTGAAAGAGGACGACGCGAAGAAACGCCCGGAATTCGTGCGCGCCTACGTCGAGGCGACTTTGGAAGGGTTGCGCTATGCGCGCGATAATCAAGAAGAGGCGCTCAAGATTTTGCTCAAACACAAGCCGGAGCTGGACCAGTATTTGGTGACTGTGCAACTGAAGAACGCTCTCACTGAGGTCTTTCTACCGCCGGAATCCATTCAGTCGGGTTTAGGTTACATGCGGCCTGAGATCACGGAAAAAACCGTAAAGATCGTCAACGAGTATTTCGATATCGGCCGGAAAGTGACGGCGAAAGAAGCGTTCACTAACCAGTTCATCAAGCGGTAAACGGTATTGATTCGCTAAGGTTTCCAAGTGCCGCCGTTGATCGCCGTCGAGGAAGTCTCCAGAGTTTTTGCCGGCGGTGCCAGGACCGTTACGGCGTTGGAAAGGGTCTCTTTCGAGATCGAGGCTGGAAACTTCGTGTCCATCGTCGGGCCGAGCGGCTGCGGCAAGAGCACGCTGCTCAAAATTATCTCCGGCCTCCTCCCTGCCTCTTCCGGACAAATCCAGGTCAATGGCAAGCGGGTCGATCAGCCGCTGGAGAACGTCGGCATGGTGTTCCAATCGCCGGTGTTGCTCAAATGGCGCTCGGTACTTGACAACATCCTGCTGCCCGTCGAATTCGCCAAGCTCGATGCGGCGAGCCATCTCCAAAAAGCTCAGGCGCTGGTCAATCTCGTCGGTTTGGAAGGTTTCGAGGAAATGTATCCGCACGAGCTTTCCGGCGGGATGCAGCAGCGGGCCTCGCTCTGCCGCGCCTTGGTCACCGATCCACAACTGCTGTTGATGGACGAACCGTTCGGCGCGCTCGACGCGATGACGCGCGATGAGTTGGACCTGGAGCTCTTGCGCATCTGGGAGGAGCGCAAGAAAACCGTACTATTCGTCACCCACAGCATTCAAGAAGCGGTGTTTCTTTCCGACCTCGTGTTCGTCATGTCCGCGCGGCCAGGCCGGCTTTTGGAAAAAATCGCCGTCGACTTGCCGCGCCCGCGCACCCTGGAGATGATGAGCGCGGCGGAATTCGGCGAATACACCTTGCGAATTCGCGCCTTGCTCGCCGATAGCAGTGGCAGTTCGGTTTTGAGCGGCGGCTCGACAATGTGAAATTGGCGCGGCAGTCGGCTATAATAGGCCGAAATCCAAACCGGCTCGCCTCATATCCCTAACGTCGCCAATGGCTCCAGGACTCACCTATGCAAAGGCCGGCGTCAGCATCGCAGCTGGTGAGGAGTTGGTGCGCCGCATTGCCCCGGTTGCAAGACGAACCCGAATTCCCGGAGTCGTCGCCGGTGTCGGCGGCTTCAGCGCCCTGTTCGATTTGAAACGCCGCGGCTATCGACACCCCATTTTGGTTTCATCCACCGACGGCGTCGGTACGAAACTTAAGGTTGCTTTTCTGACGGGCGTTCACAATACTGTCGGTATCGACCTCGTCGCCATGAGCGTCAACGATATTCTGACTCAAGGCGCCGAGCCGCTTTTTTTCCTGGATTACTTTGCATGCGGGAAACTCGACATCAAAATCGCCGAAGCCGTGGTGCGCGGTATCGCGACCGGCTGCCGGCAGGCAGGTTGCGTATTGATCGGCGGCGAGACCGCCGAACATCCCGGTGATTTTGCCAGGGGCGAGTACGATCTGGCCGGATTTGTCGTCGGCGTTTTGGAAAAAGAGAAAATGATCGATCCTGCGGCGATCGTACCGGGCGATGTCCTGGTCGGCCTTCCGTCCAGCGGGCTGCACAGCAATGGCTATTCACTCGCACGCAAGGTTCTGCTGGAGAAGGGCCGGTTGAAAATGCACCAAAGGATTCCCGAGTTGAAACGGTCGCTCGGCGAAGAATTGCTACAACCGACGCGCATCTATGCCAAAATTATTCTCCCGCTGTTCGCTCGCTTTGCAATCAAAGGCGTGGCGCACATCACCGGCGGCGGGATCATCGGCAATCTGCCGCGGGTGTTACCCAAAGGCTGTCGCGCCGTGATCGAGCGCGGCAGCTGGCCGGTGCCGCCCGTGTTCGATTTGATTCAAAAGATCGGCCGCATTGGTCAAGGCGAAATGGACCGCACGTTCAATAACGGTTTGGGTTTGATTCTGGTGGTCGGCCGCAAGTACGCCGACAGCGTGCGCCGAACGCTTGGAAGAATGGGCGAGCCGGCTTTCGTGATCGGCGAAATTCGCAGCGGCGCGCGGTCGGCCCGAATCAGCTCTTGAGAGATACTATGGCACGGCAGGTTTCCATCGGCGTTCTCATATCCGGCAGCGGCACGAATTTACAGGCGATCATTGACGCTATCGAAGCAGGAAAGCTCGACGCCAAGATCGAAGTCGTGCTGAGCAACAAGGCCGATGCCTACGGTTTGGTGCGCGCGCGCAACCACGGCATTGCCGTCGAAGTTCTAAACCATCGGAATTTTTCGAGCCGCGAGGACTACGATCAAGCCGTCATCGCTGTCCTGCAGGCCCGGGGCGTGCAGCTCGTCGTGCTCGCCGGATTCATGCGCTTGCTTTCGCCCGGATTTATCAAGACGTATTCCAACCGTGTCATGAACATTCACCCGGCGCTGTTGCCGTCGTTTCCCGGGCTGAACGTGCAGCAAAGGGCGGTCGATCACGGCGTGCGTTTCTCCGGCTGTACCGTCCACTTCGTCAACGAAGAATGCGACGAAGGGCCGATCATCATCCAGGCGGTCGTGCCGGTTTTCGCCGACGACACAGGCGAAACGCTGGCGGCCAGAATTCTCGAGCAGGAACACCGGATTTATCCGCGCGCCATTCAGCTTTACGCCGAAGGCCGCCTCAAGGTGGTCGGCCGCAAAGTCTTGGTGGATCGGCCGGGCAAAGATGAGCAACGAGCGCTCATCGAACCGCCGCTCGAAACATGAAAAAACTGAAACCCCTCATCATTTTTCTTCTGAAGCTTCTCGTCAGCGCGGGGCTCATCGGTTATTTTCTCTCGCGCATTCACATCGAGCGTTTCTTGGAAACCTTCCTTTCGGCGAACTTCTCTTATATCGCTCTGGCGCTCGCGGTCTACCTGGTCACCCAGGGGATTAGCGCGTTTCGTTGGACGACCTTGGCGCGGCCGCTCGGCATTGAGACGCCGTTTAAAGATCTAATCCAATATTATTTAATCGGCATGTTCTTTAATCTGTTCGCGCCGAGCACGGTCGGCGGCGATGTAACCCGGGTTTACTACCTCGTGAAGGACGAGGAAGCCCACGCCAAAGGGCGCGCCGTGACCACGGTTCACGCCGCCCTGTCAGTGTTGATGGATCGCGCCATCGGCATGGTGGTGCTGGTTTGGCTCGGTGCGTTGGGACTTTTGTTGTTTCCGAACTACGCCGTGCCTCAGGCCGTCCGCACGGCAACTTTTTTGCTGGCTCTGGGGCTGCTGCTCGGCGCATTGCTCACGCCTGTTTTGAAGCGATTTTTGCCCGAGAACGGCCATCAACTCGCGGTTAAGTTGCGCCTCGCTATGAGAAGCTACCGGCTGTGTTGGCGCGCAGTATTGACGGCGGCTTTGCTGTCCCTAACGATTCATCTGATTCAGGCATGGATGCATACGGTCATGGGGCGCGCGCTCGGTTTGGAAGTGCCGTTTTCGTTCTGTCTCATTATCTATCCGCTGGTCGGAACGTTTTCGGCAATTCCGATCAGCTTCAACGGCCTTGGGCTACGCGAAGGCGGTTACATTTTTCTCTTCGCGGTGATCGGGATCGGCACGGAGCAAGGCGCCGCTTTCGGGATTTTGTTGTTCTTGATTGTGGCACTGGACAGCTTGCTCGGCGGGCTGCTCTTCCTGTTTCAGCAAATGCCCCGGCCTGACGCGCTTCAAAGAGCGCGGCTAGACTAGATAATGGCGAAACAACGTTGCCAGACCGAGAAATGACAGAAAACCGAATGCATCGGTCAATCCGGTAACGATAATGCCGGAGCCGAGCGCCGGATCGAAGCCGAGCGCCTTTAGCAATAGAGGGATGACCGCGCCGGCGATTCCAGCCATCAAGCCGAGGTTGAGAATGAGGGCGATGGCCAGCACGATGCCGAGATAAGGGTTGCCCTTCCATAAGATCGCCGCCAGGGCGATCAGACCGCCGGCTGCAAGGGCGATGCAAACGTTTACCGAAACCTGTTTAACGATCGCTTTCCAGGCCGAAGCAAATTCCAGTTCACCGAGAGCGATCGCACGGATGATGACCGTCGCGGTTTGAGTCGCGCCGTTGCCGCCGACGCCCGCGACCACGGGCATGAAAGTCACCAGCGCGACGATCTCATGCAGCGTGCCTTCGAACAAGCCGACCACCGAGGCGGCGAGCATGGCCGTTAAAAGATTCAAAAACGTCCAGGGGAGTCGCATCTTGACCGAGCGCGAGACCGGCGTGAAGACGCGGTCTTCCTCGGCCAAGCCGACCATCCGGTACATGTCCTCGGTCGTTTCCTGGTTGATGATGTCGATGACGTCGTCGACGGTAATGATGCCTTCGAGACGTCCGGCCTCATCGACGATCGGCAGCGCGAGAAGCTCATAACGAGACACCAGCCGGGCCGCTTCTTCCTGGTCCATAAAAACGTTGGCTTTGACCGGATCGGCGATCATCATTTCCCGCAGCGTCCGGTCGCGCGGCGCGATCACCAAATTGCGGATCGGCACGACGCCGACGAGCTTGCCATCGCCATCCACGACGTATAAGTAGAAAAAACTTTCCAGCTCACCGCGCTCGCGGATCTTGTCGATGGCGCCTTGGGCGGTCGTGTCGGGAGGGAGCGCCATAAACTCGGTCGTCATGAGTCTGCCGACCGTGCCTTCGGGGTAATTAATGATTTCGCGCACCGCCGCCTGGCGCTCGGGATCGAGGAGGGCCATGATTCTTTCGCGCCGCTCCTCGGGTAACGCATCGACAAACGAGACGGCGTCGTCGGGATCGGCGCGAACGATCAAACGCCCGATTTTCTCGTCGTCGATCAACTCCAGAATATCGGGCAAAAGATCAGCCGGGAGCTCCTTAAGAGTCTTGTCGGCGCGGCGCCCGGTGAACAGGATATCGAAGAGCTGGCGCACTTCGCCGCTCGCGAGGCCCTTGAACAGCAGAGCGATGTCGGCCGGGTGGCTCTTACCGATGAACCGCAAGATTCGGTCGGGCGTGGCCGTGCGCAGCATCTCGCGCACGGTATCGTAATCAATCGGTGCCGGCTTCATTTGTTTTCCGAGCGAAAAACATCCTTTCTCCCTTACTACAGACCGGCGCGTTTGCAAACGTCGCGGCCGGTCCGGGCAGATTTAATTCCGCAACAATAATTTGCTACTGTAGGAGCCAGTCGAAGCGAGGCCTAAAGAATTGTGAAAACGGCGATGACCAACCGTCAAAAAATAAACTTATTTCGGGGTCGAACAGTGGCGGCGATTCTGGTCATGGTGGCGTCGCTCGCAACCACGCGAGCCGAAGCAGCAAGTTTCAGCGCCATCGAAGGCGCGCGGCCGCCTTCGTTTGCCGCCATTGCCAAGAAAACCATGCCAGTCGTAGCGAATATCTCCACGATGTCGCAGCGTTCGATGCGCTCGGGCTCGAATGATCCGATTGAAGATTTTTTTAGCCGGTTCTTCGGCGAAGCTGCGCCGCGGGAAACTAACCAGCGCAGTCTCGGCTCCGGTATTGTCATCAGCAAAGAAGGGGAGATCTTAACAAACTATCATCTAGTGCGGAACGCGGATGTGATCAAGGTAAAACTCTCCGATCACAGCGAGCACGAAGCGCGTTTGATCGGTAAGGATGCCCGCACGGATTTAGCTTTGATCAAGATTCGAAAAACGGGCCTGAAGCTGCCCTTCGCCAAACTCGGCACAGCGAGCCAATTGGATGTCGGCGACTGGGTCATGGCAATCGGAAATCCGTTCGGGCTGGAGCATACGGTCACTGCGGGGATTGTGAGCGCCAAGGGACGGGCCATCGGCGCCGGACCCTACGATAACTTCATTCAGACCGATGCCTCGATCAATCCCGGCAATAGTGGCGGACCGCTGATTAATGCGATGGGTGAAGTAGTCGGCGTCAATAGCGCAATATTTAGCCAGTCGGGCGGCAATATCGGCATTGGTTTCGCCATTCCAATCAATTTGGCGCGCAAGGTGGCGGACCAGCTGCGCAAGAACGGTCGCGTCGTGCGCGGCTGGCTCGGCGTGCGCGCTCAGGATGTACATCCGACGATCATGGCAGCGCTTGCCCTGAAACCCAATCACCGCGAAACCGCCGTCGTGACGGATGTCACCAATCCTAGCCCGGCCGCCGAAGCCGGCATAAAAGCCGGCGATGTCATTGTTGAGTTCAATGGCAAGCCGGTGCCGCGGAGCGCCGATTTTCCGAGCATCATCGCTGACACGGCGCCGGGCCAGCGGATTACCTTAAAGATCGTGCGCGACAACAAGGAGCAAACCATCGCCGTAAAGATCGGCGAACTACCCGATGACAGTGATCCGAACGAGCCGATCGAAGCGCGTGACCCAGAGCTGGGACTACGAGTCCAGAGAATCACGCCAGAAACGGTGCGCCGGCTGGGGTTGAGCTCCGCGAAGGGTGTGCTAGTGGTCGAAGTTCAGGCGGGCGGACCGGCGGATCAAGTCGGCATCGAACCGGCGGATGTCATCCGCGAAGTGAACCAGAGGGCGGTCAGCAATGTTAAGGAATTCGAGCGCGCGACGCGCCAGGGACGGCGCGGCGATCGGATCTTGCTGCTTGTACAACGCGGCGATAACGCGGTATTCTTCGCCATGAGGCGCAAGAGTTAGGAGGTTTCATGTTTGGACTTGGCGTGCCGGAACTGATGGTGATTTTGGTGATCGCGCTGGTGATATTCGGACCGAGCAAGCTACCCCAGATCGGCAGCGGACTCGGGAAGGCGATCCGCGATTTTAAGAAGGGCGTCACCGGCAGTGAAACGGAAGATGATGACGCCAACCACAAGGAAGCGAAAAAGGATCCGCCCAAAGATTTGCCCCGTTAAGCGGGTTGCTCGACAGCGTGTTCGCCAGTGTGATCACGAGCGCAGCGGCCAAAAAGAATCTCCCTACGTAAGCTTGCGGCCTAACGTTCAGCCTATTCCATAACGCACTTTCTGTGACTTGGCCACGGCGGAGATGCCGGCGGCAGCCAGTTTCCGTGCTGAGATCGCAATAAGCCAGTCTATAGCTCGCGTGTCGGACTGAAGGAGCGGGGCTCTTTACGGCAAAGCAGAACCGTGTAGAGGGATGCTTTATTCAATTTGTAAATCGTCTCAACTTTGAGGCCGGTGGTTTTGATAAATGGCTTTAGCTTGAGGTCGGTGCGCCAGCCCAGCCATCTCGTCATCGGATCGAGGGCCTGGGTGAGAGATCCAAGAACGCGCCGGTCGCTAGTGAAGTGATTGACTATGACAATCCGGCCGCCCGGTTTACAGACTCGTTTGGCTTCCGCGATCATGCGCACCGGATCGGGTACCACGGTAACGACGTGAAACGCCATGACGTAATCGAAGGTGTTGTCGGGAAACTTGAGGTCGAGGGCGTTCATCTCCATGACTTGGAAATGCGACCAGCCGTTGTCTTCAATTTTCTGGCGCGCGCGCGCCAGCATATCGGGAGCTAGATCGACGCCGATGATTTCGCAGTGCGAGGGGTAGGCAGGGAACGAGGTGCCGGTGCCGGCGCCGACTTCCAGGACCCTCGCGCCGGGCGGAATGCCGAGATTCTCGATGACCTGTTCTAGCCGGTTATAAAATATTTTGCCGAAGATCTTATCGTAAAGCGGGGCGAATTCCGAGTAAATCTTGCTTTCATGTGCCTCGATGTCTGCCATTTTTCCCCAACCCCAAACAACCTGCCGCCGTTAGGCGTCGCGAATATCTCTAGGCTGTTTTTTGTAAAAAATGGAGATATCCCGTCTGCGGAATCTCCATTGTTTTCCTTTCTTAAAAGCGGGCAGAATGTTCTTGCGGGCGAACTCGTTGACGGTATCCGGGCTGATGTCCAGGATTACGGCAACCTGCTTGCTATTGAGTAGTTCCTCTTCTCTCTCTAGCATATAATTTCCCCCAATTTCCAGATGCGTGGCTCAAAAGTCTGTTTTATCTAACAAGTTCATTTTGGGCTGTCAAGGTGATTAGCACCCAGAGCATAAGATTAGCACCCAGAGCATACCGCAGCTCAGCGAAATGCGTCGACCATCGACGCGGTTAGGCTCCGTTCCCAGCCTTTTTCACCGCAGATTAGCTGCCGGATCACTCACAAGCGTCAATAAACCTTCCGTGACATTTCCGACGCGCGCGCATTCACCTCACCAACCACCTAAGATCACAGCGCACGCGGAAAAATCAGGCTCGGCTTACCTTCGCTTGCGCCGCCGAAGGACTTCCTCTAGATTGTCCCGCAAGACAAATCAACCCAGCGGCGATCTGCCGATGCAGCCCCCACGACACTTCGTTCCACTGGCGCCAGTCCGCGCATGAGAAGACTTCTCAAGATCATCGGTTTTGTCAGTGCTACTCTAATCCTTTTGGTAATCGTTTCCGGCTTGGCTTTTTATCACCTGATGCGCGTCGGCGAGGTGCGCCGTTTTCTGATCGACGAGATCGAAGCCCGAACCCAGCTGCGGGCGCAGCTGGGCGCCGCCGATCTGGAAATCGGCTGGATCACCGGGATCGTTTTCCGTGATCTCGCCCTGAGCGAACCTGAAGCGGCGCGCCCGGCGATCACGGCAGAGCGTGTAACCGCTCGCGTGGCGCTTTTGCCGCTTTTGCGCCGGCAAATCGTCTTCTACGAAATCCGTGCCCAACGGCCGGCGGCGCAATTAGTCCGCGACCCCAATGGGCGTTTTCCGCTGCTCGATAAGCTCCTCAACCTGCCGTTTTTAAAGCAGCAGGATCGCGAATTTAACCTCGATCTCCGTTCTCTCAAGATCGACGACGGTGACATCGCCCTGCAGGATCAAGGACCGAGACAGAGCTTGGGGCAGTGGCGGCTGGTGAACGTTGATTTGGATCTCGAGCGCCTGCGCGGCGAACGCTTGCGCGCGTTCATTGCGGATTTGCTGCAGCGCCAGCGAGCCGCGCCGGAGGCGGCGGCGATCGCCTTCGAGCTCAGAGGCGCGGTGCTGCGAGAAGGCGCCAAGATGAATTTAAAGGCGCAGGGCCGTCTGGCGTTTCCCAAAGAGACTTTAGCGCTGGACGAAGCTCGCTGGGATGGTGACGTAGAGGTGGCGAATGTTCCCGCCGGGTTGATCAAAGACTATCTCGGTGCGCGTTTGCCGATCCAATCCATGACCGGCTACTTCGCCCAGCGCGTTCACGTCGAAGGAAATCCCACAACCTCGTTGCATTTGAAGGGGGCTATGGAGTTTCGCCAGCTCGGGCTCGATGCGCCGGAGCTGTTCCTGTCGCCGCTCACGGGCGCCGACGGCCGGACCACTTTTGAAATTGACTGGAGCCGCCAACGCGTGCGGGTGGCGCGCGCCGACTTTCGCGCCAATGACATCAAGTTTTCCTTGCAGGCCGATCTCGCCGCTCTCGACAGCGACGATCCTCATCTGCGCTTAAGTCTTTCGGACTTGTCGGCTCCGGCCGCGACCTTGGTTAAATACCTGCCGCTTAAAATCGCCGGCTCGCGAGCCTTGGAAAATAGCGTCAACTCGATCCAGGCCGGACAGGTGGAGGTGAAGAAGGCAAGCGTCAATGCGTCGCTCAGTGAATTGCGCCAGCTAAGGGCAACCGGCGCCAAACAAATCTCGCTCGAAGCGGAGTTGCGCGACTTTGCCGCCAAGCTCAGGTTCGACGGCGCGTTGCCGCTGCAGAGCGTGCACGGCAATCTCACCATGACCAACGGAGTGCTGGCGTTTGAAAATTTTCGCGGTGCCTACGGTGACTCGCGCTTCAACGACATGGCCGGCAGTTATAATCTCACACCCGAGGAATTCGGCAGGCTCGATGTCCAAGCTCGCGGCGATATCAATTTGACCGAACTGAAGCAGCAAATAGCGCCACAGCTTTCGCCTCGGACAGCGCAGCTCTTAGCGACGGTCCGGGACCTCAGCGGCCGCGGCAAAGTCGATCTCGGCCTTAAACATGGGCCGAATGCGCCGCTTCATTTCGACGGTAAGATTGCGCTCGATCAGGTGCGTCTTCGTTACGACGAGATTGCGCTTGATGACTTGCACGGCGAGCTTGCGTTTACACCGAAAGAAATCAAAGGCGAAAAGATTGGGGCGCAACTCGGCGGCTCGCCGATTCAGATTCAACTGGCGCTCAAGGACTATGGCGGCGAAGATGGCACGTTCGATTTAGGGATTGACTCGCCCGGCGTGAAAAGCGCCGTGGTGTCGCGCTTGCTGCTTGACAGCGGCAGCGTGCAGGATCCCGGCATGGTGCGCGGCAGCGTGCGCTACCTCGGCTCGTTCAAGGATAAAAGCAGGCGCAAATTGACCGGCCATCTCGATCTGGCCAATGTTCAGCTCGCGGTCCGACCGTTGCTTCAGCCGCTGCGCGAACTCAACGGCACGATCAACCTCGATGAAAGCGGCATCGATTTCGTCAATCTCACAGCGTTAATGGCCGGGGTTCCGGCCAGCGCCAGCGGGCGGTGGGGTTACGCCGGGAAGCCCCAATTGGTCTTTGATTTTGCCGCGCCGAACCTGGACATTACCTATCTGATCTCGCAGATCGATCCCGAGTCGAGTGAGATCTACGCCAACCTGGTCGCCGAAGGTAAAATCGCGCTGAGCAAAGGGCGTATCAAAAATTTCGATTTCAGCGACCTGCGAACGGAGGCCACCGTTGATCGGCGCGTCTGGCGGCTAACGAATTTGAGCGCGCGCGCGGCCGGCGGAGCGATCCAAGGCGTGACGACGATCTTCGACCGGCCGGATACTCTCGGCCTTCGCACCGAGTCCAAGATCCAAAACGTCCCGATTGAGTCGTTTCTAAACTGGTTCGGCGTCACCACCACCGAGATGACCGGCAAAGTCCATCTGACCGGCCAGCTGGAAACCGAGGGTAAAAATGATGCCGAGCGCAAACAAAATTTAAACGGCGCCTTCAACCTGAGAATCGAGGACGGCACGATCAATCGCATGCGCATTCTGGTGCAGATCCTCAATCTACTCGATCTCTCGCGCTGGTTTACCCTTCAACTGCCGGATCTCACCAAACAGGGCATTCGCTATCGCGCCATCACCGGCGACTTCAAGGTCACTCAGGGCGTGTACGCCACCGAAAACCTCATCGTCGACAGCAGCGATTTGCGCATGACCGGCGCGGGCCGAATCGACTTGCCCAAAGACGAAGTCGACTTCCTCGTCGCGGTGCGGCCGTTTGCCGGGATCGATTCGGCGATTAACCAGATCCCGGTTCTCGGCCGCGGCATCGCCGCGATCAAGAACTCCTTTCTGGTGGCGAGCTTCACCATCAAGGGCCGCATCGACGATCCAGCGATCACACCGGCGCCGCTCGGCACGCTTTCAGAAGTGTTTTGGAGCGTGTTGGGCATTCCAAAAAATATCGTCGGCTTAGGCGAAGGAGAGAAAACGGGAGAGCCGGGGAAAGCGCCCGCGCCATGAATCCCAAATTGACCTTATATTCGCGCACGGATTGTTGTCTGTGCGACGAAATGAAGGACGCGGTCCGGCAAGCGGCGGCAAAAATTGCCTTGGACTTCGAGGTCATTGACGTTGATGGGTCGGCGCAACTCAGAGAAGAGTATGGCGCCCAAGTGCCGGTGCTTTTCATCAACGGCAAGAAAGCGTTCAAGTACCGCGTGAAGGTCAAGCAGTTGGAGCAGCGGCTGGCGCGTTGCGCGCTTTGGGCGAGGTGGGGTCTGGCCAACAACGGAGAGTAACCTATGTCGAAAATGTTGACGTTGTCGGGTGTCGTGATCTGGATGCTCAGCGGCCCGCCGGTTTGGGCCGCCGACCGCCTGCTCGGCGTGCAGTCGGCGCGCGTGATGTCGCAGTCGATGCCGTGGATTGCGGAGGAAACCGGCCTCTTTCGCAAATACAATTTGGAGTTTCCGCTGGTGTATGTCGGTACCTCGCCGCTGGCGACAGCGGCAATGCTAGGCGGCGACGCGCAACTCATGATCGACGGCGGCGTCGGCGTCGTGCGCACGAACGTGGCCGGCAACGGTGATCTGGTGTTTATCGCGGGAATCAAAAATCATCTCACGCAGAGCATTCTTGCCAAACCGGAAATTAAACGGCTCGAGGATCTGCGCGGTAAAAAGGTGGGCGTGACGCGAATCGGCGCCACGACTCATTACTTCGCGGTGCAAGCCTTCAAGCGGCGCAATATGGAGGCCGGGCGGGATTATCAGATGATCCAAACCGGCGGCGCGCCCGAGATGCTCGCCGCATTGCTTTCGGGCGCCATCGACGCCGGCACGATGTCTTCGCCGTGGGACGCGCGCGCTATTTCCCAGGGATACACCTACGTCGTCTACGGCCCGGATCTACGCATCCCGCAGGTCGCGGTGTCGTTCATCACGCGGCGTTCTTTCATCGCGCAAAATTCGCCGCTGATCAGCCGATTCATGCGCGCCATGGCCGAAGCCGCTAAAACTCTGCATAGCGACAAAGAGATCGTTTTCAAAGTGTTGAGCAAATACTTGCGCATCGAAGACAAAAAAGTTCTTGAGCAGGCGTATAACGCCGAGATCAAGGCCCTCGAGCCGCGCATGGAGCTCAGGCTCGAGGCGGTCCAGGCAATCCTCGACGATGTGGCGCAAATCGATCCGCGCGCAAAGAAGTTTAAACCGCAGCAGCTTTACGACCGGCGCTACTTGGATGAACTGGAGAAGAGCGGATTTCTCGCCAAGCTCTGGGCCGGGACGAGTCCGTGATCAACAAGTTCAATCGTCACAAATAGGAGCCAACGCTTTATGGCTAATCAAATCGTCTGGTGTGACATTCCGGTTGTAGACCTCGACCGGGCGGTGAAATTTTACTCGGCGATGCTGGGACAGCCGGTGAAAAAGCAGGATTTTTCCGGCATGACGGTGGGGATCTTACCGCATAATGACGGCGAGGTCGGCGGGTGTTTGTTCACGAGCGCCGAGGAAAAGCCCTCGGATAAAGGGGTCATGATTTATTTAGACGCGAACGGACGCCTGGACGAAGCGATTGCCGCGGTGGCAGCCAACGGCGGGAAAGTCGTCCAAGCCAAACATCCGATCGGTCCGTTCGGCTTCCGCGCCGTCGTGCTTGACAGCGAAGGCAATCGGGTTGCGCTGCATTCCGATTAGCTGGAGACATCATTGGAGTACTGGAGTGGTGGAGTCATGGACTGAAACTCACTGTCCAATACTCCAAGACCCCATTTTGCCCCAAAGGGTTTAGTCGTCATCTTCGTGACGGCGGCGGGGACGGTCGGCTTGCCTTAAAGTTTTTTTCCTGAGCCGGACCGAATGCGGCGTCACTTCCACTAACTCATCATCGGCGATCCACTCGATGCCCTCTTCGAGACCCATCTCGCGGTGCGGCGTGATAATAATGTTTTCGTCGCGGCCGGCGGCGCGGATATTGGTGAGCTTCTTCTCGCGGCAGATATTGACGTTGAGATCGACGTCGCGCGAATACTCACCGACGACCATGCCCTCGTAAACCGTCGCGCCGGGCGGGATAAAAATAATGCCGCGCTCTTGCAGATGGAAGATCGCGTAGGGCGTCGACGGTCCTTCGCGATCGGCGACCATGGCGCCGTTGCTGCGCGACTGAATAACACCGTGCCAGGGCGACCAGCCGTCGAACAACGCGTTCATGATACCCGTGCCGCGCGTGTCGGTAAGAAAACGCGAGCGAAAGCCGATCAAGCCGCGTGACGGCACGCTGAATTCCAGGCGCACCCGGCTGGAGCCGGCGTGAATCATTTTGGTCATCTTGCCTTTGCGCACCGCGAGCAGCTGCGAGACTACGCCGATAAATTCTTCCGGGATGTCGATCACGAGCAGTTCCACCGGCTCATGCAGCTTGCCGCCGGTCTCGCGCGTCACCACGGTCGGCTTGGACACCATAAGCTCGTAGCCTTCGCGCCGCACGGTCTCAATGATGATCGCCAGCTGAAATTCGCCGCGGCCGGTCACCTGGAAGGCGTCGGCTTGGTCCGTCTCGGAGATGCGCAGGCTGACGTTTCTCTTTTGCTCCAGAAACAGCCGCTCGCGCAGCTTGCGCGACGTGACGAAGTCGCCTTCGCGTCCCGCCCAGGGGGAGTTGTTGGCGCTGAATACCATCGCGATGGTCGGCTCATCGATGCGCAGCGCCGGCAGCGGCTTGGGGTTTTCCCGGTCGGCAACGGTATCGCCGATACCGATGTCCTCAATGCCCGCAACCGCCACGATATCGCCTGCGGTGGCCGCATCGACTTCGATGCGTTTTAGCCCTTGCCAGCCCAAGACCTGGGTAATCTTGACCGGCTGCTGGGCGCCGTCGACTCGGCAGAGCATATAGTTGCCTGCCGCCAGCCGTCCGTTCTTCAAGCGGCCGATGGCGAGCCGACCGACATAATCGTTGTAATCGAGGTTGTTGGCTTGAAATTGTGTCGGCGCGGCAGGATCAAAGGCCGGACCCGGCAGTGTTTCGACAATCAGATCGAACAGCGGTTTTAAGTTTTCACCCGCCTCTTTAAGATTCCGGGTCGCCGTACCGGCGCGCGCGTTGGTGTAGACGATGGGAAAATCCAACTGGTCTTCGCTGGCATCGAGGTCGATGAAGAGATCGTAAATCTCATCGAGCACGGCGGCGACCCGGGCGTCGGGCCGGTCGATTTTATTGATACAGACGATCGGCGGCAGCCGTGCTTCCAGCGCTTTTTTCAAAACGAAGCGGGTTTGCGGCAGCGGCCCTTCGGAGGCATCGACGAGCAACATGACGCCGTCGACCATGGCGAGTGTGCGCTCGACCTCCCCACCGAAGTCGGCGTGGCCCGGCGTGTCGACAATATTGATTTTCACCTCACCGTAACGAATCGTCGTATTCTTCGCCATGATCGTGATGCCGCGCTCGCGCTCCAGATCCATCGAGTCCATCACGCGCTCCGCGACCTGTTCGTTGGCGCGAAATATGCCGCTCTGGCGTAGCATGCCATCGACCAATGTCGTTTTGCCGTGGTCGACGTGGGCGATAATCGCGATATTACGAAGGTCTTGGCGGCGGCTCTGCGTCGTTTGCATCATCCTTGTTTATTAGGGAGCGTGTCCGCGTTGTCAAGCGCGGGTCTTTACAAACGCCGCTTAACGCGCTCACTGCCGATGGTTTGCGGGCCGGAACACCGTAGAGTATTCTAAACAGATACATGGGGCGAATGTTGGGATACGCACGGCGCTACCGGCGCCAGTATTTGATCGGCGGGCTGTGCCTGCTCGGCACGGCGACACTCGTGATGTGGATCCCCTGGTGGATTCGCGAGGCTGTGCGCATTATCGAGCATGGCGGCTCGATGGCCGACGTGAGTTACTACGCCGCGCTGATTATCGGCGCCGCGCTTTTGCAGAGCCTTGTGCGCACCTATTCGCGCGCGCTGATTTTCAACGCCGGGCGCAACGTCGAGTACGATTTACGCAACGATTTATTCGCTCATCTGCAGAAGCTGGCGCCGGCATTCTATCACACGCAGCGCACCGGCGATTTGATGTCGCGAGTGATCAACGACATTTCCGCCGTGCGCGTGATGCTGGGTCCGGGCATCCTCAATTTCGTCAACGCGCCGCTCTATTACCTCTATGCCGTCGCCTTGATGCTATCGATGGATGTGCGCATGACCCTGGCGGCGCTGGCGCCGTTTCCTTTGCTGATGTACGTCGCGCGAAAATTTCGCGGCCGCATGCTCAAAACCTCGCTCGAAGTCCAGCAACAAATGTCGGCACTGAGCAGCCACGTGCAGGAAAACCTGAGCGGCATGCATGTGGTCAAAGCGTACGCCCAGGAAGACTTTCAAACCCAGCAATTCATCGGACTCAACAAGGACTACGAAGTCAAAAGCTTGGAGATGGCGAAGATGCGCGGCATCGTCAACCCGGTCATGCAGGGCATCAACGGCCTGACGGTGCTGATCGTCATCTGGTACGGCGGCGTGCGCGTGCTGCGCGGCGATTTGCTGGTGGCCGACATCGTCGCTTTCATCGCGTATCTCAACGTCTTGGCGTGGCCGACGGCGGCCTTCGGCTGGATGCTTTCTTTAGTCGAGCGCGGCCGCGCGGCGATGCGCCGCCTCGAGGAAATTCTCGACAGCAAACCGGAGATCGTCGATAACGCGGCGCGTGCGGGCACGGGCGCGCTCCGGCAGGGCATCGAGTTCCGCGACGTGTCGTTTGCCTACGAGCGCCAGCGAAACGGCCATGGCGCGCTCGAAGGTGTCGATTTCAAACTTCCGGTGGGCCGCTCGGTCGGCCTGGTGGGGCGGGTCGGCTCGGGCAAAAGCACGCTCGCTCAACTGGTGCCGCGGCTCTTCGATGTTTCGAGCGGCGCGATTCTCATGGACGGCCGGGATATCCGCCAGCTTTCGCTCGGCGATCTGCGCAGGACGATCGGCTACGTGCCGCAGGAGCCGTTTCTTTTTTCCACCTCGCTCAAGGGCAACCTGACCTTCGGCCGCGATGACTGCAGCGCGGAAGAGCTTGCGCGCGCCGTCCAGATTGCCAAGCTCGACCGCGACTTGGAAATCTTTCCTCAGGGTCTGGACACGGTGGTCGGCGAACGAGGCGTGACGCTCTCGGGCGGCCAAAAGCAACGCGCCACCTTGGCGCGCGCACTCATCACCGATCCCCCGGTGTTGATCCTCGATGACTGTTTGTCCAGCGTCGACGCGCAAACCGAAGCCGAGATTCTGCACGAGCTGCGCGCCATTCTAAAAGAGAAAACCTGCCTGATCATCTCGCACCGGATCTCCGCGGTAAAGGAAGCGGACGAGATTCTCGTGCTCGACGAGGGCAAGATCATCGAGCGCGGCAGCCATGACGAGCTGGCCCGTCGCGGCGGTGTTTACGCCGAGCTTTACCAGCAGCAGCGGCTGAGCGAGGAGCTAGAACAGATCTAGATGGCGCAAGCAACACAGCAAGAAGAAATTTTCGGCAAGGCCTACGATTTCAGGCTGATCAAACGCCTGTGGCAATTCATCCGCCCTTACAAACGGCTGTTCCTGCTGAGCCTGTTGCTGCTTCCGCTGCAGCAGGGCTTCGGCCTGGCGCAGCCGTATTTAATGAAAGTCGGCATCGATCAGTATATCGCGGGCAAGGACCTATGGGGCCTGCAAAACATCATGCTCTTGTTTTTCGGCGCGTTGATCGGCGAGACGATCGCGGCCTTCGCGCACTATTATCTCGCCATGCTGGTGGCGCAGCGCTGCCTCGCCGATCTCCGCGTGGCGATATTTTCGCACGTGCAGAAGCTGCCGATGAGTTACTTCGACCGCAACCCGGTGGGCCGTCTGGTGACGCGCATGACCACCGACGTGGACGTGCTCCAGGAAATGTTTTCGTCCGGCGTGGTGACGCTCCTTGCCGATTTCATCATGGTGATCTGGATCGTCGGCATCATGTTCTATTTGCACGTCGAGCTGGCGCTGGTGTCGCTGGCGCTGATCCCGCCGATGGCGGTGGCCATCAACTTTTTTCGCGTCAAGGCGCGCCAGACCTACCGCCAGATTCGCGAGCGCATCGCGCGCATCAACGCCTATTTGGGCGAGGCGATCTCGGGCATGTCGGTGATCCAGCTATTCGCCCGCGAAGAGAAAACTTATCGCCACTTCGACCATCTCAACGCCGATCACCGCGACGCCTACCAGTTGTCCAATCTCTATGAAGCGTCGCTTTACTCGATGGTCGAAGCGGCCGGCGCGGTGAGCGTCGGCCTGCTGCTCTGGTACGGCGGCGGCGAAGTACTGCACGGCGCCATCGGCATCGGCACCCTGGTTGCGTTTAAAGAATATCTGCACCGCTTTTTCGTGCCGCTACGCGACTTTAGCCAGAAGTACGCCGTCATGCAGTCGGCCATGGCCTCGGCCGAAAGGATTTTTCAGTTGCTCGATTCTCCAGTCGATATCCGCACTCCGGCGATTGCGCGCGTGCCGAAACCATTCCGCGGCGAAGTGGTTTTCGATAACGTCTGGTTTCACTATAAAGCCGACGCGCCGGTGCTGAAGGGTGTGTCGTTCCGGATCCAGCCGGGAGAAAAAGTCGCCGTCGTCGGGGCCACCGGCTCGGGAAAGACCACGACGATCAAATTGCTCAACCGTTTTTACGATGTCAATCGCGGCGCGATTAAAGTCGGCGGAGTCGACGTGCGCCAGTGGGATTTGCGCGCACTCCGGCGCCATATCGGCGTCGTGTTGCAGGACGTCTTTTTGTTCTCCGGCGACGTGCAGGCCAATCTTGCGCTCGGCAACCCGTCGATTCCGCTCGAACGAATTCAGGAAGCGGCGCGGGCTGCCAACGTGGACGCATTCATTCGCCGGCTGCCCAATGGTTACGCCGCGCATGTGCGCGAGCGCGGCAGCAATTTTTCCGGCGGCCAGCGCCAGCTGCTGGCGCTGGCGCGCGTTTTGGTTTACCAACCGGAAATTCTCGTCATGGATGAGGCGACTTCCAGTATCGATTCGGAAACCGAAGCGTTGATTCAAGATGCCCTGGAAAAAGTCATGCGCAACCGGACTTGTCTCTTGATCGCGCACCGGCTCTCGACCATCCGCAACGCGGATCGCATCATCGTGCTGCATCGCGGCGAAGTTCGCGAAGTGGGCTCGCACGCCGAATTGATGGAGAGGCGCGGCATTTATCACCGCTTGTACCAATTGCAGTACGACCGCGAAGAGTTAAAACTGGCAATTCATGATAATTCGGCGAAAGTTCTTCCTTAATTCAATCCGCGGCGGATTTGGCCAGCTTGCTCTCCGGCGAAGCGGCGTTCCAAGCAACCGAATCAAACAATTCACCGCCCTCAGTCTTATCATGTTTTGGATTGGCGCGATGCTGTCCGGGTGCTCGCCGCTTTACGTGATGCGGGCGGCTTACGAAGAAGGAAAGATTCTCTGGCGCCGCGAGCCGATCGCGAACTTGATTCAAAGCTCCAAAGTGACGCCTGACACGGAAGAGAAGTTACGCCTGGTGCTGGCCGCGCGCGACTACGCGCGCGAGGCGCTTGAATTCAACGTCGGCGGAAGCTATGCGAGCTACTCCTACGTCGACCGTCCCGACCTGACCTATATCGTCGTGGCGGCGCCCAAGACGGAGCTGAGGCCGTACACCTGGTGGTTCTTGATCGTCGGCAGCGTGCCTTACAAGGGATTTTTCTCCAAAGACGATGCTCTGGCGGAAATTGAGCGGCTCAAAGCCGGGGGCTACGATACTTATCTCCGAACTGCCGCCGCTTTCAGTACGCTCGGCTGGTTCGATGACCCGCTGCTCTCTCACCTGCTCAAGTACGATAAGGTGCTGCTCAGCGAGATTGTGTTTCACGAGTTGTTTCACAACACGCTCTATGTCAACGGCGCCGGCGCTTTCAACGAAAGCTCGGCAAACTTCTTCGGTCATCGCGCCGCCATCGATTTTTTTCGCGAGCGGTTTGGCGCCGGTAGCGCCGAACACCAGCGCGCCCTGCTGTTGTGGCAGGAAGAACGGGAGTTCGCCGGCTTTATCGCCGAAGTCGCGCGCGAATTGGGCGGGCTCTACGAAAGCGACGTTGGGCGTGAGCACAAGCTCCGGCTGCGCGAAGAAGTATTCGCTCGCAGCACGGCCGAGTGGTCGCGCCGCATCGCCGAGCGGCCGGCGCATCGTTTTCACGGCTTCAGCCGGCAACCGCTCAACAACGCGATTCTGATGCACTACATCGTCTATCTTAAAGATCTCGATCTGTTCGAGTCGCTCTACCAGGCATGCGGTTTCAATTTGCGGCGGACCGTCCAAGTTTTGCGCGAAGCGGTCAAGACCGGGGACGAGCCGTTCCAAGCGATGCGCGCCTGGCTCGACAGACATGGGCCGGATGCCGCGACCGTGATGCGTTAGGTAGTCGGTTGGAATACTGGAGTGGTGGAGTGTTGGAGTACTGGATTCAAACCCAATACTCCAATAGTCCTTGTACTCCAATACCCCATTTCCAGGTTACCAGGAGCCGGCGGTGGAGGCCTGGAAGCGGCGAATGGCTTCGATATGCGCTGCCGGCGAAGCGATGCCCGCCTTCATGGTGTTGAAACTCACGTAGCCGGCGCCGAGATCTTTCCATGCTTGTAAATCCTTCAACCACGCTTCCGCCGATCCCTGACCGTAACTGATTCTGCCTTCGATCGCGATTGCATCGGGATTACGGCCGAGCTGTCTCGCATAGTTGCGGATCTTTTCGATCAGCGCGCGGCACTTTTCGTCCGGGGCGAGCAGTGGAAACCAGCCATCGCCGAGTTTTGCCAGGCGGCGCAGAACGCGATCGTCGCTGCCGCCGAACCAAACCGGAATCGGCCGCTGCACCGGCAGTGGCTTGATGCCCGCATCGGTGATCTTGTGCCAGCGGCCTTCAAACGTGATCAGCTCCGTGGTCCACAGTTTACGCAGCACCTCGACCTGTTCTTCAGAGCGACTCCCGCGGTTTTTGAAGTCGGCGCCGAGGCCTTCGTATTCCACCGGATTCCAGCCGATGCCGATCCCTAAGCGCAGGCGGCCACCGCTTAGAACGTCGAGCGCTGCGGCCTGCTTCGCTACCAGAACCGTTTGGCGCTGCGGCAAGATCAGAATGCCGGTGACGAGCTCGAGCTGTTTAGTTAGCCCAGCTAGGTAACCGAACAGAACGAACGGTTCATGAAACGGGTCTAAATAGGTGTACGGGGGATGCCAGCCCGGACGGCTGGCGGGATTGGCGCCGATGACATGATCGTAAGCAAGGATGTGGCGAAATCCCAATTGTTCGACCGCCTGAGCGTACTCCTTGATCGCCCCTGGATCGCTACCGATTTCGGTTTGCGGAAAGACCACTCCGACGCGCATGTTCAGATCCTCCTCGGGGGCTTAAAAACGAGCGATTCTGGTGCTTTGCGCCAGCTGACCCGGCCCTTGATTTTTGCCCAATCCGTACGCAAATTGGGATTGATCACCTGACAATGTTGACATAAGCTTTTGTATCCTTAGGATATCTCGAAAGGGAGGGGATTACATGAATGGTTTTCGTACCACGATTCTTCTGGCGCTGCTAACCGCGCTGGTGGTGTGGATCGGCCATATGTTTGGCGGTCCAAACGGTGCCGTCATTGCCCTGGTCATGGCCGGCGCCATGAATTTTTTCAGTTACTGGTTCAGCGATAAGATCGTGCTCAAGATGTACGGCGGCCAAGAGGTTACCGCCAACGATGATCCGGAGCTCTACGGGATGGTGCAAGACCTGGCCGGCAGGGCAGGTTTGCCGATGCCCAAAGTGTACGTGATACCGGAAGAGGCGCCGAATGCCTTCGCTACCGGCCGCAATCCGGCGCACGCGGCGGTCGCGGTAACCTACGGTATCCGGCGCATTCTTAACAAACGCGAGCTTGCAGGCGTTTTGGGTCATGAGCTGAGCCACGTCAAAAATCGCGACATCCTGGTCAGCAGCATCGCGGCCACGCTCGCGGGCGCGATCAGCTATCTCGCCTACATGGCCCAGTGGGCGGCGATTTTCGGCGGCAGCCGCGATCGGGAAGAAGGCGGTCACAATATCTTCGGTCTGCTTTTCATGATGATCGTCGCGCCGTTGGCCGCGATGTTGATTCAGATGGCGGTGTCGCGCTCGCGCGAATACATGGCCGATGCAAGCGGCGCGAAAGTGACCGGCGATCCGCTCGCGCTGGCCAGCGCGCTGCGCAAGCTCCACATGGGCGCGCAAAACATCCCGCTGCAGGTGAGCGACGCGACGGCGAACTCCACCGCCCATATGTTTATCGTCAATCCGTTGACGGGGGGCGGGATAGCATCGCTTTTCAGTACGCATCCGGCGATGGAGGAGCGCATCGCCCGCCTCGAAGCGATGGCCAAAGACATGAGCTACATGCGCGCTTAAGCGCGCCGCATAGCTGTTATTCATCGAGGGGCGACCGCCCGGTCGCCCCTACGTTTTCTTCCAACCAGGCCGAAATCTCCGCAAGACTTCTCGGCCTGATTTCATGGCCCATCTCGTATTCCCGATAAGTTAGCGGCACGCCAAGCTGGCGCAGCATCTCGACTGATTCTCGGGCGCGGTCAACTTCGATCATCTGATCTTCCGTGCCGTGCTGCAGCAGCGTCGCCAATGACTGCACCGCGTTGGTCACATTGAGGCGCGGCAGCAATTCTTCGGGCAACCAGCTGCTCAACACCGCGAGGGCGGCAAAGCGCTCGGGATGGCTCAGCGCTAGGCTGTAGGCCATCACACCCCCTTGGCTGAAGCCGAGCACGACCAGTCTCTTGGCATCGATCGGATACGATTTTAAACAGTCGTCGAGAAAGACCTGTAGTTCTTGCTGCGAGCTTAAGATCGCTTCGATATCCGGCGCGCCGCCCATGCTCATCGGATACCATGCGTAACCGACGGCGTCCGGCCCGATCGGTGTTTCGAGCGGACCCTGCGGGCATATCATCATGATCCTGCCGTCGCAAAGATAAGGGGCAAGGCCGAGCAAGTCGAAGGCATTGGCGCCGCGGCCGTGGAGCGTCAAGACCGTTGGAAAGGGACCGGCGCCGGCAGGTTGGTAGAGCGTATGAATCAGGTTCACAGTGACACCTCCGCGAGATCGCTTAGCCTCTTAGCTGCTCGAGCCGGCGCATCCCGGCTCGCAGCGAAAGCGCTACCACGGCGGCGGTTAACGCCACAACGATAGCCATGGAAGGCGCAATCAGCCACAGCGTCGGCGCGATAACCCGGCCGGGACGCAATGAGGCGATGGCAAGTTGGTAAATCGGCCACGCTTCGACCATCACCACGAGCGCGATGAACGCGATGCTGACGATCATCGAAACCGCGCCGCCGAAACTGGTCGGGATTTCCGCGGCATTGTCAAAATTGAAGTTGGGATAAAGCGCGCCGAAACCGACGCCGATCGCGGCGATGCCGAAGGTCATCAGGCAGACCGTGATCAGCGAAAGCGCCATCATCCAAGGCGGCACTTGCAACAGCACGTTGCTCAAAAACACCAGCAGTGCGCCGAGCACGAGCAGCGGCACCGAAATCAGCCCGAATTTGCTCCACAAGAGCGCGCGCAGCGAAACCGGCGAGCTCTGCAAAATCCAGAAAGCTTTGCCTTCCAGACTGATCGCCGGGAATGCGAAGCGCACCGCGACGGCGCTCAGCACAAAGCCGGCAAGCGCCAGGTTGGCAAACGAGACGACGGTACGAATGGTGCCCGCCGGCATCGGCGAGCGGTCGAGCGGCAGGACTTTGAAGTTGTAGAGGTAAACCACGATCAGCGCCAGCAGGAGAAAAAGCTGCGACCACTGGGTCGTGTCGCGCAGAAACGTTTTGATGTCTTTGACGATGATTGCCCGAGTCGGCGCCGGGAAAAACCAGGTGATTCGGCCGAGAACGCGGTCAAACCAGACGAGCTTGCGCCGGCCCTGGCGCGATTCCTGTGCTTTGGACCAGCCGTCGAAGTAGACGGCGCCGCAGGCCCACGACGTCGCCAGCGGGAGAAACAGCGCGTAGCTCGCGAGCAGCGCGAAGAAAAAACCCTGCTCGGTATCGCGGTCAAACAGAGTCCCGGCCAAAATCTCGGCCGACCAGCTGCTGGGCAGGAACGGCGACGACGGTGTCTCCATGGCGCGCAAGAATTGCATGAAGTTGCCGAACGATTCGGGCTGGACCAGACGTTCCGGTTGCGACATGCGGAATAAAAAATACATAACGATGAAGGTGAATAGGCCGATGAAAAACAGGATGTCGCGGATCCTTTTGGCCGGGAGAAAATAAACCAGCAGATGAGTCAGCAAGATACTGATGGCCGCCGGAATCACCAAAAACAATGGCAGGATCAGCGCGATCCACAGATAGAGCACCAGGCCGCCGCCGAACACGGTGCCGTAGGCGGCGAAGATCGGCAGGCTAAAAAACAACACCATCCAGGAGGAATTGATCGTTGTGTGGATCAGGCGGGCGTAAAAAAACCCGTCCCGGGAGAGCGGCGCGGCATGGAGCAGCTCCAAATCGCGGGCGAGAAAAAAAGTCGATAGCGAAGCGACCAAATTGCTGAACAAAAGCATGGATAAGAAGGTCAGGAGAATGATCAGCAGCAGCTGATACGCCAACCCCGGTCCGAGATCGTAGACCGTCTCGAAGTAGCGCAGCACACGACGGATCACCAGATAGGTGCCGAGCCAAAAACCGACGGCCAGCGCGACCAGCACAAGCCTGCGCGACCATGATCCGCCGCCGCGAACAAAACCATTTTTCCACGACAGCCAAAGGGGCGTGAGCAGGAGCGCAACGGAGCTCATCCGGCGCGCTCCGCCGCGACGGGGCCTCGTTCCTGCTCCCGGGTGAGTTCGAGAAAGACGCTCTCGAGGTTGCCGTGACGCCCCGCGGCGCGCTCGTGAAGCTCGCTCATGGTGCCGCAGGCGATCAGCCGGCCCTTTTGAATGATGCCGATGCGATGGCAGATTTCTTCGGCGACGCTGATGCTGTGAGTCGAAAGGAAGACGGTGGTGCCGTTCCCGGCGAGCGCGCGGAACAGATCTTTGATCGTGCGCGCGCCTTTGGGATCCATGCCCACCATCGGCTCATCGACGATCAGAATGCGCGGTTTGTGGATCAGCGCGGCGCACACCACCAGCCTTTGTTTCATGCCGTGGGAATAGCTCTCCACCAGCTCATCCTTCCACTGGGTCAGCTCCAGATACTCCAGAAGCTCGGCGATACGCCGGCTAAGGCGCTCGCCTTCGACCCGGTGCAGCTTGCCGACGAATTCCAGAAACTCGCTGCCGCTGAGCTTCTCGTAGATAAACGGCCGATCGGGAATGAACCCGGCGATCGCTTTGGCTTGTTGCGCGGCGGCGACGACGTCGTGGCCGTCGAGCAAAACCTGCCCGGCGGTCGCTTTCAAGATCCCCATCATGACGCGGATCGTGGTGGTTTTGCCCGCTCCGTTGGGACCGAGGAAGCCGAAAATTTGTCCCTTGGGCACGTCGAGATGGAGCCCGTCGACGGCGGCAACTTTGCCGTAGTGTTTGCTCAGGTTGATGAGTTGAATCATTTTTATTTTGGATTTAGATTTTGGATCTTCGATTCTCGGAGGAGACAATCACGATCGTGACCTCGTGCGCTCTACAGGACTTCGATTTTCAGATTGCCGATGAGTTGCAGCAGGTCGATCTGCCGGTCGATTTCACCTTCGAGAAATTTGATATGAGTCACGTCGGCGGGAAATTGATTCAATACGGAATCGAGCGAGATCCACTGGCCGAGCCAGATCTCGGACCAGGCGTGATAATAAAAAGCGCCGCGCAGGTAAACCACGCCGACCACGGTTTTGGCCGGGATGCCGGCGGCCCGGGCTAGAGCATTGAACAGCACCGTGTGTTCGTTGCAGTCGCCTTTTTTTGTCTGGAGAACTTCGAGGGCGTTGGGAATGCTGACGGTCGGCTCTTTGGCGATCTCGCGGTAAACCCAATCTTTGATTTTAACCGCCGCTCGGTATCCATGGGTCTCGCCGCCGACGATCTTTGCCGCCAGCGCTTGAATGTTCGGATGATCGGTTTGGAGAAACGGCGTGGGTTGTAAGTACGATGCCAGGCGCGCTTCCTGCACGGGAATCTTGGGCGCGTTTAGCTGCTTTAGGTCTTCAAGTCGAACATCGAGCCGGTCATCGACAAGGTTCTGCCGCCCGCCGTGCAGCGGAAAATTCGCCAGATTGACGCCCGCCAATTTGAACTGGATCCTATCCTTCGCTTGGGCATCATTGAGCGGTGTGCCAAGCGGGATGGCGGTTTGCGCCACGATGTCGAGCGTGACGGCGCGCCCGGGAAGATGCCTGGCCTCTTGGGCATCTTGGCGCACGAGCGACAAACCGGCGGGCGTTTCTTCTTTTAACGTGCGACCATGGCCGTCGACCCAAGAGATAACCGAAATGCCACGGAAACTTTGACGCAGCCGGATCGCCGGCTCCATGCGCTCGCCGACGCGGATGCGCTCCCGGCCTTCAATCACCACCGTGGTGACTTGCTGCGACAGTGTCGATGGATCGAAGGTCGAAAAAAGAAATTTCTTACCGCTCTCCAATTGCTGCGTCACGACGTAGGGTTTAAGAGCCGCGAGTAAATACGGCGCTTGAGTCAATCTCAAGTCGCGCGCTGACTTGTGTCCCCCGGAATCGATCTCCAATCGGAGATTGCCGTCCTCGACTGCGCCGCGAGCGTGAAAGCGAATTTCGTTCGAACGGAGCTCAAAATCGAATTTCTCGAGGAGCCAATCTTCATTGGCGTCCATTTCCAGACGAGTCGCGGCCGGTTGGACGGTGCCGAGCAGGTTCAGATTCAACACCGACCGGTCCGCGAGCCGGTAACCCTTGGAGGTGGGCGTGATCGTTTGCGTGGCGTAACCGATCTTCTCGCCGCGGTAAAACACACCCCACCACTCTTCGATGTTCTCGGTGATTTTTTCCGTTCCACTGAGCGTAATGATTGGAGGGGGAGCGTCGATCTGGCGCTGGATGAAGAAAAAATTCATCACGCACCAGAAGAGCACGATGGTCAAACCGATGGATCGCTTCACAAGCATGCCGTAGGCCATATATGGTAAAGGCTTAGCCGGACCGGATCAATCCAATTGAGAATTTAATTGACGACAAGCGAGCGGAAATTCGCCGCCGACCGCATGCTCGGCAGGCTGGTCAAGTGGCTGCGCATCATCGGCCAAGATGTAATCTATGGACAGCACTTGAGCGGCTACGGCTTGATTCGGGCGGCGCGCGCAGAAGAGCGCCTGATACTCACGCGCGACCGTGGCCTGAGGCATAAGCACCCCCCGGCGTTCTTATTCATCGAAAGCGATCATTATCGCGACCAGCTGCGTCAGGTCGTCCGCGAATGCGGCTTGAAAGTTGTTGAAGCGAATCTGTTTAGCCGCTGCCTTGCATGCAACACGGTGCTCCGGCCAAAGCCGAAAGAGATATTAGCGACGGTTGTGCCGCCGTACGTCTTTTCATCGCAGGAAAAATTCTTTTCATGCCCGACCTGCAGGCGTCTCTACTGGCCGGCGACGCATCACGCGAAAATGCTTGAGGAGCTGACGAACTTAGGTCTTCGCTAAACTAGAATTCGCTGCTCACGTATGTTAGAAAAAAAGGCTACTTTAAGAAATTTTCTCGGTTTAGCCAAAGCCTGATCAGCGGGCCAACGAAAGCTCAGCAGTTCAGTCGGAGGTGGATCTATCTGTAAGCTGTGAAAGAAAATAAATGTTCCCCGGTAGCTCAGTCGGTAGAGCAGTTGGCTGTTAACCAATTGGTCGGGGGTTCGAGTCCCTCCCGGGGAGCCAACTCTTCACTCCGCTTCAGAGCGCGGCCCAGACGCCGCGTTTCGAAGCGGAGCCCCCAACTCATAAAAAAATATCATTGGCAGCAGGAGGTCTTCTGATGGCATCGGTGAAACAGGTGGTGGGCAATCCGACTCCGAGGGTCGAAGGGGAACTGAAAGTCAGCGGGGAGGCAAAATACGCCGTTGACATCACTGCGCCGGGAATGGTGTGGGGCAAGTTGCTCCGCAGCCCGATTGCATCGGGGAAAATCAAGCGGATCGACACCCGCAAGGCCGAGGCGTTGCCGGGCGTGTGCGCGGTCATCACCGGGGCCGACTGCACCGGTTTGAAAATCGGCCGGCGGCTCTATGACATGCCGATCCTGGCCGATGGCGAAGTTCGATTCATCGGTGAAAAAGTGGCGGCCGTGGCGGCCGACGACGAGCTCATCGCCGAGGAGGCGCTGAATTTGATCGAAGTCGAATATGAAGAAACCGAGCCGTTGCTTGATCCGGTCGAAGCGCTCAAGCCGGGTGCGAAGCTCATCCATCCTGAAGTGGCGAGTTATAAAGGATTGCCCAAAGCGCTGGCCGGAGCTACCAACGATTTCGTTTATATGACTTGGGGCAAGGGCGATCTTGAGACCGGCTTTCGCCAGGCGGAGATCATCGTCGAAAATAGGTTTACCACGCCGGTCGTTCATCAGAGCTACATCGAACCTCATTCGTGCGTGGTGAGCACGGCGGCGGACGGCTCGGCGGAGTTCTGGTCGTGTAGCAAGGTGCCGTACGGCGTGCGCGAGCAAGTCGCCAACGCGCTCAAGCTGCCGCAGGAGAAGCTTAACTTCAATCCCGTTTATATCGGCGGCGATTTCGGTGGCAAGGGCGATTTCATGGATCTTGCCGTTGTCTATCTGCTTTCCAAAAAAGCCGGGCGGCCGGTGAAGCTGGTGATGGACTACGAGGAAGAATTTACCGCCGGCAATCCGCGCCACGCCTCGATCATCCAAGTCAAAACCGGCGTGAAGAAGGACGGCACGTTGGTGGCGCACCACATGAATTTTATTTTCGACAGCGGCGCCTACGGTGCGTTTAAGCCCAACGCTTTTCTCAATGGCCCGCACCTCTCGGCCGGTCCTTATAACATTCCCCACGTGTTCATCGAAGAGCATATGGTCTACACGAACAAGATCCCCTGCGGCCATATGCGCTCGCCGGGCGATCCCCAGGGTTTCTTCGCCAACGAGAGTCAAATGGACCTGGTCGCGAAACGCTTGGGCATGGACCCAATCAAACTGCGTCAGAAAAACTTCATGCACGACGGTGATATTGATCCGACCGGGGAGGAGTACAGCTACATCAAAACCGACGAGACGCTTAAAAAAGCGCTGGAAGACTCCGGCTATCAAAGACCGAAGCCAAAAAATGTCGGCCGCGGTGTCGCCTTGGTGCAATGGACGCCTGCCGGCGGCATCGGAACGGTCGCGATCTCGCTCGATGACAGCGGTGTTGCTACGATTTCCTCGGCGATGGCCGATCAAGGCGCGGGCACGTACACAATCTTGAGCGAAATCGTCGCCGAAGAGCTAAAGATTCCTCTCAGCCAAATCCGGACTCAACAGCTGGACACGCAGCAGGGCAAAAAGGACACCGGAGTCGGCGGCAGCCGCGCGACCCGCGTCTACGGCAACGCGGGTTATGAAGCTGCGCTCAAGGCTGTCGATGCGATCAAACAGGCGGCGGCGAGCCAAATGGGCGTGGCGGCGGATCAGATAACGCTAGCGAAAGGCGCCGCATTGCATCCGCGGATGGAACGGCGCTTGACGTACGGCGAGCTGGTCAAAGCCAAGGGCTCGCCGATCACGGTGGAAGGGACTTTCAATGATACGAGCAAAGTCCACGCCGCCTCCATGTGCGTGCAGGTGGCGGAGGTTGAAGTCGACCCGGAAACCGGACAGGTCGAGCTCAAGAAATTCACTTCGACCCATAACACGGGTACGGTGCTCAATCCGCTGATGCATCAGGGGCAGATTGAAGGCGCAAGCATGACCGGCATAGGGTACACGCTGATGGAAGAAGTGATCATCAACGATGGTAAAGTCGCGACGACTCACTTCGGCGAGTACAAGATCCCGACGATCAAGGATGTTCCGGTATTCAAAGGCTCGGTTTCGGAAGCGCCGCACGGAGCGGGCCCTTATGACAGCATGCCGATCGGCGAGACCGGCAATATTCCCACGGCGGCGGCCATCGCCAACGCCGTGGAAGACGCCTGCGGCGTGAGAATTACCAGCTT
>Ga0209640_10000529_pt1 | contig 29824 bp, 27 predicted proteins | sample RifCSP10_1_FD_184018 | JGI IMG/M metagenome (GOLD analysis project Ga0209640, IMG submission 184018) | Soil microbial communities from Rifle, Colorado - Rifle CSP2_sed 10_1 (SPAdes) (version 2) | ecosystem: Environmental > Terrestrial > Deep subsurface > Rock core/Sediment | place: Rifle... | reverse complement strand
TGACGAGGATTCCGAAGCGAGCGGTCTCCCGCGCGACGCTCTTGGCTAGGCCAAGCAATCCCGCTTTGCTGGCCGAATACGCCGAGGTGCCGAACTTTCCCCGTGAGCCGTTGATCGAACCAATCAACACAATCCGGCCGCCCGGCCCGAGGCGCAGGACGGGCACGGCGTGGCGAATCAGCAAAAAAGCTCCGCGCAGGTTTACGGTCTGCACGAGGTCCCAGTCGTCCACCGTCAGCTTCCACACCACAGCATCGCGGGAGACTCCCGCAGCGTGGACCGCGAGGTCGAGCCGGCCGTATTCACTACGCACTTGTTCAATGGCGGCAGCCACCGAGCCGTCTTCGCGCATATCACACTTCACCCAGGGTTCACCGGCCCGGGCTGGCTCAGCCAGATCAAGCGATACCGCGCGCGCACCAGCTTCTTGAAGCGCAGCAATGATGGCGCTGCCAATGGCCCCCGAGCCGCCGGTGACCACCGCTACCTGCCCCGCGAGTTCCTGACGGCCATTCATACTGTGGCCTCCGCGCGGCGCGCGAGCACCTGGTAGCGAAATCCGCCCCAGAGGGCCGCACCCAGCGCGCCGGCATAGATCGAATGCCGGTGGGTATGGATCTGCATGTTCAGTTTTTCTTCGTCCACCTTCTCTTGCAAGGCTTTCGCCAGGCCGACGTCGGCCGCCAGCCCCCCGCTGATGGCCACATGCCCCTCGGCGCCGATGGCGCGCAGCAGCTTGATGTAGCGGCCGGCCATCGAAAGGTGGATGCCCTTCAGGATGTCCGCGGTGGAAATGCCCCGGCTGACCATGTTGATGACGTCGGTTTCGGCCAGGACCGCGCAGATGCTGCTGACCAGTTGCGGGTTTGCGGCCCGGCAGGAGAGCGGCCCCACCTCTTCGAGCGCGATGCCCAGGTAGCGGGCGACGTTTTCCAGGAACTGGCCGGAGCCGGAGGCGCACTGGCTGGTCATGCGGTAGCCGAGCACGCGGCTGCGCTCGTCAATGACCATGGCGCGGGCGTGCAGCGCCCCGACGTCGATCACCGCGCGGACCTGCGGCATCAGGAAAACAGCGCCGCGGGCGTGCGTGGTCATGCCGTAGAAGTGGCCGCGACGGAAATCCACCAGCTCGCCCTCGCCGGTGCTGGCCACATAAGCGACATCGCCCCGCGAAAGGCTGGCCTCTTCGAGCGCCACCTCGTAGCCTTCGTGGATCACCTTGCGGAGGTCGCGGCGGCGGATGCGATCGGTGCGGAGGGTCAAAACTTCGGCGTCGGATTCTCCTTTCATCCGCACCACGGCGACCTTCACCGAGCTCGAGCCCACGTCCACGCCGGCAGTGATCAGCCCATGCGCGGTGGAAGGCTTTGCGAGGGAGATCGCGGCCGTCATGCCGCTTTCCTCTCCGCGCGGTGCGCAAACAGCGCCGCCCCCAGCGCACCGGTGTAGATGGAATCCGGCGAGATATTGAGCGTGCGCTCGCCGTAGTTCTCCTTCACCAGCTCGCGCAGCGCGGCCACTGCCGCGGGGTTGCGCGCCACTCCGCCGGTGAAGGTGAACTCGTCCGAGATGCCGCCCGAGCGCGCGAGCAACGACATGGCGCGAAGGATCATCGCCCGGTGCAGCCCGGCCAGGATGTCTTCGCGGGCCTGGCCCAGCGAGAGCCGTTCGCGCAGCTCGGCACCGGCAAAGACGGTGCAGGTGCTATTGATCTTCACCCGGCACTGGCTCTGCTGGGCCAGCGGGCCCAGTTCGTGCACCCCCAAGTTCATCTCGTCGGCGATGTAACCCAAATAGCGGCCGCAGCCGGCCGCGCAGCGGTCGTTCATCTGAAAACTGGTAACAATTCCGTTGGCATCCACCTGGATTGCTTTGGTGTCCTGTCCGCCGATGTCGAGCACGGTGCGCGTGCCCGCGAACATCGCGTGGGCGCCCAGCCCGTGACACAGGATTTCGCTGCGGATCTGCTCCTTGGGGAAAGGAAGGCGCTGGCGGCCGTAGCCGGTGCCCACTGTGGCGACTTCCTTCAACTCCATGGCACGCGCCGATTCCACCGCCGCCCGCAGCCGCGGCTCATTCTGTTGCAGGGCCGGAGCCGCCGTGGCGAGTGTGCGGTCAAGTGCGCTGCCGATGTGGCCCTCGAAGGCACCGTCGGCGGTGGAGTTCTCCACCACGAGGATGGCGCTGTCGAAGAGCCCGCAGAAAGTCTCAAACGTGATGCCCTTGGGGTCGGCGTGTTGCTCGGCGAGCTGCAAATAGTCTGCGGCGGCCAGGTCGCGGAAGAAATCACTCTTGCGCACGGCCAGCTCGCTGAAATGGGCCGCGGCGCGCCCGGCCATGGCGTTCACGATGCGTTCCAGGAGCTCGTCCAGCTCGCGCCGGTACGCGCGGTGGCGTGGGGCCTCGGCGGTGCGGTGCAGGGTTTCGCGCAGCCGGACGAGTTGGTCCAGGTGATGTTCCAGGCGGAAATTACGCGCCAGCGCGGGCAGAAACGACTTCTCCACGCCCGCGAGGGAAGTATCAGCGGTGAGCGCGTTGCGCGTGAGCGTAAACCGCGCGCGGACGAAGGCTTCTTCGCGCGCCACCTGGCAGGCCACATCGTAGTTGCTCCGGCTGTTGGTGATGCCGCGGCCGAGCACCTGGTCTTCCGGGTCGAGGATCACCGCCTTGGTGGTGGTCGAACCTAGGTCAATGCCAACGTAGACCGGCGTCTCGCTCATGCCTGCACCCTGACCGCGCGCTTCTGCTGGAGCATCTGGAGATAGCTTTCAATGCGATTCTTGATGTTCGCAGCGGAGAAATAGCGGGGATCAACGAGGTCGCTTTCGATAAAGCCGCCGGGAACGCCGGTGCGCTCCTCGAGCTGGCGCAGCATCAGGAGCTGGCCGACGCTGAAGGAGTTGCAGCTTTTCACGCTGTTGATCATGAATCCGTCGGCGCGGTAGTCGCGGATGTACTGCTCCAGCAGACCGACGCGCGTGGGCAAGCCCAGGTTGGTATAGCAGCCCAAGCAGTAATCGGCCAGGGATTCAAGCGGCCGGGCGGGATCGTGGCGGAAGCCGCGGTCATAAAGGCCGCCGACCTTGGTGTAACTGCTGGCCACCACCACCGCGCCTTCTTCGTAGAACATCTTCCAGAACTCGCGGAAGCTGGTCCAGTTGGGCGGGCCTTCGATCACCAGGCGGTAGCGCTCCGTTCCGAGCGAGCCGTCCGGTGTAACCGGCCCGAGGCCCTGCCGCAGGCGCTCCTCGATCTCCTGGCGCAGCGTCCGGTAGTACTCGACGCCTGCCTCTGTGCCGCGAAACGCCGTGAACATCGGGCCGATGTAATACACGCCGCCGAAATACGCGTCGATCGGCGAAGGAACGTTTTTCGCACTTTCGAGCACCCAGACCAGGTCGTCTTCGGCCTGGGCGGAAAGGCGCATCATTTCCCGCAGCCGGTCCTCGTCGTACCGCCGGCCGGTGACCTGCTCGAGCTTTGGGATCACTTCGGTGCGGAGCTGATCGAGGATGTAGTCGCGGTGGTGCTCATGAATTTGGCCGTCGGACTGGTAGGGCACGTGCAACATGGCCACCGGACAGTTGTACTCCTGCCGCAGCAGCTCGAACCACTTCATGAACGTGAAGCAGCCGGTATAGGAAAGCAACAGCAGATCGGGTGGCGGCAGCTTCTTGCCGGTCGGACCGATGTTGCCCTTCTTCAGCATGCCGATATCGCACTTGACGTAGGTGCATACGTCTTCGCTGTGGCCCTGTTTCTCGGCTTCAGCGATGTAGTCGCCCGAGAGCTTGCGCATGCCCGATTGCAGCGCATTGATTTCCGGCAGCACCGGCAGCACGTCGAAGGCGCGCATCAGCTCGGTGAGGTTGCCGGGCACGAAGGTGTACACCACCTTGCGACCGTCTTCGTGCGCGGTAGCCAGGGCGTCGTAGTGGGCGCCGATCATCTGCTTCTGCAAGAGCATGCTGCGCTCTTTCTGGGCCTGGTCCTGCGAAGAAGCGTCTTTGCGCGGCTCGCTGCTCATGCTTCGCTCCACAGACGGATCGAATCGGAAAACGTGCCGGCCTGCTCGCGGATCACCGCAAACTGGCCGGTGTCCTCGGAATACTTGAACTGCGTGTGCGGGATTCCTTCGCGCTCGAGCGCTCGCACCAGCATCGGCTGTTCAAGCAACGCGGGATCGCAAAAGCTCGGCGCGCAGAAGATCACGCCCTCGGCGCGGTTCTGCCGGACCGAATCGACCAGCCCGCGCCCGTGGTCGCCGTCGGGCAGATAGCGCGAGGCGGTCACCGCGCTGTGGTTGAGGTACGCCTCAACCAGGTTTTGCAGCGGATCGCCTTCGGTCGGAGTATCACAGGTGATCCAGCGCAGACCCAGCAGCAGGTCGTCGTCCACCACCCAGCAACCGGCCCGCTCCAGCGTGAGCAGCAGGCCCAGCGGCGGCTGCTCGCAGAACATGCCCACCAGCACCACGCGGCTCTGGTCCTGCTCGCAGCGGTCGGCTTCAAGCGGCGCCAGCTTCAGGTATTGCCGCAGCATGGCCGTGTGCTCCTCGGGCGGCAACAGGTTGCCCGCGCGCAGGAACAGGAACACCTCGGACGTGGGGTAAAACCACGGCTGCCGGCTGCGCGCCTCGTAGAGCGCGCGGATGGCGGCGCGGTTCTCGTTATAGACAGCGATGCTGCGGGATAGATCGGCATCGGAAACCGTATGTCCGGCCAGCCGGCCCAGGTCCTCGCGCAGGATTTCCAGTTCCCGCCGCCAGTAGACGCCGCCCACGGCGCGCTCATAGTTTTGCGGCACGTCCACGTAGCGGACGTAGCGGTCGGGGAAAAGCATCGTCCACATGCCGGAAAGGTTGCGGATCACGTCGCAGATGGAAGGGAACAGCATCCCGTCCAGCGCGTCGAGCCGGTGCGAAAGCGCCAGCTCGATGGTGCTGCGCGGGATGTGGCAGATGTAGCTCTGGAAAAAAGCGTCGCCGCGGATGATCTCCAGCCGGTCCCCGCCGCCGACGATTCCCACCGGCAGCATCCCCGCAGCATGGATCAGCTCGCGCGGCACGTAGATGGGCATGTGGCCGACCGCCTTGCGGCCCGGCGCAGCTTCTTTCCAGGCCCGCACCGCCTTGAGGTCCAGGTCGTCAAACAACTCGCGCGCGCGGTTGGTCAACTCAACGAGCTCGGGTCTCACGCAGCTTCTCCTCTGCCGGTTCGGTTCATCTCCGCGCTTTCACCGGTTCCGCGACCCACGGAGCGATTTCGCGGATCAGGTCCTCGCTCCAACGGACACCCTCGGCCAGCCGCCGGCGCAGGAGAACGAAATCGACTTCCCGCTGGTCACGCGTGCCGTAGTGGAAGGCGCGGAAGCCGGCGTTGGCCTCGGTCATCATGTTCAGCGATAGCCAGGCGCGGTTGGATTCGCGGTTGCGGTCCCAGTGTTCGAGCTTGTGCTTGCGCAGGCTTTCGATCGTCTTGGTCAGGCAGTCGGGCATGGTGTAGAGGAGCTTGGTGCACTGCTCCTCGACCGCCTGGTCGAGTAGCGAGAGATCCACCGTGCCGCGGACCAGCAGGGCTTTGCCTTCGTCGCGGGCTGCGCCCGTCTTCCACTGGCCCAGCACCACGCGGCCGTATTCGTCCAGCAGCCGGTCGGTGACCACCAGCGGGTTCGCCACCCAGTGGCCGTCCACTTTCAACGCGGGGACGATTTGCGTCAGCCCGCCCAACCAGTGGAAGCGGTGCGCGCTCCAGGACTCGCAGAGCGTCCCACTGATCATGGCGTTTTCCATCCCGACAAACAGAGGCAGGAAGTCGGTGCTGCCGCCATCGGGCGCGGAGCCGTGCTTGGGCCCGGCCTGGCTAAAGACGGCCAAGTCGCTCGAGATCGAGAAGTCGCAGGCCATGCCGATTTCCTGGCCGCCGCCGACGCGCATGCCGTTGACGCGGCAAAGGACGGGCTTGTCGCACTGGAGCACGGCCGTCACCATGTCGTTGAACAGCCGCATGTACTGCCGGTACTCCCCGGGGGCTCCGGCATAAACCTCGGCGTATTCGCGGGTATTTCCGCCGGTGCAAAAGGCGCGCGTGCCCGCGCCCGTCAGCACCACGGCCACGGCGGCACGATCGTTGCTGGCTTCGCGCAGCGCGAGGATGACCTCCTTGATCATATCCGTGGTGTAGGCGTTGAGTTCGTCCGGGTTGTTCAGCGTGATCCAGACGTTGTGGAGGCCGCTGACCTCCACGCCGGAGCGGTCGCGCGCGGGCCGCCGCTCGACCAGGATTTCGCGCGGCGTGAGCTTTTCAATCAGGTTGTGGTTCTTCATCGGCGTGCCTCCTCGTTCGCGGCCCTGCCATCGTTGTTCGGCGTCAGAATGACGCGGCGCCGGATGGCGTGCTTGGCCACAGCTTCAAAAATGGCCGGGGCATCCTCCAGCGCGTGTGGTTCGACGTAAGGACCCAGCGCGATCTTGCCTTCCAGAACCAAAGCCAGTGCGGCGGGGTATTGATCGGGCGGGCAGCCCCAGTTGCCCTGCGCCGTTGCGTCAAAAGCCATCAGGTTGGAAAGGCGCAGCTCCACGGGCTTGCTGGTGAAGCCGACCACGCCCAGATAGCCACCGTGGTCGAGCAGACCAAACGCCGTCGCCTGTCCCGCCGGCGTTCCGCTGGTTTCGAAAATCTTCAGCCCGATGCCGCGCCGGCCGCTTTCCTTCGCAAACGAGCGGACGGCGGCTTTCAGGGCCTTCGGGTCGGTCGAGCCGGCATCGAGCACCAGCGAAGCGCCGTGCTGCGCCGCAAGGTCGAGCCGGTCGCGGTCAATATCAATGGCCACCACGGCTGCGCCCAGCGCGGCCGCGATCTGCACGCCGAAGCCGCCCACTCCCCCGGCGCCGACAAACACAGCCACGTCCTCGGGGCCGAGCCGCGCGCGCCGGATGGCCTCGTAGGGAGTGGTGACGGCGTCGGCGACCACCGAGAGCATGGCCAGCGAAAGACCGGAGGGGAGTTTCTCCGGCACGGGGCACAATCCCCGTGACGGCACGCGCACGTGCGTGGCAAAGCCGCCGTCGCCGTCATTGCCCGGCATGAACTGTTGCCGGCAAATCGTCGGACGCCCCGCGGCACAAGCCGGGCACGCACCACAGGGAATCACCGCAGGAACAATCACGCTGCGGCCGAGCCACCCGGCGGCTTGCTGGCCCGCTGCGACCACCCGCCCGGCGATTTCGTGCCCCAGCACCAGGGGCAGCGGATGGCGCGTGGGGATTCCGTCGAAGGCAAATCCAAGATCGGTGTGGCAAACGCCGCAGCCGGCAACCTCGATCACAACCTCATCGGCTGCCGGCTCGCAAAGCTGAAACGCATGAACTACCAGTGGCTGGCCGGATGAGACCAGACGGTAACCGAAGGCTCCTTGGATTGTGGACAAGCTCTTCTCTCCATGATTCCTCTGGGCCTTGCTCAACCTGTGCCCCGCTCGCCAGCCTCAGCGCTGGGCGACGGTGGCCTCGGTCACGATGAGCTTGCCCTTCATCGTCATGTGTTCGTCGCTGCACCACACCGTGCACGCAAACACAAACGTGCCCGCGCGCGTGGGCGTCAATTCGATAATCTGCACTTGCCCGGGCTTGATCTCGGCGATGCCCACTCCCAGTTCGGGGATGGCAAAGCCGTGGCTCACTGTTTCCGCGTTCTTGATGCGCAGCCGCAGCGGTTTTCCCACCACCGCGGAGACCTCGCTCGGCTCAAAGTTCCCGTTCAGCGGCGACCGCGTGACAATATCGATCGTGGCCAGTTGCTGGCTGCGATGCTGTTCGTACCACACCGCGCCGAAGTAGGTCAGCACCGTTGCCGCCAGCACCAGAATCCACGCCACCCAGCTCGACCATTGCATCTTCATCGTTTCGTCTGCTCCTTACCCAATGAACAGCCACAGGAGTGCCGCCGTGGACAGCGTGAGGAAGAGGGCAATCGGAATGAACCCGCGTTGCACTCGCTGTTCGCCCTGCTCCGGCGTCAGCACGGTGCGGGCGGCCAGCGCTTCCACCGGCACAACCTCCTGACCCGCTGGCGCCCCACCGCAGTAGGTTTGCCTCGCAAGTTTGTAGGCAAAATCCAGACAGAGCAGCAGACCCACCAGCAGGCACGCCGCCTGGATCCAGGGCATGGCACCGGTCCAGAACGGCGTCCATGGGAAGTGCGCCGTCCCGAACAGGTCCCAGCCCCAGGCAAACGGGTCCGAGAGGATGTGCAGCACGTAGCTGCTGTTCGGCAGCAGGATGCCGAAGCTGAACGCAATCCATGCCACCAACCCCAGGGGCACCAAAGTGTAAGAGAAGTTGATGTAAGCCTTCTTCAGCGACACCTCCCGGGCGTCGGCCATCCGTCGCGACCACCAGACAAAGCCGAGGAAGACGGCCGGGATCACCGCCAGGTTGAACAGCGAGTGCAAGCCGATGAAGCTCACATAGCCGCCCCACGTTTCGGCGTTGGCCCAGTCTTTCAGCAGGCCCCAGGGACCCTGCATCACCAGGAAGAAGAAGATGGAGATGCCCAACATGATGAAGGCCTTCCAGGATTCGTCCAGCCGCCGGTTGTCGTCCACCAGCAGGTCCGTGCCGGGCGGCCGCAAGTTGAACGCCATGTTGTCGTACTCACAGGTCTTAAAGCACTCGAAGCACATCCCGCAGTAGGTGTTCCGCTTGAACGTGTAGGGAAGCAGCATCCACGGGCAGCCGTAACCCTGCTCATTGCCCACCACGCATCCCTTGTTCTTGTGGCCTTTGCAGATGCTCGGATCTTTCACGCGCACTTCGGTGATGGCGAAGTTCGAGTACAGTCCCTGGAAACCGCTCACCGGGCACACATACAGGCAGAAGGCGCGCTTGTGGTAGACCATTGAGAGCACGATCGCCAGCGCGATGATCGCCCCCAGCATGATGAATGTGGCAATCGGGCGCGTGGTGATGAAGCCCGTCGTGAAGGTCGTGGCCAGGAACAGGAAGTTCATGATCCACATGTTGCTCAGCGATTTTGGCCACCTCTTCTTAAGTCCCAGGTAGAAGTTGCCTTTCTTGTTGTGCCGCACCCCCACCAGTGTGAGTCGTTGCATCCATTCGCCGAGCACCGGCAGCGGGCATCCGATGCACCACGCCCGCGAGCCGCCCGGCACCAGCACCATCATCAGCACCACCCACCAGACGATCCACACGATCATGATGCCAAAGTTGTAGTTGCCCGGCGAGGTGCCCCCGTAGTAGCCCGCCATCAGGATCACCGTGAAGATGAACAGGTTCACCACGATGGGAACGAAAGGCATCCAGCGGCTCTTGAGCAGCGCGCGCACCCACGGGTAGCGCGTCAGCTCCAGCCGCCAGTCCACCGGCATGAATCCCAGAATCCGATCAGTTTGAAACATCGACGCCCTCCCGGTCAGGCTCTTTCGGCGTGTTCCCGGAGCTTGTTCCCCAGCCGGCGCTCGTGGTCGTCCTCGGTGTCGGCCAGTTCCTGGTAGAGCTTGCGAAGCTCCTCGTCGCTGGTGCGCTTGGCCAAGTGCCGGTAATAGTCGCGCGCCTCGCGCTCGGCGCGGAGTCCCACTTCCAGCGCTTCGCGCATCGAGAGCCCCTGGTAGATGAACAGCTCTCCCTCGCTGACCACCGGCGCCTCCATCGGCTGCTGGATGTCGCCCGGAACCAGTTCCAGCCTCTGCTCGCCGTAGCACTTCCGGTACCGCGACTCGAGCTCCTTCCCGTGCTCCCATTCCTCGGCCGCCATCTCCTTGAAGATCTCCACCGTTTCCCGGTCGTAGTCTTGGAACATCGAGGCGAAGTTCTCGTAGATCTGCGCGTTGCGCTCTTCGATGGCGACCGCCACCCAGAGCGCTTCCTGCGGGTTCAGGCTCGCAAAATCGCGTTTCATGTCGCTCCATCCTTGTCATGGATTCCAGGGGTTGGTTCGGATTGCCCGCTACTGCCGTTGCGCCTCTGCCGCTCAAACAGATAGACCACCACCAGTCCGAAGATTCCTCCGGTCAACCACAACGATCCCGCCAGCCGGTAGTCCGGTTTCACCCGCAGGTATCCGATCATGTACGGATGGAAGGCCCCGCACGTAAACGAACAGCGGAAGGCGAATTTCCCGGTCTTGTCGGCCACGAAATGCACGCCGCCGGCTAGCGACGGCTGCGCGGTCATCTCCAATTCGTATCCGTCCAGGTAGAAGCCATGATGGACATCTTCGCTGACCATGCGGATATGGATGGTATCGCCGCGGTTCACTTCAATGATGTTGGGAGCGTAGGCAAACTTCCGCGCCTTGAGCTCGATCGTGCGTTCCTGTGGGGGTGGCGTTCGCCACGCGAGAAAAGCGATGTGGGTGGCAGCGGCGACGAAAAACAGAACCAGGAAGATCGCCACCGGCCGCTCTTTGAGGCGTTTGATCATGCCTACCTCCTTGCCGCTCCGGCCACAGCGGTCTCGGTCGGCGGCGGTGCCAGCTCCAGCCACACCCATTCCGAAATGGACTTCCGTGCCCCGCGCTCGCCCTGCGCCCCGTCCCATACGGCGAACGCAATCCGCCGGCGCTCGCCCGTCGCGAATGCGTAGTCATTCGCATCCGCAGCGGTGAGCGCCCGCGACATCACTACCCTCCAGCTCCCGCCCTTCCACGCGCCCCGGCCATCCACCCGCTGATGTTTTTTGCTCTGCACTGTGCCCGGGCCATCGGCGACCAGAGCTTCCACGGCGCTCGGCGGCTTCACGCTTGCGCGCAGATTCCCCGCAGCGAGCGCCGGGTGAAAGGCCGGGTCGCTGTCGAAGGGATAGAAGTCGGCATAGACCTTGCGCTCTTGCCTGGCGGCCCGCAGTTTTTGGTCCCAGTCCGCCTTCCATTGCCAGATCTCGGCCGGGCCGAGGAATCCCATCATCAGCGTGACCGGCTGCTCGACCTTGAGAGGGAACATGACCGCCGCCGCATCCGCAAAGCGCTGTGGCGCCCCGATCTGCCGGTCCTCGGTCGCATCCGCCCACTCCAACAGGAAGAAGATTCGTTCGGCATTCCGCAGCGCGCGCACCCGCATGGGCGGACGGTTGCTGCTGCTCCAGGGCAGCGCCAGCACCTGGAAGCCAACCGGCACCTCCGCCGCCTCCGCTTCTTTCCACGCCGGCGAGTCCGGCGTCTCTGGCGTGCCGGTGACGTACCGGGCGTGCACCGTCACCTTCGGATCGGACGAAACCGTCTCAGGACTCACTGGCGGTCTGCCCAGGCGTTCCTTGACCTTCCACCCGATCCAGCCGCTCAGCAACAGCGTGACGACGATGATGGCGTACACGACCGCCTTTTGTTTCACGGCTTGCCTCCCCTGCGGTCCGGATCTGGACTCGCGATCTGCGAAACCTCCACAAAGTCGCCGCTCGCGCCGCACATGGCTCGTTCGTCCTCGTCTTCCTCGCGGCGCCGCGGTGGCGGAGCCGCGATGCGCTCCGGCTGCACCCCGAGGAAGGTCGCGTCCTGCGCCACAAACTCATCCAGCAGCCGCGTGACCTCGACGTAGAACTCCTCCGTCGTCGTCCGCGCAACCACCTCCGCAAAGATTCCCGTCCACCGGCCGAGATGGTCGGCCAGAAACTTGCCCTGTGCTTCTTGGCAGACCTCCACTTGGCCCGGGTCGTTTTGAGCGGCGTACGCTTCCTTGCAGGCCAGCAAGTGCAAGAATTCGAGCTCCATGGCGATGTGGTCCACACGCTCCCCTTCGGCCGAGGTCTGGATACCGAAGGCGCGATAGAAGCCAGCGATATCGGCCATCTGCTGCGCGCGCTGGAATACGTGTGCATTGGAGAACTCGGTCTCGTAAGGAGAGCAGCCTGCCCCGCGCAGATTGCCGAACAACCGCACGCACTCCTCGCGCAGCGTTCCGCGCTCTTCTCCGGCAAGAAAGCTGCGCCGTAGAGTCTCGAGTCGCGACGCGGCTACCACCAGGTGCGAGCTGGCCAGCCACTGGCCCAACACCTCGGGCGACTCGGTCAGCTCCGGCAGCCAGGCCGATTCCGCCGGGTGCACGAGCGCCTGCGCGAAGAACAGATACGTCCGGCTGCGGGCGTTGGCGCGTTCGATGGCAGGGTCCATTCTCGCCTCACGTCGTGTTCAAGTGCTTTTCTGGTCGGATAATCACCGGCTCCTCGATCGGCACGCGGACGGCCTCCTTGCCCTCCGCGTCGTAGCCAATCGCGTCTTTCCCGCTCACCCGAAAGCGCGGGAGGATCCGCGTGGTCGTGCCAAACAGTTGCAGCAAGCCCAGCAACTGGGGAGAAGGGTTGCGATACCGCGCGATGGCCTGCTCAACGCCGGGGCCGAACATCTGCTCAAGGTGACCACGCGGGACCCAGCGCGGCGGGATGTAATACACATTGGGCAGCGTGCCGAACTGCGGGTAAAGGGGCAGCGCAACCTTCTCGATGTGCACCAGGTAATCCATCGGGTTGTCGTCGCGGGCCTTCTCCGGAGGATTGATCCACCCCTGCAGGCGGATTTTCCCCACGCAGGCCGCGATACACCGCGTAATCGTGCCCTCCTCCAGCCGCGGATAGCAGGCGATGCACTTTTCGCTCGTGCCCGCTGTCTCCCGGAACATCGGTTTCTTATACGGGCAAGCCTTGATGCATTCCTGATAGCCGCGGCAGCGCGCCTGGTCGATCAAAACCACCCCGTCTTCCGGCCGCTTGTAGATGGCCTTGCGCGGACACGCGGCCAGGCATGCCGGGTAGCTGCAATGGTTGCAAATGCGTTGGAGGTAGAAAAACCAGGTCTTGTGCTCGGGGAGCGATGCGCCGCTCGGCGAGAGCTTCGTGCTGGTGTCTTCGTAGAAGTTGGGCGCGTTCCATTCCGGTTTCTCCGGCAGGTATCCCACCGTAGGCTCGCCCGGCGGAGCTGCTTCGAAAATTGTCTTGCCGGTGTAGCGGCTGCCTTCCCAGGATTGCTCGCCGAGCAAAGAGAGCAATTTCACGTCCCAGTGCTGCGGGTAGCCGCCGTACGGCTTGCTCTCGACGTTGTTCCACCACATATATTCCTGGCCGCGGCTGAACGTCCAGCAGCTCTTACAGGCCATCGTGCAGGTCTGGCAGCCGATGCACCGATTGATGTTGAACACGGCGGCGAACTGCTTTTGCGGGCGTGCTTCCGCGTACGGATACTCCATCTTCCGCCTAAGCTGCCAGTTATGAACCTGTGCCATGGCTTACTCCCTTCCCTCGCCGCTGCGCGCCCCGGAAAGGACCGGAAGCGTGCCGGCCAGCACTCCCGCGCCGTACTGCTCCTCGACCAGCCCACGGATGCGGGCGTCGCCCAGTTGCTGGAAGGCCACATGCGGGCCGTGGTACTCGGCTTTGCGGAACAGCGCATAGACCGCCGGGGCGCTCCACCCCATGCGCCGGTACTCCTCGATGAAGCACTCCGCCATCTCCTCGACGTGCTCCACTCCCGCCGGGATTTCCCGGGCGGCCAGTTCGAGCGGGTCCTCTAGATCGAATTCGTCTTTCGGCATCGTCACGCCTTCCGGATGAATTTGCCTTCGAGGTACGCGTGCATCGCCGGGTTCTCCGTCGCCGGTGTGAAGCCCCGCGTGGCCGGCTCCCACACTCCTTTGCCGCCCGGCCCGCCGTCCTCGGCCTTGGTGACCCGCACCAGGGTTTCCTTGGGGCAGGTGTTCGGAGAGTGAATGTCGGGCGCGTAGCCCTCGCCGATCTTTTGCCCGTACATTTCCTTCCGCACCAGGTGGTCGGTCATCTGCGTGGGCTGCAGCCAGCCGCGCGTGACCGACTGCTGCGAGCCGTAGCGCAGGTTGGCCTGATAGCCTGTGTCGGCGGCGACGGCCCGGCCGTCAGGACGGCTCTCATGTGCCGCTACCGACTTGTGCGTGGCCATGAACGGGGCGTGCTTGATCATCGTCACGCCCCGTGGGTAGGCCGGGTTGTACTTCGCGCGCAGCTTGAGCCGCGACACCTTGTAGAGCGCATCGGCCTTTTTCCAGCCGACGTAGGGTCGGTCCTCAGGATTCGCGTCCACCCAGACATAATCGCCGTCGTTGATCCCCAGCGCGCGCGCGTCTTCGGGGTTCATGTGCACCTGGTGCTCGCCAATGCCGGGCGAACGCTTGTCCGCGCGCTCCGGGTCGGTGAAGTTCGAATCCCACAGCAGGTTCCAGTCGCACACGCTCCAGGAGGAGTGCACCCGGTGGCGCGTCTTCGGCGTCAGGCAGTAGAACCGGAAGCCGGCCTCCCAGAGTGGATTGATCGTCTTTTTCGCTTCGCGCCACGACATCTTCAGATTGCGCACCTGCCGCGCCGCCGCGTCCATCGCTTCGGGCGGAATCCCGTAGGAGTTTGGCTGGATCAGGGGGTGACTCGCGATAATCACATTAGGGAGGTAGGGCGTGGCCTCCACCGGCTCGCGGTGCACGATCAGGTTCTCGCCGTACTCGAGGAATTCCTCCTCTTCGCGGTAAAATTCGAGCCGCCCCGTCCGGTTGTAGAACGGTTTGCTTTCGTGGACTTGCTCCCATCCGGTGATGCGCGGCATCGTGCGGAACATCATCAGCCAGCCGCGGTCGCTGCGCAGCAACTCCTCCACCTTGTATCCCCGCGTCGTCGTCGAGGCATCCAGGATGCGCTGGATGTACACCTCCGCCTTGTTTTCGAGATAGAAACGGAAGGCATCCCGGTAGCGGGAATCCGCGGTCAACTGGCTCATCTTTTCGGCGACGCCCGCGACGATCAGCCCGTCGGTCCGCGTGTCGTAGAGTGGCTTGATTCCGCCCTTCCACACCTGCAGGAATGGGTTCGAGCAGGACGCAGTCATGTTTGGCTGCTCGATCTCCAGCCAGAACGACGCCGGGAAAACCACGTCGGCGTATTCACACGAACCCGTCCACTCCACCTCGTTGTAAACGATCAACTCCACCTGTGGGTCCACGTTTGCAATCATGTTGTAGGCCCACTTCGCGTTGTTCAGCAGGTTGACGTTGGCCGCCCAGATCGCCTTCGTCGGCGTGGGCATGTGGCTCTTGCCCGTGAACACTTTGCGTCCCTGCGGCGTGTTCACGATCAGCGGCCGGTCCTGGTAGTTCCAGTAGGCCACGTTCTCCGGCTTGAACCGGTAGGCGGTTTGGATCTGCTCTGACGTGGCATCCGGTGACAGGTTTAACTGCAAGGGATCTTCGGTGATGAACTTGGGCACGCCGTCGAAGACGCAGGTCTTGTAGTTCCCGGCCCAGTGACCCACGTTGCCGCCCGACTTGCCGATGTTCCCGGTCAGCGCCATCGGCAGAAACACCGCTCGCGTGGTCAGGTCGCAGTGGAAATAGTGGTTGACACCCTCGCCGGTGTGCAACATGGCCGGCTTGATCGTCGCCAGGTCCTTGGCCAGCCGCTCAATCAGTTCCACCGGAGTCTGGGTGATCTCCGCGACCGTTTGCGGATCGTACTCGGTACACAACTCGCGGTAGACCTGGAACACCGTCTTCACCTCGACGACTTTCCCGTTCACCAGCTTCACGTTCCAGGCGCCTTCCAGCGCGGGATCAACGCCGAGCTCGGTGAAGTGTTTCCCCACTTGTTCGCGCGAGATCCCGACGGGTCCGTTGCGCTTCGGATCCCACATCACGAAGTCGCCCCACTTCTCGCGGTTCTCCGGCGCGATCTTCTGGACCTGCACCGAGTAGCCCTGCCAGGGTTTCAGCGTGTAGTTGGGGATGACCTCGCTCGCCCGCAACAACTTGCGTGTGTCCGTGCGAACCAGCAGCGGCAGATCGGTCAGTTGCTTCACGAATTCGCGGTCGTAGCTGCCGTCGCGGAACAGGATGTGCGCCACGCCCAGCAGCAGCGCCGTGTCGGTCCCCGGTCGGATCGGCATCCAGTAGTCGGCCTTGGTCGAGGCCGGGCTGTACTCCGGCGAGATGTTCACCACCTTCGCGCCGCGCTCCAGCACCTCAATCCACCAGTGCGCGTCAGCCATCTTGTTTTCGACCATGTTCTTACCCATAAAGATCAGCAGCTTGGCGTGCCGGAAATCGTCGAGGTCTGGATCAAAGGTTTGAATGCCGGTCACCATGGGATGGCCCGGCGGCAGGTCGCCGTGCCAGTCGTAGTTCGACCACGCGCGCCCGCCCATCGGCTCCCGCTTGTGTCGCCGCGCCTCTTTCTCGTCGAACAGCGCGATCGTGTTGGCGAAGCGATAGAGCGCGCCGATTTGCGGGATGCCCGTCAGCCACATCCCCGCGCGGCACTTCACCACCCGCGGCCCGGCCCCGTGCGCCGCCTCGATCATCTCTGGAGGATAGCCCTGCGCGCGCAGCCGCCGCGCACCCGCCTCCCCCTGGTATTTCCCCATGATGTGCAGCAGCGCCTGCGCCACCAGCCGCTGCGCCTCGTCCCAACTGGTGCGCACCCAGCCGTCGGTGCCCCGATGGAAGTACTCTCGCGCCGGCAGGCCGTTGGCCTGCTCCGGGAAGCCGGCTTCCACCCATTGCTTGAAACCCTTGCGCACCATTGGATGCTTCACGCGATAGGGGCCGTAGACGCGCCGCATCAGCGTGTACCCCTTCAGGCAGCCCCGCGGGTTCCATGCCCGCGACACCCGGTTGCCATACACGTCTTCCGCGCTGTGCGCGTTGTAGTCCTGCTCGGTGCGGACAACGATGCCATTGCGCACGAACGCCCGCAGCCGGCAGTTGTGGGTATCGTTGGGGGCGCAGACAAACGTAAACGTGCGGTCGTAGCGATACTGGTCGCGGTACACCTTCTCCCAGTCTCGCGCCGGATAGTGCTGCAACGGATTGCCGACCTCTTGGATCGCAGCCAGCAGCCGCAACGTCGGCGGAAAAATCGTCGCGCCGGCAAGCGCCGCTTTGCCGGTCAATTCAAGGAAATGTCGCCGGGAATGGTCGGTCATGACACCCTCCGCCCTTGCTTTTCGCCTGACTTGGCGGCAATTGATGCCGAAGGAATCCGGGCCCACGCTTCGGGACCGAGCTGCGTCGCGTCCTGCAGGCCCCCCAGTAGGGAAGCCAGTGTGGTTTCCTCCAGCAGTCGCTGCATTCCCGCGCGCAGCGGGAACCACTGCTCATGGAGAGGGCACGGTCGTTCCGTCGAACAGGCCCGCAGCCCGAGCACGCACCGCTCGGTCGGTGCCGCCCCGTCCATGGCCTGGACCACCGACCACAGCGTAATCAACTCCGGCGGGCGGCCCAACTCCAGTCCGCCTCCGGGACCCCGAAATGCGCGCACCAGTCCCGCCCGGATCAGTCGTCCCGTAATCTTGGCGAGGTAGGGACCGGAAAGGCCCGTGGCGCGTGCGATCTCGCGAACGGGGGAGAGCTTGCCGGGAGGTTGGAGTGCGAGATAGAGAACGGCGCGGATGGCCAGTTCCGAGGTGTGACTGTAGAGCACTCGTCACCGCCTATTAACGAATTCTATCTCTTTTATTCCGGCATTCCGCTCCTGTCAAGGACTTTTTTATACCCCTTGGCGGACAAGGCTACTTCGACCGCCCCTCGGGGCAGCGTAGAACAAGCTTGACAGCGACGTCCGATCCGCGGAATCTAGAGTCCGGATTCCGTTATGCTCTATTCCACCCCCTGCGAATACGCGATTCGGGCCCTTGCCTACCTGGCGCGTTCCTCGGATCGGTCAACCGCCCAGGGCCGGGAGATCGCCCGGGCGGAAAACATTCCTGCCCCCGCACTGGGTAAGATCCTTCAGGAGTTGGTGCGGAAAGGGCTGCTTGACTCGCGCCGCGGCCCCGGCGGCGGGTTCCGCCTGACTCGTCGCCCGGGGCTGATCACCCTGCGCGATGTCGTCGCCGCCATCGATGGCCTGGATCATTTCCTGGAATGTGCTGTGGGATTGGAGCGCTGCGCCGATGATGCCCCGTGCCCGCTCCACGACACCTGGAAGGGATTGCGCGCACAGGTCATGAACTATCTCGAAACCACCACGCTGGACGAAATGGCCCGTGCCGTTGCTCGCAAAAAAGAGCTCTTGCGCCAGCAGCGCGGCCGAAGACGCCAACGCTGAGGCCACCTTCTCGGAGCCTCAATCTGGGGTCCCGTCTGTGGGCGCTGGGGGAGAGACAGGCCCTCGAGAAGAAAAGACTCCCGCCTGGCTACTTGTCGATGACCTGACTCCGGAAGACTACTCCAACGATAATGTAGCTACCCGGGAGTATGAGGCGTGAGAAGAATCGTCGTGATGCAGAGAGGACAGTGACTGGCTGTAGATAATTCTGTAGATGGTGGGAGTTGCACTGTGCCCCTAATTTTGACCTGGCTATCGTCGGTCCCAATCGTGACGGCATCATCCGTTTCGATCGCAGCGGAATCTTCACAGGCAGCTGCTATCTCAGTGGTCCATGCAAGAGCCATGACCCCAAGAATTATTGATGCTACCCAGAGTGCTGATCTGTTTGGTTGGTTCCGGACGGTGAACAGAAAACCCAAACTGTGGCGTGCCGAAGCTCGCTTGACCGCGGCCCGGTGCTGCTTGCCAGTCAGGGCTCCTGTCTAGCGACGCCCCGCCGTGTTTCCCGCCAGGAACAGGAGTAAGATGTGCTTAGTGCAGGTCGGACCTTCCATCCCGCACGGCGCGTTCCACTGATGGATCGCGACAACCAAGAGCGACGTTGGTTTTGGGCGACGCTGATGTTATCGAGCGTCACCATTGTCGCCCTGGTGTTTGCAGCCTGGGAGTTGGTCGAAAGCCGCTTCTTCCGCCATGTGGACTACGTCACTCTCCACTATCTGTACATTACCCGCGGCATCGCCTCTTCGTTGCTGCTGGCGTTTTGGGCGGCCTGGTACGTGCTCCGGCAGCGGCGGCGCAGCGAGGAGGAGCTGCGCCGCTCCTGGGAACGGTATCGAGGACTGCTGGAGGCTTCGCCCGGCGCGGTCGCTCTCTACGACCGCTCGTTGCGCGTCAACGAGTGGAACGCCACCGCGGAGCAACTCTACGGCTTCAGCAAGGCGCAGGTGATCGGCAATCTTCTGCCCACCGTGCCGCCGGGCAAGGAACCGGAGTTGCTCGCCCTGCTGCGCCAAGTCGAGGCGGGCCGGCCTGTCCTGGACGTCGAGACGCTGCGGCGCGACAGCAACGGCACCACCTTCGAGGTTCAGCTCAGCCTGCTCCCATTTCACGAGCGCACGGGCGAGAATTACTTTCTAGAAGTTACCGCTGATATCCGCGAACGTGTGCGGCTGCGCCAGACGTGGTTGGAGATTGAGAAGCTCACCTCGATGGGCAAGATGGCAGCGGGCACGGCCCATCACCTGAACACCCCGCTGGCCGCCATGCTGCTGCGCCTGCAAATGATGCGCGAACGCGCCCACCACGAGTCGTCGACCGCCGATTTGGAGCATCTGGAAGCCGGAATGCGCTTCTGCCAGCAGTTTGTGCAGCGCCTGCTCGAGTTCAGCCGGCGGGCACCTGTGCAGAAGCAGCCGGAGGAGGTGGCCCGCACCATCGAATCGGTGGTCAATTTCCTGGCCCCGCCGCTGGCGGCCAAGCGCGCCCAGGTATCGTTAAGCCTGGAAGCGGTTAACGGGGAACAAATCCTCGCCGACGGCAACCAGATGGAGGCGCTATTTTCCATTCTCCTGAGCAACGCGCTGGAAGCCATCCCACCGTTGGGTACGGTCAACATCGCGTGCCGCCGGCCTTCCGCGGACTGGATGGAGATCCAGGTCTCAGACAATGGCTGCGGGATCGGCCCCGCGGATCTGCCGCACGTTTTCGAACCGTTCTTCACCACCAAGGGTCCGGGCAAAGGCACGGGCCTGGGGCTGGCCATCGCCCGCAATATCGTCCTCGATCACGGCGGCACGATCCGTCTGGAGAGCACCCCACAGCAGGGCACGACGGTTTTCGTCACCCTGCCCCTCTACCGGCCCGCTGCGGCGGCTCCGAGGGAACAGCCATGAAGCCATCTGCCGCGCGGTCCGCCTGTGGCATCCTCGTTGTGGATGACGATGCCCGGCTCGCCAGCACGCTGCAGGAGTTCTTGCAGCAGGAAGGCTATGCGGTCGAGGTGGCGCTTTCGGCAGCCGAGGCCCTTGCCGCGCAGCAGCGCAACCCCCGGCTGCTGGTCGCGCTGGTGGACCTGATCATGGCTCCGGTGGACGGAATCGCTCTGATGGAGGAACTTCGCCGCCGGAACCCCGACTTGGCCGTGATCATCATGACCGGCTACGGCACGATCGAGACCGCCGTGGAGGCGATCAAGCGGGGCGCCGAGGACTATCTGACCAAGCCGTTTGACCGCGAAGCAGTGCTCAAGAAGATCGCCCGGCTGATGGAGGTCTTCGAATTGCGGGAGCGCGTGGCGCAGCTTGAGGCCAACCTGGAGCGCAATGCGCCTTTTGACCGCCTCGTGGTCGTTTCGTCCGTAATGCAACGGGTGCTCGACCGGGCGCGCACCGCTGCAGCCACGGATGCCCCCATCCTGTTACTCGGGGAGACAGGTACCGGCAAGGAGATGCTGGCGCGGGCCATCCACTCTGCCAGCCCCCGCGCCGGCCGGCCTTTTGTGCCGATCAACTGCGGCGCGCTCCCTCACGAGCTGGTGGAAAGCGAATTATTTGGCTTCCGCCGCGGCGCCTTCACCGGCGCCCATGCGGACACCGCCGGCATCTTTGCGGCCGCCACCGGCGGGACTGTCTTCCTAGACGAGATCGGCGAAATGCCCAAGGATGTGCAGGTCAAGCTGCTGCGTGTCCTGCAAGAAGGGGAGCTGCGGCCGGTGGGGAGCCCTACCCCCATCCGGGTGGATGTGCGCATCGTCACCGCCTCGAACCGGCCTCTGCCGGCGCTGCGCTCCGAGCACCTGCGGGAAGACCTCTATTTCCGCATTGCCACGGTGGTCGTTGAAATTCCCCCGCTACGGGCCCGCTCGGAAGACATCGTCGCCCTAGCCCAGTATTTCACCGGCAGGCTGGCGCGCCGGTATGGACGCCAGATCCGCTTGAACGGCTCAGCCCTGGAGGTGCTCCTTAACCACACCTTCCCCGGCAACGTGCGCGAACTGGAGAATGTCCTGGAAAGCGCGGCAGCGCTTTCGCTCGACGACCCGCAGACCATTTCCGGTGCGGACTTGAAACCGCTGCTCAGCGAAGTCGTCGCCCCTCGAAACCCGGGCGATCTGCCTGAGCAGCCGCTTTCCATGGAGCGTTGGGAACGCTTCGCGATCCAGCAGGCCCTCCGGCTCTGCGGCGGGAACCGGACCAAGGCCGCTTCCTTGCTGGGGATCTCCCGCGACACGCTCTACCGCAAGCTGCGGCAGTTCGGCGAGAGCAACTAAGGCCGCCATTCTCGTCTTCGCGGGAGCCGTCCGATCCTCTGACAGGTGTCCGACTATCGGACACTTGACCCGCCTTCCCTTCGCGCCTCCGTCCGGCCCGCCTTGGAGCCGCGGATTCGTTTAGCCCTTGCTTTTCAGCCCATTGGATTGCGCGTAGGCAGAGCCAGCGTCACTTCCTCGTTCGCGGCGGACTTGGCGTTCGGCTTGCCTGAGAGCCACCGGTGTGAAAGGCAGTCTGTACGTGCCGGTTCGCCCGGCCGCCAACAATCTTCAGGCTTCGAGGAGAAGCGATGCGAAGGGCATCTCGGATGGCAATAGCGGGACTCGCGGTGAGTGCGATCCTTTTCCTCGTGGCAGCGACGCAGGCGCAGTACGTGGGCGTGAGTCGCTGCCGGCCGTGTCACCTCCCGCAGACCAAGACCTGGGAGCAGACCAAAATGGCCAAGGCCTTTGAGTTGCTCAAGCCGGGGATTGCAGCCAAGGCCAAGCGCGCCCACAAGCTCGACCCGAACAAAGACTACACGCACGACTCCTCCTGCCTGCCCTGCCACACCACGGGCTATGGAAAGCCCGGCGGCTTTGAAAGCATCGAAAAGACGCCCGGGTTGGCGGGCATCCAGTGCGAGGTGTGTCACGGCCCGGGCGGTGGCTATCTGAAGCCAAACCTGATGAGCCTTCAGAACAAGGAGTACAAGCGGGCGGCTCTGGTCGCTGTCGGCATGACTCTGCCCAACGGGAAGATTTGCCAGGAGTGCCACAATCCCAAGAGTCCGTTCTACCAAGCCTTCGACTACCCGACCCGCAAGGCTCAGGGCACGCACGAGCAGCTGCCTTTGAAATACCCGCACGAGTAGGAAAGGAGCGGCTTGAGTTCCAGAACCAAGCTGCTGATCTGGATCGCGGTGGCGGTGGCGGCCTCTGCGCTGTTCGCGCTGGTGCTGGTCTGGCAGCACCAGTCGGCGCGGGCGCGCTGGTCCACCTTCCTCGTAGGTTACCCGCATGAGGGGGCACGGTTGTTTCGCGGGAAAGGCTGTGCCCAGTGCCATGCGGTCAATGGGGTAGGTGGCCGGTCAGCGCCGGACCTGGGTTTTGAGCAGCCTCCCCGCGCGAACATCAATCAGCTCGTCGTTGCCATGTGGAACCACGCGCCACGGATGTGGGACCGCATGCAGGAGACGAAGCTGCCCTATCCCGCCTTCGACCCCGAGGAGATGGCTCACCTGTTTGCCTATCTCTACTCTGCCCGGTACATGGACGAACCCGGCGACGTCTACCGCGGCGAGCAACTGTTCGCGGCCAAAGGGTGCATCCGCTGCCACGCAATCCACGGGAGGGGTGGCCACGGCGGGCCCGACCTGCTGGCCCTGCGGGGTCTCGAGACTCCGATCGCCTGGACGCAGGCGATGTGGAACCATGCCCCGACCATGGAGAGCGTCATGGAACAGCGCGGCCTCGCCTGGCCCCGTTTCGAGGGTCCCGACATGAACGATCTGCTCGCCTACATCCGCTCGATCAGCGCCGGGCGACGCCGCGAGTTCGAACTGCTCCCGGCCGATCCCGACCGCGGTTGGAAGCTCTTCCAGGACAAGTCGTGCATTGCCTGCCATTCGGTCAAGGGGGAAGGGGGGCGCATCGGACCCGAGCTCGGTCCCCGGCGCGAATACGCGCTCACTGTGGTGCAATTCGCCGGCCTGATGTGGAACCACTCACCCGAAATGTGGCGCCAGATGAAGGCCCAGGGCATCGCTCGCCCCAGCTTCCAGGATCAGGAGATGGCCGATTTGATTGCCTTCCTTCACCGTCTCCGGTATTTCGAGCCCGGCGGCTCGTCGCAGATGGGCGAAGTCTTGTTTGCGAAGCGCGGCTGCGCCCGGTGTCACGGGCCGCGCTCCGAAGGCTCGCCGTTGGGGCCGGCACTCCGTGGTCGCCGCGAGCCATTCACTTCCACCGGGCTGGCTGAGGCGCTCTGGCGCCATGGGCCCAAGATGTACCAGCGCTCCCGGCAGCTCGGCCTGCCCTGGCCCACCCTGGAAGAGGGCGATGTGGGAGATCTGGTCATCTTCCTGAACACCCCTCCGGAGAAGAAGCCCTGATGCCAGCCCTCCAATTGCTTCGTGCGAGGATTTTGCCTCATTGGCCGGTCTTTGCAGGCTTCGGAGTCTTTTTCCTTGGATCGTTCCTTTTCTTGCTCGCGGGAGCTTCGGACCGGCAGCCCATCGCCTTCAACCATGCCCGGCATGTCGAGAACGGCATGGCCTGCGACGACTGTCACTCGGGAGTGAAGACCCAAGCCCGCGCCACGCTGCCCACGCTAGCCACTTGCCTGGCTTGCCATGAGGCGCCCCTGACGCAGAGCGCCGAGGAAGAAAAGATTCGGGCACTGGCAGCGGCGGGGAAGGAGCTCGCGTGGGTTCAGCTCACGCGCGTTCCACCCCACGTCTATTTTTCGCATCGGCGACACGTCCAGCAGGCCGGGCTCGACTGCACCATCTGCCACGGCCCCGTGGAGAAGTTGAGCGTGCCGCCGCGCAAACCGTTTCGCGTACTGAGCATGGACGCCTGCCTGGAGTGCCACGAACGCAGCCGGGCGAGGACAGACTGCAATGACTGCCATCGCTAGGCGCCTCTCTCGTGTGATCGCCCTGAGCCGGGCCGCGGTGGTCCTGCTGTGGTTCTGGCTCGCGTTGTTGCCGCTCGCCGTCCGGGCGCAAGGCCCCGGCGCGCACTTCATTCCGGGAGAGGCCAAGGCTGGAATGCGGACCTTCTTCGACAAGGGTTGCGCCCGCTGCCACGCCGTGCTCGGCGAGGGCGGTCGCAGCGCACCGGACCTGGCCCGTGCGCCCGCGGGCCACCTGGGCTCCGCGGACCTTGTGGCCGCGATGTGGAACCATGCTCCGGCCATGTGGGAAAAGATGCGTGTGGAACACGTCACCGCGCCGAAGTTCAGCGAGAGCGAGATGGCCAACCTCTTCGCCTTTCTTTACTCCGTGCGCTCCTTCGACGAGCCGGGCGATCCCGACCGCGGCCGTCAGCTACTTTCCGAGAAGCGGTGCCTGGTGTGCCATGCCATCGGTGGCCAGGGCGGGCGCTTGGCACCGGATCTGAAGAACTGGGCGAGCTACCGCAACCCCGTCAGTTGGGTACAAGCGATGTGGAACCACGCGCCGGCGATGCGAACGAGGATGGCGGAGCGCGGGCTCCCCTGGCCGGAACTGAAGGGCAACGACGTGGCCGACTTGATTGCCTTCCTGCGCACGGCCGCGCCTAAATCGAAGGCCCGGGTGTACCTCCGTCCGGCCGATCCCGACGCGGGGCGGCGCGTGTTTCGGGACAAGGGGTGTATCGCCTGTCACGGGGGCCAGCGCTCGAGCGGGAGCCGTGCGCCAGACTTCAGCACGCGCGCCCTGCCTCGCACCCTCGGCCAGTTTGCCGGGCTGATGTGGAACCACGCGCCCGCGATGTCGGCCACCATGCAGGCGCAGCAGATCAAGCATCCACAGTTCTCCAACAAAGAGATGGCGGACTTGATCGCCTACCTTTTCGCTGAGCGTTATTTTGAAACTGCCGGGAGCGTCGAGCGCGGCCGACGGATCTTTGAAGACAAGGGCTGCTCGGGGTGCCACCAAGGCCGCCCAGGGACGATCCTTGGGCCCGACCTGGCCGGGTGGCGCGAAAGCACCTCTCCCATCCGTATCGCCACCGCCTTGTGGAACCACGGGCCGCTGATGTTTGAAAAGATGAAGCAGCAGCAGATGGCCTGGCCTCGCTTCCGGGCCGGGGAGATTGTTGACCTGATGGAATTCCTCAACCGCGCCCCCTCGGCGCAAGCGCGGGGGAAGGGGAAGCAGTGAAACTCAAGGTCAACCGGCGCAACTTCCTGCAATTCGCCGCGGGCGGCGCTCTCGGGGTGGCCACTTCAGAGATCAGCCTGCGCGGCTTGAGCGACTTCAACGCCGCCATCTCGCCGGAAGAAGTGGAGGTGCCCGGTGGTCCGGAGGCTTGGCGCCTGAGCCTGTGCTCGCTCTGTCCTGCACGCTGCGGCCTGCGCGTGCGCACGATCGGGAGCCGCGCGGTGAAGATCCAGGGCAACCCGCTGCATCCGGTCAATCACGAAGGCTTGTGTCCGCGGGGTATTGCTGGCCTGCAGGCCCTGTACCATCCGGATCGCCTGCGCGCGCCGCTCAAGAACCTCGGCACGCGCAAGTCTCCCCGCTGGCAGGAAATCTCCTGGGAAGAGGCGACTGTTGCGGTTACCAACCGCTTGCGCGAATTGCGCCAGACCGGTCGGGCGCACACCGTGGTGTGCGTGGACCGCCGCGAGCCGGATCTCTTCTCTCGGTTGCTGCGGCGGTTCCTGTCCGCCTACGGTTCCCCGAACTACCTGGCGATGCCCTCGGGCCTTGCGGCGCTCCAAACCGCTGCTTACTTGCAGCAGGGCGTCACGAAGTCCATCGCCTACGACCTCGACAACACCCGCTATCTGCTCAGTTTCGGCGTCAATCTGCTGGAGGGTTGGGGCGCGCCGACCAGTGTGATGCGTTCGTTCGGCCGCTGGCGCGACCCTGCCGCGGGTCGCCGCACCAAATTCACTCAGGTGGAGTCGCGCTTCTCCCTCACCGCCGCCCGGGCCGACGAGTGGGTGGCCTTGCGGCCCGGCACCGAAGCGGCGCTGGCGCTGGGCCTCGCTTACGTGCTCATCACCGAAGGCCTCGTGGATGACAAGTTCATCCGCGACCACACCTTTGGGTTCGAAGACTGGCGCGACGCCACGGGCAAGTCGCACCTCGGTTTTCGCTCTCTGGTTTTGAGCGATTATCGGCTCGACGATGTCTCAACCCTCACCGGCGTGCCCGCCGAAACCATCCTTCGGCTGGCGCGCGAGTTCGGTCGCAGCCGCCCGGCGCTGGCCATCGGTGACCGCCAAACCAGCACCTTGGCGGGTCATCCCTACGCGGCGATGGCCGTCCACGCCTTAAACGCCCTGGTGGGCAGCATTGATTCGCCCGGTGGAGTGCTGCTTCAGGCCGACCTGCCCTGGTCGGACGAAGACGCCAAGCCGTCCTCCCTGCCGCACCCGCGCATTGACCAAGCCCCCGAGCATCCCGTTCCGGGTCATTCGTTGGCGCGCCTGCCGCAGGCCATCCTTTCTCGAAAACCCTATTCGGTGCAGGCACTCCTGCTGCACGACGTCAACCCCGTCTTCGGCCTCCCCAATGGTGAGGCTTTCCGTCAGGCCTTCGCCGAAGTACCGTTTATCGTCAGCTTCGCTTCGTTCCTGGATGAGACCTCGGCGCTTGCCGACGTCGTTCTGCCCGCCGCCACCGACCTGGAGAGATGGCAGGCGGCGGATTCACCGCCGACGTTTCCCTTTGCCATGGTGTCCATTGCGCCGCCGGCCATCGCGCCGCGGAATGCCGCTCGCCACCCTGCTGATTTTATCCTGGCGCTCGCGCGGGGACTTGGCGAGCCTGTCTCCTCTGCGCTGCCCTTTGCCGGTGCCGAGGAATACTTGCGTCGCCAGGTCGGAGACCTTTTCGCGGCCGAGTCCGGCACAGTCTTCTCCACCTCGCTGGAGGAAACCTGGCACCGGCTGCTGGAGCGCTCGGGCTGGTGGGCACCAACGTACTCCACTGCTGACGAGCTGTGGGAACAGATGAAACAGCAGGGCGGCTGGTGGGAGCCGACCTACTACTACGGCCAGTGGGACCGTGTGTTCCAGACGCCCTCGGGGCGCTTCGAATTCTTCTCCCAGCTTCTTTCGCGTTGGGCGGCCGCGCACCCGGAATTTGCCCGCGCCGCAGGGCTTGGCCAGGGCGATGACCGCCTATTCCTCCCGCATCAGCCCCCGCTCCTGGAAGCGTCGCCCGAATACCCGCTCCTGCTGCTTCCCGTGGAGGTCTTGCCACTCGCCGGCGGCCACGGAGCGCACCTGCCCTACTTGCAACAAATCGCCGGGCCGCATCTGTTTGCCCACTGGGATAGCTGGATGGAGATCCATCCAGAGACGGCGCACCGCCTGGGGATTGCGGATGGCGACCGCGTGTGGGTGGAATCGCCTCGGAGCCGCGCGCAGGTGCGGGCGCGCCTCTACGCCGGGGCGCGTCCGGATGTTGTGCATCTTCCCCTGGGGTATGGGCATACCGAGGGCAGCCCCTGGGGGCGCCGGGGTGTCAATCCGTTGCACCTGCTCGAGGAGCGCTATGAGCCGCTGGCAGGGATTGCGCAAACCGACCGCACGTACGTCAAAGTCTATCGAACCTGAGGATGGTCGAACCGATGCCGCGATGGGGAATGGCGATTGACTTGGCCAAATGCACCGCCTGCCAGGCGTGCATCGTAGCTTGCCAGAGCGAAAACAATGTTCCCTGCGTTCCACCGGAGGAGGCGGCGCGCGGGAGAATTCTTTCCTGGATCAATATTCTGCCCGAGCTGGAAGGCGAATACCCGCGTTTGACCATGCGCCTGATGCCCATCCCGTGCCTGCATTGCGACAGCCCTCCATGCATTCTCGTCTGTCCGGTCGGCGCGACCGGCATTAATCCCGAAGGCATCGTGCGCCAGACCTTCTCGCGCTGCATCGGCTGTCGCTATTGCACCAATGCCTGCCCGTACACGCGGCGCGTCTTCAACTGGTACAAGCCCGAGTTTCCCGGAGAGTTTTCGCAGGCGCTGAACCCTGACGTCTCCGTGCGCCCCACGGGCGTGGTGGAGAAGTGCACGCTGTGCCATCACCGTCTGCTCCAGGCGCGGGAAGAGGCGCGGGCGGCCGACCGGCCGCTGGCGGAGGGAGACTACGTGCCCGCTTGTGTCGAGGTCTGTCCGGCCGGCGCGATGTATTTCGGTGACCTGGACGACCCCGCCAGCAGCGTCGCCGAACTGGCGCGCAGCCCGCGCGCGTTTCGCCTGTTGGAAGAACTCGGCACGCATCCGAAAGTCATCTACCTTGCCCAGGGGGAATGGAGCAGTGGAACAACAGAGTCAACATCGCGCTAATCTGCCCGATGCGGTTTTGCTGCAGCCGATTGTGGCCACCCGCAGCTCGTTCTACTACCTCGCCCTGGCTCTGCTCGGCGCGACCTCGTTCGCCTTCTTCGCTTGGGTGTGGCAACTCCGGCAGGGGCTCGGCGTTACCGGCTTGAACGTGCCGGTCTACTGGGGCGTCTACATCACCAACTTTGTTTTCTTCATCGGCATCAGCCACGCCGGGACGCTGATCTCCGCCATCCTGCGCCTGTGCGACGCGGAGTGGCGCCGCTCGATCACGCGCGCCGCCGAGGTGATCACCGTGCTGGTTCTCTTTTTCGGCGTGGGCAGCGTGATCGTGGACCTCGGCCGCCCCGATCGCATGCTCAACGTCCTGCTCCATCCCAACTTTCGCTCGCCGCTGCTCTGGGACGTGTGCAGCATCAGCCTGTATCTGACGGCGAGCAGCATCTACCTCTACCTTCCGCTCATCCCCGACCTCGCCATGCTCCGCGATTACGGGGGGAAATACACCTGGTTCTACCGCATCCTGGCGCTTGGCTGGAGCGGCACGGACCGCCAGCGGCGCATCCTGCATCGCGCCATCTCCGTCATGGCGGTCCTGGTCATCCCCATCGCCATCTCGGTCCACACGGTGGTCTCCTGGGTCTTCGGCATGACCGTGCAGCCCATGTGGCATTCCACGATCTTCGGCCCCTACTTCGTTGTCGGCGCAATTTTTTCGGGGATTGCATCGCTGATCATCGCCATGGCCCTGATCCGTCGGATCTATTTTTTGCAGGACTACCTCAAGCCCATCCACTTCAACAACCTCGGACTGCTTCTCCTGGTGATGGCGCTGCTCTGGTTCTATTTCACCTTCGCGGAGCATCTCACCACCTTTTACGGCAACGAGCCCGCTCACCTGATCGTGTTCTATTCGAAGCTGACGGGCCCTTACGCGCCGCTGTTTTGGTCCATGGTGGTCACCTGCTTTGTCATCCCGGTTGCCCTGCTGTCGCGAGCCCGCACGCGCACGGTGACGGGCACGGTGATTGCTTCCATCTCGGTCAACATCGGCATGTGGCTGGAGCGCTTCACGATCGTCGTGCCGACGCTCTCCCAGCCGCGTCTGCCCTGGGCCAAGTCGGCCTACTCGGCCACTTGGGTCGAGATCGGCATGACACTCGGGTTCGGCGCCACGTTCATCTTCCTGTACATGCTGTTCACCAAGTTCTTCCCGATCGTCTCCATCTGGGAGGTGCAGGAAGGACGCGAGCAGGCAGTGCCCGAGGTAGTCGCTCGTGTGCGTTCCTACCTGCCCGGCACGGTTGCCACAACCGGCCAAAGCGAAGAATGACTTTCAGGCCGCTTGAACACCGCTAGGCTTCTCAAGCTGCAACAACAGGAGTCCGGCAGAGCCCCAGGAGACAGAGCATGGCAACCGCGTGCAGGCGGCGATTGCAACTGCAGATGAGGATATGCAGATCGGAACGGCCGGAGTAGCGCTTCAATCTGCGTGG
>Ga0209640_10000528_pt1 | contig 29881 bp, 27 predicted proteins | sample RifCSP10_1_FD_184018 | JGI IMG/M metagenome (GOLD analysis project Ga0209640, IMG submission 184018) | Soil microbial communities from Rifle, Colorado - Rifle CSP2_sed 10_1 (SPAdes) (version 2) | ecosystem: Environmental > Terrestrial > Deep subsurface > Rock core/Sediment | place: Rifle... | reverse complement strand
CGGGCGTCAGGGAAGCGGCCGTCATCGGGGTGCCCGACGAAGCGCTCGGCCAGGCCGTGAAGGCATTCGTGGTGCTCGAATCGGGCGCCCGGCTCGCCGCAAAGGACCTGCAGCGGCTTTGCCGCGCGCGGCTCGAGAGCTTCATGGTGCCCAAGCACATCGTGACGGTGCCGAGCCTGCCGCGCACCGACACGGGCAAGATCCGCAAGATGGGCCTTTCTTGATCCGCAACATGCATTCGCCGCTCAGCGCAGGACCGCTGCTGCAGGACTACGTGCGGCACTCCGCAAAAATTCGGCCGGAAACAACTGCGCTCGTTTGCGGCGCCGAGCGCCTTAGCTACGCGGAGCTGGATCGACGCTCGAACGCTCTGGCGAACCACTTCGTCGCAAGCGATGTGAAGCGCGGCGACCGGGTGCTGATCTTCGCCGACAACACGGTCCAGACCGTGATCGCGTTCTGGGCGGCGCTCAAGGCAAACGCGGTCGTCTCCGTCGTAAATCCGCGCACCAGGAGCGACAAGCTCCGATATCTGCTGCACGACTCCCGGCCGAGCGTATTTGTAAGCGACACCGCGCTCCAGGGGGTTTTCGAGCAACCAGTGCGCAGCTGTGGAAGCCTCAAGCGAATCGTCTTGAGCGGTGACCCGGGAGGGGACGCGCTCCTGCCAGGCGCTCTTCGATGGGACGAAGCGCTCGCCCGCGCGAGCGAAGAGGCGCCGCCGCGCCGTACCTGCATCGATATCGACCTCGCGGCCATCATTTACACCTCCGGATCCACGGGCGATCCGAAGGGCGTCATGCTTACGCATCGCAACATGCTCGCGGCCTGCACCTCGATCGTGTCCTACCTCGGGATCCGTGAAGATGACGTGATTCTCAGCGTGCTCCCGCTTGCATTCAACTATGGCCTGTACCAGATGATCATGGCGTTTTCTTCTGGCGCGCGGCTCGTGCTCGAGCGCTCGTTCGCGTTTCCACGGCAGATTCTGCGGCGTGTCTCCGAGGAGGGTGTCAGCGGGTTTCCCGGCGTGCCGACGATGTTCTCGATGCTCGCCGAGATGAAGTCGCTCGGCCCGTTCGATCTCTCGAAGGTGCGCTATGTGACCAACACGGCGGGCGCACTGACGGCAAAACACATCCGGTCGCTCCGGGAGATCTTTCGCGGCGCGCGCATCTACTCGATGTATGGCCTCACGGAATGCAAGCGCTGCACCTATCTCCCGCCGGAGGACCTCGATCGCAAGCCGACGAGCGTCGGCATCGCGATCCCGAACACCGAGGTCTGGATCGTCGACGAACGGGGCGAGCGGGTCCCTCCCGGAGGGATCGGCCAGCTCGTGATCCGCGGCGCGACCGTGATGAAGGGATACTGGGAGAAGCCCGAAGCCACCGCACAGACTCTCCGGCCCGGCCCCCTTCCCGGCGAGAGCGTGCTTTACACGGGCGACTACTGCCGGATGGACGAGGACGGCTATGTCTATTTTGTCGCGCGCATGGACGACGTGATCAAGTCGCGCGGCGAAAAAGTTGCGCCGAGCGAAGTGGAGACGGCACTCATGAACATTGCCGGAGTCAAGGAAGCGGCCGTCATCGGGGTGCCCGACGAAGCGCTCGGCCAGGCGGTGAAGGCGTTCGTGGTGCTCGAATCGGGCGCCCGGCTCGCCGCAAAGGACCTGCAGCGGCTTTGCCGCGCGCGGCTCGAGAGCTTCATGGTGCCCAAGTACATCGCCATCGTGCCGGGCCTGCCGCGCACCGACACCGGCAAGATTCGCAAGATCGACCTGTCCTAGACCGGAGGACGCAATGGACCTGGAGGAAGTGAAGCAACAGATTCGCTCGTTCGTGCTGGCGAACTTCTACGTCGCCGATCCGGCGCAAGCGTCGGACGGAAGGTCGCTGCTCGAGCAGGGCATCATCGATTCGACCGGGGTGCTGGAAATCATCAGTTTCGTCGAGGGCACATTCGGCATCACCGTCGAGGACCAGGAAATGGTCCCCGCAAACCTCGATTCGATCGACGGCATCGCGCGCTTCATCCTGCGCAAGCAGGCCGCATTCCCTGCGCCGGTGCTCGCCTCCGCCTAGCGCAAGCCCGCGCGCGAGACTCACACCACGATCGGCGGCGCGAGATCCGCCGGGCGATCGATGTCGCGGATCACTCCGGGGTCGCCGATCGGCACCTTGACGAGCCGGCGTTCGTTCTCGGCGAGCAGCCGCCGCGCGCCTTCGTCACCCTGCAGCGCGGCAAGATCGGCATGGAAGCTGCCGGCGATTCCGACCGGATGGCCCCGGCGCGTGCGAAAGTAAGGCGCGGCAAGCGGGGCGCCGTTCTCGAGCGCTGCGCGCACCGCGGCGATCGAACTGGGCCGCACGAACGGCATGTCGGCGAGCGCCACCAGGTACCCGTCGGCCGCCCCGGCGAACTGCACGGCGCAGGCGAGGCTCGCTCCCATCCCTTCGTCCGAATTGGGGCAAACCACGACTTCGCAATCTTCCGCCCGAAGCAGCGCGCCCAGTTCGTCCGAACCGGGCCGCACGACCGCGACGGCTCTCGCGACTTCCTTGCGCAGATGACGCGCGGCCTGCACCGCGATCGGCACGCCGTGCGGCAGCCGGTGAAGAAGCTTGTCCGAGCCGAAACGGCTCGCCGAGCCCGCGGCGAGCAGCAGCCCGACGATCGTCACGCCTTCTGCGGCGTCGTTTCGCAGGCCGACGGGTCGAAGCGGCTTTCCTTCTTGGCGGCCCAGCTCGGCTCGGCAACGCCGTGCCGCACCGCGGTCATCTCGGCGAGGATCGCGACCGCGATTTCGGGCGGCGTCTTCGAACCGATGTAGAGCCCGACCGGGCCGCGCAGCCGCGCGATCTCCGCTTCCGACAGGTCGAACCCGCGCAGCCGCTCGCGCCGTGCATCGTTGTTCTTCTTCGAGCCGATCGCGCCGACGTAAAACGCCGGCGACTTGAGCGCTTCGAGCAGCGCCAGGTCATCGAGCTTCGGATCGTGCGTAAGCGCGACCACCGCGCTGTGGCCGTCGAGGTTCATTTGCGCGAGGACGTCGTCCGGCATCCCGCGGTCGAGCGCTACCCCCGGCACGTCCCAGCCATCGGCGTATTCCGAGCGCGGGTCGACCACGGTCACCTGATAGTCGAGCATCTTCCCCATTTCCGCGAGATAACGCGTGAGCTGGCCGCCGCCGATCAGCACGAGCCGCCAGCGCGGGCCGTACACCGCAGCGAGCGTGCGGCCATCGAACTCGAGCGCATCCTGGCCGTGCCCCGGTCCTTGCGTCGAGCGACCGCTTTCCATGTCGAGCCTTCGCAGCACCAGCTGCTGCCTGGCGATCGAATCGAGCAGCGATTGGATCCCGCTCGCCTCCGTGACCGGCTCGAGCACCACCTGCAACGTGCCGCCGCAGGGCAGTCCCCAGCGCGTCGCCTCCTCATTCGTCACGCCATAGGTGATCAGCTGCGGCTTCTCGCCGGCCACCGATCCGGCTTTCACCTTCTCGATCAGGTCGTCTTCCACGCAGCCGCCCGAGACCGAGCCCGCGACCCGGCCGTCGTCCCGGATGGCGACCATCGCGCCAACCGGCCGTGGCGCGGAGCCCCACGTCTTGACGATCGTTCCGAGCTTCACCTGGTGACCCGCCCGGCGCCAGCTTTCCGCGCTGCGCAGCACTTCGATGTCGACGCTATCCATGGAAATTTCCTTCGCTGCAGACGTTGCTGCCGATTATACGGCGCGCACCTTCAGCGGCACCACACCGAGCGCTGGATCAGCACCTGGCACTCGGGGCCTTTGCGCTGCTCGGGCGACACCGAGCGAACCGCGCCTTCGGCCTGCACCTGCTTCCAGTGATCGCTCCAGGCCCGGTACGGCGTATCGACCGGCTGCCCGCGTCCCTTGTTTTCCTTGGCGCCCCACATCCCTTGCGTGTTGAAGCTGAACACCGGGACCAGGTCGGGGCGCGCCGACGCCGGAAGCAGCGAAGGGTTGATGTTGTCGAGGATCAACGGCTCGGCGTCGGGCGCCGGGTAGTAGGCGAGCACCATGTGCGCGCCGGTGAAGCCCGGCTTCTGGTACACCGCGTACACGATGCGCAGCCGATCCTCGGCGACGCCGAGCGCGCGCAGCGTGAAATATTTTGCGATCGAGAAATCCTCGCAGTCGCCGCCGTCGTTCGCCAGCAGCTCGATCGGCTTCGCCCAGTAGTCCTCCCTGCACCAGAGCACCGGATCGCAATAGAACGGCGTCTCGTGCATGAATTCGTTGACGAGCTTCAGCTTCTCGGGGTCGGCAAGGCCCTTGTGCTTCGGCGAGGCCGCGATCTCCTTCCAGCCGGCAAGGCGCCGGCGGATGACGCGGCGCTCCGTATCGCTCGTGCCGACGCTCTCGATCACCTTGTCGATCTCGGCATCCGTCACCGTGCCCAGATCGGCCGCGTCGGAAACGGCGAGCGTCCCCGCGCAAAGTGCGGCGAGCAGCAGCCCGCGCGCGCCGGGCGGCGGCGCCGACGTTGCGTCACCCTCGCGCATGCTCGCTCAATCGCAAAAGTACTCGACCAGGTCGCTCGTGGCGGCGCGCGCCTGGCCGCAGGCAATCCATCCATGCTTGCCGAGGGTGAACTCTTCGCGCTGCAGCAGCATTTCCGCTTCGCCTTCCGGCGTGACGTAGGTCCCGTTCGTGCTGTGGTCGGCGAGCACGAACTTGCCCTGCCTGCGCTCGATCGTGCAATGCAGGCGCGAAGCCATCGTTTCGCCGACGATGAGGCCGGCGTTCTGGTCCCGTCCGATGGTGATCGAGTCCTGCTCGCGTCGCCGGGTGATCTCCCGTTCGCGGTACTTCAGCCGCAGCACGATCAGCCGCGGCTTGGCCGACGTGCGGTTGGCGACCAGCGCAGTGGTGTCGGCGCCCTGCCGCCACAGCACCTCGCAGAGCTCGACTTCCGCGGTCTTGCCCTTGACCTGGATCGAATAGAGCCGGCGGGTCCACGCGCGGTAAACGGGACCGAGCATTTCCATGGTCTCGTGCGACGTGATGATCTGCCCCTTGCCTGCCTGCCCGACCAGACGTGCGGCGAGATTCACCGTATCGCCGAAAACGTCGTCGTCTCGCTGCATGACGGCGCCGTACTGGAAGCCGATGCGCACGCCGAGCTTGGTGCCGTCGACCGTCGGCAGCGCATCGATCGCGTGCTGCATGTCGGCCGAAGCGCCGGCGGCCGCGTCGGGCGAGGGAAACAGCACCATCAGCTCGTCGCCGATCGTCTTGACGACGCGCCCGCCGAACGACTCGGAGGACTTGCGCAGGCGCTCGAGGCAGTGCTGGATCGCCTCCATCGCCCGCGCGTCGCCCGCCGCCTCATACAGCCTGGTGCTGCCGCTCACATCGGCAAACAGCACGGTGGTCTGCCTTGTCGTGGTCTCCATGCGCTCCCGCTCGCCCGCGCGAGAGTATGACAGAGCAGGTTGCTCAGCGCAGGGGGAGTCGATGGACACGGGGGCGTAGCGCAACGGCGCCATCGTCAGAACGACAGCGTGCCGTTCACTCCCACGATCGCATTGCGCCGTGGCGAGGGCTCGAAGAAGCGGCCGTTGCCGTCGGCAACGATCACCGAACCGATGTACTTGCGATCGAAGACGTTTTCGATGCGAATGAATTCCGAGAGCTTCCACCCCCTGCCGGATTGCTCGAACCCGGCGCGCAAGTTTGCGAGCGTGTAGCCTTGCGCAGCATCCGAGTTCGCATCGTCGACGTACAGCTTGCTCGAACGGCGTACGTCGAACGCCATCGCAAAGCCGCTGCCGGGATGCCGCCAGGTCGCTTCTGCGTAAAGCGCGTTGCGCGGCACCGCGGGCAGGAAATTGCCGGCACTGACCGGGCCGGTGCTGGTGAAGCTTTCCTTGAACCGCGCATCGACCCGCGTTGCGGAGAGAACCAGGTTGGAGTTCGGCGCAAACGGCAGGTCCCAGGACACTTCGAATCCATCGCGCTCGGTGCGCGAAGCATTCTTGAACGTGGTGCGGCCGCCAACCGCGCTGTTGACGACAATTTCATCGCGAGTCTCGATCTTGAACAGCGCCACATTCAGCCGGCTCCATCCGAACGGCGTCGCCTTTGCGCCGATCTCGAACTGCCTGCTGCGCGCCGGCTTCAGGTCGAAATTCGGCCCGAGCCCGACGGGCCGGTACGCGAGCTCGGCAAGGGTCGGCGTCTCGAAACCGCGGCCGTAGCTCGCATGCAGGTTCAGGCCCGGGGCCGCCCGGTACAGCAGCGCGATCACCGGGCTCGTCGCGCTGAATTTCACTTCGCCACTGTCGTTGCCGTTGCCGGGCACGATGAAATGATCGTCGAACGTCACCTTGACGCGGCTGGTACGCACGCCTGCGGTCGCGCTCCAGCGCTCGGCAAAGCGCCATTCGCCCTGCGCGTAAGCTCCGCTGCTCGACACCTCGTCGTCTTCGTCCCGGCGCAGCGCTCCCTGCACGCCGGCGAGGTTCTCGTAGCCGCGCCGCCGCTCCTTCATGCCGTCAACTTCCACGCCTGCCGAATAGGTAAACGCGCCGGAGCCGCCCGCCCAACCCAGGCCCACTCCGGAAAAGACCCGTTCGAGCGTCACCACGCCGCCCGAAGAGGTGATCGCCGCGCCGGAAAGCGCAAGAAACTGGCGCACGTCGCGCTCGCCACCATAGGCCGAGAGTTGCAGCGAATCGCCGCTCGCGAAGCGCCTCTCCCATGCCGCCCCGAGCTGCGCGTGGCCGATGCTCTTGCGGGTGTTGAAAAAGGTCGCCGCGCCAACCGCTTGCCGGGGATTCGTCTCGACCTGGGCGCGCGTCAGGCCGAGCGGATCCTCGGTATCGGCCTGGTTGAGCGCGTTCACGACGACGTTGAGCCGCGAGCCGTCGCCAAGCGCAAAGCGCAGCCGCGCGTTTTGCTGGTCCCTGGTGGTGGCGCTGTGCTCGCGATATCCGTCAGTCGCGAAGCGCGAGAAATCACCGAGGTAGTTCATCGGTCCGATCTGGCCTGCCGGACGCAGCGCGAGCCGCCACGAGCCGTACGAGCCGGCCCAGGCCTCGAGGCCGATTTCCGGCACCGGCGGACCGTCGGCGGTGAAAATCTGCATGAGCCCGCCCGATGCGTTGCCGTACAGGTAGGCCAGCGGCCCGCGCATGACTTCGATCCGGTCGGCCGAGCCGAGGCTGAACGTGGCGGCCTGTCCGGCGCCATCGGGCATCGTCGCCGGCACGCCATCGGCGATCAACCGCACTCCGCGCACGCCGAACTGGGCGCGCGAACCGAATCCGCGCGAGGTCACCTGCAGGTCCTGGGCATAGTTCTGGCGGTTCTGTACCGAAATCCCGGGGAGGCGGTTGAGCGACTCCGACAGGTTGACCTTGGGCTGAAAAAACTGCAGCTCTTCCGCGGTGACGCTGTCAATCGCGGCAGGAAGATCGAAGGCCTTCTGCGCCGAGCGCGTTGCGCTGACGACGACGCGGTCTTCCCCCGCAGCAGCCGGGGTCTGGGCATGGGCATGCCCAGCAGCGCAAGCGCAGCCGATGATGCACTGCAGAATTCGCGACGTTGTGCGCTTCACTGAATGCCTTCCCGAAGAACGCGCGCAAGCGTCCGCAGTCTATGGCGCGACTCTGCGCAAAGGAAGCGAGCGTCCGGGTTCATGACCGGTGATCCAGTCGAACCGCCGCCGCTGCTCCTTCGGCTCCGGAATCGTGCAGGCGCGCGACTGTTCGGATCAAGGTCCAGAGGGTATTGCGCCGCGCCACAGCGAGAGCTAGCATGTGCGCCCTGTGACGCGACCGTCGTCACGTCCAATCACCCAGGTAATTCGCAAGCCGTGCAACATTCGTCCCTATCTCAGAATTGAGGAGGCCCCATGGCGGTACGAGTTTCGATGAAGATCAACGGCAAGGCCGCGTCAGCGGAAGTAGAAGAGAGAACCCTGCTCGTCACGTTCTTGCGCGAAACGCTGCGCCTTACCGGCACGCACGTCGGGTGTGACACCGCGCAGTGCGGCGCGTGCACCATCCACCTGAACGGCCGTGCGGTGAAATCCTGCTCGATGCTTGCGATGCAAGCCGAGGGCGGCGACATCCTCACGATCGAGGGCGTGGCCACGGCGGACGGAACGCTGCACCCGATGCAGGCGGCGTTCAAGGAACACCACGGCCTGCAATGCGGCTTCTGCACGCCGGGGATGGTGATGAATGCGATCGACTTCGCCAAAGCGAATCCGCATCCGAGCGAGCAGCAGATCCGGGAAGCACTCGAAGGGAATCTGTGCCGTTGCACGGGTTATCACAACATCGTCAAAGCCATCGCCGCCGGCGCCCGCGCCATGGCGACGAGCTAAGGAGGACACCATGGGTGCACCACTGATCGGCGCGCGAATTGCGCGCAAGGAAGACTATCGTTTCCTCACTGGCGCTGGGCAATACACGGATGACGTCACCCTGCCGGGGCAGACGTATGGCGCATTCGTGCGCTCCCCGCACGCGCACGCGAAAATCAAGTCGATCAACTCCACGAAGGCGAAAGCGGCCAAAGGCGTGCTCGCGGTCTACACCGGCGAAGACGTCGCTGCCGCCAAGCTCGGCGGCCTGCCCTGCGGCTGGCTGATCACCGATGTCGACGGCCAGCCGATGAAGGAGCCGCCACATCCGATTCTCGCCCAGGGAAAGGTGCGTTATGTGGGCGACCACGTGGCGCTGGTCGTGGCGGAAACCCAGTCGCAGGCGCGCGACGCCGCCGAGCTGGTCGAAGTCGATTACGAAACACTCCCCGCGGTCGTCAACGCTTCCAAGGCGCGCGCCAAGGGCGCGCCGGTGCTGCACGACATTGCGCCCGACAACACCTGCTACGTGTGGGCGCTGGGCGACAAGGCTGCCGTGGATGCGGCGTTTGCCAAGGCCGCGCATGTCACCAAGCTCGAGTTCGTCAATAACCGCCTGATACCGAATGCGATCGAGCCACGTGCGGCGAATGGATCGTACTCGCGCGCCGACGAGAGCTACACCCTCTACGTCGCGAACCAGAATCCGCACGTCGAGCGGCTGCTGATGACCGCGTTCGTCATGGGCCTGCCCGAGCACAAGGTGCGCGTGGTGGCCGGCGACGTCGGCGGCGGCTTCGGCTCGAAGATCTACCTCTACGCCGAGGACGTGGCGGTCACGTGGGCGGCGAAGCAGATCAACCGGCCGGTGAAATGGACCGCGGACCGCTCCGAGTCGTACGTCTCGGACGCGCATGGCCGCGACCATCACACGGTGGCGGAGATGGCGCTCGACAAGGACGGCAAATTCCTCGCCATGCGAGTGAAGACGACCGCCAATCTCGGCGCTTACCTGTCGACATTCGCGTCGTGCGTCCCGACGATCCTGTACGCGACGCTGCTGGCGGGCCAATACACGACGCCGCTGATTCATTGCGAAGTGACTTCGGTGTTCACCAACACCGCGCCGGTGGACGCCTACCGCGGCGCGGGCAGGCCCGAGGCCACCTACGTCGTCGAACGCCTGGTGGAAACCGCGGCACGCGAGATGAAGATCGACCCTGCCGAGATCCGGCGGCGCAACTTCATCCGCAGCTTTCCCTACCAGACGCCCGTCGCACTGCTCTACGACACGGGCAACTACGACGCGACGCTCGACGCAGCGATCAAGATGGCCGATGTGGCCGGGTATGCGGCGAGGAAGGCGGAGTCCACGCGCCGCGGCAAGCTGCGCGGCATCGGCTATGCCGCCTATATCGAAGCCTGCGGCATCGCACCTTCCGCCGTCGCCGGCAGCCTGGGCGCCCGCGCGGGGCTATTCGAAGCGGGAGAGATTCGCGTGCACCCGACCGGCAGCGTGACCGTATTCACCGGGTCGCACTCGCACGGCCAGGGACACGAGACCACGTTCGCGCAGGTGGTCGCCGACCGGCTCGGGATGGCGATCGAAAACGTCGACATCGTGCATGGCGACACGTCGAAGATCCTGTTCGGCATGGGCACCTACGGTTCGCGCTCGATCGCCGTCGGCGGCACCGCGATCATGAAGGCGCTGGACAAGATCATCGCCAAGGGCAAGAAGATCGCCGCCCACCTGATGGAGGCTGCGGAAACCGATGTCGAATACGACCGCGGCGTCTACACGGTCAAGGGCACGGACAAGAAGAAGATGTTCGGCGAGGTCGCGTTTGCGGCATACGTGCCGCACAACTATCCGCACGACAAGCTCGAGCCCGGCCTGAACGAAAACGCGTTCTACGACCCGTCAAACTTCACCTTCCCCGCCGGTACCTACGTGTGCGAGGTGGAGATCGATCCGGACACCGGGACGACGAAAGTCGAGCGCTTCACCGCGGTCGACGACTTTGGCAAGATCATCAACCCGATGATCGTCGATGGCCAGGTGCACGGCGGGCTCGCGCAGGGCATTGGCCAGGCCCTTACAGAGGGCTGCCAGTACGACGACGCGAGCGGACAGCTCGTCACCGGCTCGTTCATGGACTATTGCATTCCACGCGCCGACGACCTGCCGTCGTTCCAGGTCGACACGCGCGAAACCCCGTGCACGCACAACCCGCTCGGGGTGAAGGGATGCGGTGAAGCGGGCGCGATTGGCTCGCCGGCCGCGCTGATGAACGCGATCACGGATGCGATCGGCGCGAAAGACCTCGCGATGCCGGCGACACCGCAGAACGTGTGGCGCGCGCTGCAAAACCGCAAAGCTGCCTAAGGAGACCGACATGCATGCATTCCAGTATCACCGTCCTTCGAGCGTGAACGACGCCGCAGCGCTGCTGAAGGGCGAAGCCCGGCTCCTCGCCGGCGGCCAGTCACTCGTGCAGGCGATGAAGCTGCGGCTTTCGTCCCCGTCCTCCCTGGTCGATCTGGGCACGATTCGCGATCTCTCGGGCATCAAGGCGAGCGGCACCGAGATTACGATTGGCGCGATGACGCGCCACGCGGAGGTCGCCAATTCTGCCGACGTGAAAAAGGCGATTCCGGCGCTCGCCGCGCTCGCGGCCATGATCGGAGACCGCCAGGTGCGCGCCATGGGAACGATCGGCGGATCGCTCGCCAACAACGACCCGGCGGCGGATTACCCTGCCGCAGTGCTGGGACTCGGCGCAACGATCACGACGAACAAGCGCAAGATCGCCGCGGACGACTTCTTCAAGGGAATGTTCGAGACCGCGCTGCAGGCCGGCGAGATCATCACCTCGGTGTCTTTCCCTGTTCCGCGGCGCGCGGCCTATACCAAGTTCAAGAACCAGGCCTCGCGCTTCGCGATCGTCGGAGTGTTCGTCTGCGATGCGGCAGGCGGAACGCGCGTCGCAGTCACCGGCGCCGGTCCGAGCGTCTTCCGCCAGAAGGACATGGAGAAGGCGCTCTCGGCGAAGTTCGATCCCTCGTCCGTCGCCAGCGTCAAGCAGAAAGCCGACGGGTTGAACAGCGACCTGCACGCGAGCGCCGACTATCGCGCACACCTCGTCACGGTGATGGCCAGGCGCGCAGTGGAGGTGGCGCTGAAGTAACCGGCCGAACGCCATGAAAAAGCCCGCTCCGGCGGGCTTTTTTTTCGCCCTCCCCCGAGCGGCACGCGAGTTGCTAAGCATTTCCTCCCCGGTGCGAAGAATTCGAAAGAACACGCGTGCGCTCTCCCATCCAGTCGTATCTCGAAAACCTGCAACGCCGCCTTGCCGGCATGCAGCGGGGAGGGCTTGCGAGCTACATCCCGGAGCTCACCAAGGCCGACCCGAAGTGGTTCGGGATCTGCCTCGTCACGATGGATGGAACCGTATACGCGACAGGGGATTCCGACCGGCCGTTCACCATCCAGTCGATCTCCAAACCGTTCGTCTACGCCACGGCGCTCGCCGATCGCGGCTGGGAACGGGTCGCCGCCAAGGTGGGCGTCGAGCCGAGCGGCGACGCGTTCAACTCGATCCGGCTGAATCCCCAGACTGGTGCGCCGCTCAACCCGATGATCAATGCCGGTGCAATCGCCACCACCAGCCTGGTCGCAGGCGAGACGCCCGAAGCGCAATGGCAGCGCATCGTGGCCTCTCTCGCCGCCTTCATCGGCCGCGACATCGGCATCGACGAATCGGTCTACCGCTCGGAAAGCGCGACCGGCCATCGCAATCGCGCGATCGCCTGGATGCTGAAGAATTTCGGCATCATCGACGGCGAGCCGATGGCATCGCTCGAGAACTATTTCCGCCAGTGCTCGGTGCTCGTCACCTGCCGCGACCTCGCATGCATGGCAGCCACGCTCGCAAGCGGCGGCATCCACCCGGTCACCGGCAAGCGCGCGCTGTTGTCCGAGCACGTCGAGCGCGTGCTGAGCGTGATGGCAACGTGCGGCATGTACGACTACGCGGGGAGCTGGATGTACGAGGTCGGCATGCCGGCCAAGAGCGGGGTCGGCGGCGGCGTCATCGCCGTGCTGCCGGGCCGCTTCGGCATCGGCATCTTCTCGCCGCCGCTCGACGAGAAAGGCAACAGCGTGCGCGGCATCGAAGTGTGCAAGCGCTTGTCGCGCGACTTCCGCCTGCATGTGTTCTCCCCCGCCGGCGACCCCAAGATGGCGCTCGGCCGGATCTACAACGGCGCCGAAGCGCCTTCGCGGCGCAAGCCCGCGCCGCAGATGCGCGCCTATCTGGAACAGAACGCGCATCGGATCAAATATCTCTCCCTGCACGGTTTCCTTGCCGTCGACGGCATCGAGTACGTCATCCGCCGCATGCAGGACCTCGCCCACGACACGCACAGCTTCATCCTCGACTTGCATCTGGTGGCCGGGATCTCCGAGGCCGCCGCGCGCCTGCTGAACGAGGCGCGACTCGGCCTCGCCGCAGAAGGCATCGCGCTCGTGTGTTCCCGCATCCAGGGGCGCGTTTCCGTGCTCGGACCGCTCTCCAAGGCAGTCCCCAACGGCGACCGCGGGTTTCTCAGCTTCGAGGACAACGACCTCGCCGTCGAATGGTGCGAAAACCGCCTGTATGGCGAAGCCGCCGGGACGCTCGACGTCGCCGCCACGCTCGCCGATTCGCCGCTGCTGCGGGGCGTGCCCGAGACGCTGGTGCGGCGGCTGGAGGCGGCCGCCCACACCGAGTCGTTCAAGCCCGGCACGCACATCATCCATACCGGTGAGCAGGGCGACGGCAGGATGTTCTTCATCGAGTCCGGCCAGGTCAGCATCCTGGTGCCACTGCGCGACGGCGGCGGCCACCTGCGCATCGCAACGCTCGGGCCCGGCATGAACTTCGGCGAAATGGCGCTGCTCGGGCACACCACGCGCAGCGCTTCGGTGCACGCGGACACCGCCGTCCGCTGCCGCGCGATCTCGATCGCGGATTTCGACCGGATCGCCGACGAGTTTCCGCGCCTGAAGATTCTGCTGCTCGAGAACCTGGCCCGTGACATGGCAAACCGCCTGCGCGGCGCGAACCAGTGGATCGCCGCGCTCGCGTAAGCATTCGCAAGAAGTAGCGAAACCGCCCCAATTCGCGGAAAATCGGGGCTTTCCCGCGGTTTCCTGCCATGCCCCGCCCCCTGCCGAAGTCCATCGACGATACCCACGCGCTCCTTTCTGCGGCCGATTACGTCGCGGACCGCAGCCTCGCCACTGCCCTTTACCTTGCGCTCACGATGCAGCGCCCGCTTTTTCTCGAGGGCGAGGCCGGGGTCGGCAAGACCGAAATCGCCAAGGTCGTCGCCGAATCGCTCGGCCGCGAGCTGATCCGGCTGCAGTGCTATGAGGGCCTCGACATCGCGCAGGCCGCGTACGAGTGGAACTACTCCCGCCAGATGATCGAGATCCGGCTGTCGGAGGCTGCCGGGGAAAAATCCAAGGACCGGCTTTCGCAGGACATCTTTTCCGAGAAATTCCTCGTCAAGCGGCCGCTCGCGCGCGCGCTCGAGGGGAAAAAGGGCGCATCGCCAGTGCTGCTGATCGACGAGCTGGACCGCACCGACGAGCCGTTCGAGGCCTATCTGCTCGAAGTGCTGTCGGACTGGCAGATCTCGATTCCGGAAATCGGCACGCTGCGCGCGGCCGAGCCGCCGATCGTCGTGATGACGTCGAACCGCACGCGCGAGATCCACGACGCGGTGAAGCGCCGCTGCTTTTACTACTGGGTCGACTATCCGGACGCGGCGCGCGAGCTCGAAATCCTGCGCCGCAAGGCGCCGCGCGCATCGGCCGCCCTTTCCAAGGAGGTGGTCTCCTTCGTGCAGCGCCTGCGCACAGTGGATCTGTTCAAGCTTCCGGGCGTTGCCGAGACGATCGACTGGGCGAATTGCCTGGTTGCGCTCGACCGGATCACGCTCGATCCGGAAACGGTCAACAACACGCTCGGCGTGTTGCTCAAATACCAGGACGACCTCGAGCGGATCGCCGGAGAAGAATCCGAGCGGCTGGTGAACGAAGCGAAGGCTGCCGCCACCGCGGCCTGACGCCCGGGCGATGAGCGCTTCTTCGTTCCTGCGGCGGCTGTTCGGGCGTTCGCAGAATGCGATCGACCCTGCCACCCGGTACCTGCTGTCGCTGTGCGAATCGCTGCTCGGCGAGCGCGGCGAAACGTCGGGGGCCGCGATTGCGCGCGAAGCGCTCGCCGTCTACCAGACCCTCGACGAGCGCGGTCGCGGCAGCTTTTTCGACGTTCTCGCGAGGGATTACTCGCCGTCCCCCGACGGGGTAGGCAAGGCGGCCGACGCGTATCGGCAGGATCCAAGCGCGGAGAACCTGATCCGGCTGCAGGAAACCATCGACCCGGCCCGGCAGGAGCTGTTTCGCCGGCTGAACGTGGCGCCGGGCGGGACTGCCGTGATGCTCGACATGCGGCGTCTCGTGCTCAAGGGGCTGGACGAGCACCCGCACTGGCGCGTGATCGATTCGGACCTGCGCCACCTGCTGCGCTCGTGGTTCAACCGCGGCTTTCTCAAGCTCGAGCGGATCGACTGGCACACCTCGGCGATCGTGCTCGAGAAGCTGATCGAGTACGAGGCGGTGCACGCGATCCAGGGCTGGCCGGACCTGCGCCGGCGCCTGGAATCGGATCGCCGCTGCTTTGCGTTCTTCCATCCGCAGGTGCCCGACGAGCCGCTGATCTTCATCGAAGTGGCGTTGACGCGCGGCATGAGCGGCTCGGTGCAGCCGCTGCTCAACGTCGCCGCGTCCGTCGAGCCGCGCGCCGATGCCGACAGTGCCATTTTCTATTCCATCACAAATTGCCAGGAAGGCTTGCGCGGAATCTCGTTCGGCAACCTGCTCATCAAGCAGGTGGCCGAGGAGCTGCAGCGCGAGCTGCCGCACGTGCGCACCTTCGCGACGCTCTCGCCGATCCCCGGCTTTCGGCGCTGGCTCGATTCGGCCCGCGCGCGACTCGCCACGGGCGATGGCGGACAAGAACGGCTCGCGTTGCTCGAACGGCTCGAGGATCCGGGATGGCACGCGCGCGAGGTACCCGAACGCCTGATGCAGCTGCTGCTGCAATCCTGCGCCTGGTACCTGATGCACGCGAAGAAGGGCGAAGAGCCGCTCGACGCGGTCGCGCGTTTCCACCTCGGCAACGGCGCGGCGCTCGCGCGCCTCAATTGGCTGGGCGACACCTCGCCCTCCGGCATGAAGCGCGCCGCCGGGCTGATGGTCAACTACGTCTATCGCCTCGCCGACGTCGAGCGCAACCACGAGCGCTATTTCCGGCATCACATCGTGGTGGCTTCGCGCGCCGTGGCGAAGCTCGCGCGCGAGTGCCCGATCGCCTCGCAACCGCCTGCGAGCGCGGAAGCCTGACGTGCTGGGAACGCTCGACGCCGCCGTCCCGAAAGGGTTGCTCGCCGGCAACGTCATGCATTTTGCGCGGCTGCTGCGCGCCGCCGGGCTGCGGATCGGCCCGGACCGCGTCATCGACTGCGTGCGCGCGCTCGAGCTGGCCGACTGCGCGCGGCGCGACGATTGGTACTGGACGATGTCGGCGGTGCTGCTGTCGCGCGAAGAGCAGCGTCCGATCTTCGACCAGGCATTCCGCATCTTCTGGAGAGACCCGCAGCTTGCGCAGAAGATGATGCAGGCGCTGCTGCCGAAAACCTACGGCCGGGCGGCGAAGGACGAGGAGCAGAGCCAGCGGCTGAGCGATGCGCTGTCTTCCCAGCGAGATCGGCGCGAGCAGCGCCCCGCAGAGCAGCCGGTGGAGCTCGATGCGCGGCTGACATTTTCCTCGCGCGAAGTGCTGCAGCGCATGGATTTCGACACCATGTCCTCGGCCGAGCTGGCCGAGGCAAAGCAGATGCTGCGCGAGATGCGCCTGTCGTTGCCGATGATTCGCACGCGGCGCTACCGGCCTTCGCCGCGCGGCAGGCGCATCGATCTTCGCGCCTCGTTGCGCGAGTCCTTGCGCGAGGGCGGCGAAGTCATTCCGCTGGTGCGTAGCGCCGCGATCGACGTCCATCCGCCGCTCGTCGTGCTGTGCGACATCTCCGGCTCGATGAATCCCTATGCGCGCATGTTTCTGCATTTTCTGCATGCGATCACGAACGACCGCGACCGCGTCAGCGTGTTCGTGTTCGGCACGCGGCTGACGAACATCACGCGGCAGCTGCGCCATCGCGACGTCGACGTGGCGATGGCGAAGGTGGCCGAGGCGATCCGGGACTGGTCCGGCGGCACCCGCATCGGCGCCTGCCTGCGCGAATTCAGCTGGCGCTGGAGCCGCCGCGTGCTCGGCCAGAACGCGTGCGTGCTGCTCGTGTCCGACGGCCTCGATCGCGAAGCGGGCGAAGGCCTCGCCGAGGAAATGCAGCGTCTGCACAAGTCGTGCAAGGAACTCATCTGGCTCAATCCGCTGCTGCGCTACGAGAAGTTCGAGGCGCGCCCCGCGGGCGTGCGCGCCATGCTGCCGCACGTCGACCGGTTTCTGCCGGTCCATAATCTGAAGAGCCTCATCGACCTGGCGCATGCGATTTCCGAGCCTGCGTCGAGACACCTGGAGAAACGCGCATGGAAATGACGGGCGAGCAGCTGATTCCGGCGTCGCAAGAGCTGACCTGGGCGGCGCTGAACGACCCCGAGGTCCTGAAGGCCTGCGTGCCGGGCTGCGAATCGATCGACCGCGTGACGGACACCGAGTACACCGTGCAGATGACTGCGCGCGTCGGGCCCGTGGCGGCGAAGTTCAAGGGCAAGCTTGCGCTCTCCGATCTGAAGCCGCCGCAGTCCTACTCCATCGTATTCGAAGGACAGGGCGGGGTCGCCGGATTCGGCAAGGGCAGCGCGCATGTCGAGTTGACGCCCGAAGGCGAGGCAACCCGCCTGTCGTACGCGGTGAAGGCGCACGTCGGCGGAAAGCTGGCCCAGATCGGCTCGCGGCTCGTCGATGCGGCAGCACGCAAGCTGGCCGGCGATTTCTTCACCGCATTCAACGAAAAGGTCGCAAGTCTGCACGGCCCCGCGGCACACGAGCACGCCGAGGAACACGCGGAACACCTTCCGCAGCCGGTGCCGCGCGATCCGGACCTGCCGGACCTGCCGCCCAGCTCGCTCGCGTTCTTCGCGGCCGGAGCGCTCGTGGTCGTACTCGTCTCCCTGCTCGTGCTGCTCTAGCCGATGGCGGTGCTGCTTTTCCGGGACGATCCGTACCTGCGATCGTGCGAAGCGGTCGTGGTCGCGGTGCGCGACAACGTGATCGAGTTGGATCGCACGGTGTTCTACCCCCTCGGAGGGGGCCAGGCGGGCGATACCGGCAGACTGGGCGATGCGAAAGTCCTCGACACCCGCAAAGGCGAAGGCGAAACGGTGCTGCACCTGCTCGATCCCGGCGCAGCGCGTCTCGCTGTGGGCGAAAAGGTCCATGCCGAAATCGACTGGGAACGGCGCCACCGGTTGATGCGATATCACACTGCCCTGCACCTGCTCGGGGCAGTCGTCAAGGCACCGGTGACCGGAGGCCGAATCGCACCCGACAAGGCGCACCTCGATTTCGACATCGAAATGCAGAAGCTCGCGAAGGACCAGATCGAGGCGCAGCTCAACGCGCTGGTCGAGGCGGGGCACCCGACGCGCGCCGATTGGATCACCGACACCGAACTCGATGCGCGCCCCGATTTAGTAAAGACGATGTCGGTCGCGCCGCCGCGCGGAGCAGGCCGCGTGCGCCTGATGGAGATTCCGGGCGTCGATCTGCAAGCCTGCGGCGGGACTCATGTCGCCAACACTCGCGAGATCGGCACTCTGGCCGTCGCACGCATTCGCAGCGAGGGCAAGCGCAACAAGCGCGTCACCCTGGTCTTCGCCGAAGAGGTTCGCTAGGGGCCAACCCGAGCCACGCCGCGCTCCTACCTGCGTTTCTTCGAATTCGGAATGACCCAGAAATAGATCGTGCGGTTGTTCGATTCGAGCTTCTTGTCGGGCCGCCAGTCGCCCATGTCGAACTGGTGCGAAACGATGCGCGTTCCCGGCTTCAGCTCGGCGTGCAGCCGCGGCCGCAGCTTGACGTTCAAATCCGGCAGCAGATAGAGCGTCACGACCGTGGCCTCGCGAAAATCCGACTGGAAAAGATCTGCGAGCCGGAACTCGACCAGATGCGTGACGCCGGCCTTCTTCGCGTTTGCCTGCGCTTCGGCAATGCGCGCCGGATCGATGTCGATGCCGACGGCGCGCACCCCGTAGAGCTTCGCCGCGGTGATCGGAATTCGTCCGTCGCCGCAGCCGAGGTCATAGAGCACGTCGCCCTTCCTGACGTCGACGAGGCGCAGCATGTCCTCGACGACTTCCTGCGGCGTTGGCACGTAAATGACGTCGGGCGTGCGCAGGTTGCGCGGCGCCGGCTGCGCCTGGGCAAGCAACTGCGCGCGGGGGTCGAGCTCGGCAGCCGACGACGCGCCAGGCCACGCCGCAAGGAGAACCAACGCTGCGAAGATCGGGCGCATACACATCTCGGGAGGCGCGCCGGGATCAGCGCCACCCGATTATGCCCCAGCAAGGTGCGCCAGAAGCTACTGGCTGAACCCGACGATCCAGCGGTTTCGCACCAGCGCCTCCGTATGGCCCGTGCATGCGGTGGCGGCGGCTGGCGACGATTCGCCGGCAAGTGCGTCTTCGATGTCCGCAGTGCCGTACAGCGCGATCCGGGCCCACACGATGGCAAGCATCGTGACCAGCATTGCGGCGACCGCAACGATGTCGGCCGCGGTGGTGGGTTTGCGCGTGAACCGCATGGCAGTTGCCATGCAAGACTCGCGCCAGAGTCAGCTGCCTGCGATCGTCATGCTTTCGAGGAGAATCGAGCCGGTGCTGCGCGAACCGCGCACCACGACGTCGCTTCCGACGCCCGCGATGCCTCGATACATCTCGCGCAAGTTTCCTGCGATCGTGATTTCCTCGACCGGATGAGCGATCTCGCCGCCCTCGACCCAATAGCCTGCCGCGCCTTGCGAGAAATCGCCGGTGACGAGGTTGACGCCGTGGCCGAGCAGCTCCGTGACGAGCAGTCCCCGCTGCAGCCGCTGCAGCAGCTTCGGCAGGCTGCAACGCTCCGAACGAACCACCAGGTTGTGGTTGCCGCCCGCGCTGCCCGTCGAGCGCAGGCCGAGCTTGCGCGCCGAGTACGTGCCGAGAAAAAATCCTTCCAGCACCCCTGCACGCACCACCGCACGTTCCTGCGTGGCGACGCCCTCCTCGTCATACGAAGAGCTGGCGAGCCCCTGCGGCTCGCGCGGCCGCTCTTCGATCGTGACCATCGGCGAGAACACGTCTTTCCCGAGCGCACCGGCCAGGAACGATGCCTTGCGATAGAGCGCGCCGCCGCTCGCGGCGCCGACGAACGTGCCGATCAGATTGCAGGCGACCGGCGCCTCGAAGAGCACGGGGGCCTTGCACGTGGCAACCTTGCGCGCGCCCAGGCGCGCGAGCGCGCGGCGGCCCGCGTAGCGCCCGAGCGCCTCCGGATCGGCGACGGCGCGCGCCGCCCGCGCCGAGCTGTACCAGTCGTCCCGCTGCATCTTGCCGCGATCCTCGGCGATCACCGACAGCGAAAGCGTATGCCGCGAGGTCGGAAAGCCGTGCAGGAACCCGGCGCTGTTCGCCAGCACGAACTGCGATTGCTGCGACGACAGGGTGGCGCCTTCGGAGTTGCGGATCGCCGGCGACAGCTTGAACGCGGCGCCTTCGGCGCGTCGCGCGATTTCGATTGCGCGCTGCGGATCGAGATCCCACGGGTGGAACAGGTCCAGATCCGGCATCTCGCGCGCGAGCAGCTCCGGCTCGGGCGGCCCGGCGCAATCGTCCACTGCGGTGGAGCGCGCGATTGCGAGTGCGGCGGCGACGGTCTGCTCCAGTGCGGCGGAGGAAAAATCGGACGTGCTCGCGTGGCCGCGGCGCGCATTCGGCCGCTCGCCGGCGTACAACGTCACGCCGATTCCCTTGTCGCGGTGATGCTCGATCGTTTCCACCGCGCCTTTGCGCACCGTGACCGAGAGGCCATAGGCCTCGGACACTTCGCACTCGCACGCCGATGCGCCGAGGCGCGCAGCGCGCTGCACGATCGAGCTCGCGTACTCGCAAAGCTCGCCGTGCGAATACGTGAAGCGACGTGCAGCCGGCATGGCGCGCTATCATAACAGCGCGATGCAGACCGAACCCGTCAGCAAGACGCAACGCAAGCGCGAGATGCACGAGCTGCAGGCGCTCGGCGCAGCGCTGGTGGAGCTTGCGCTGTCACAACTCGAGGCGCTGCCGATTCCCGATGCGCTCGCCGCCGCGATTCGCGAGGCGCACCGGATCGCCGGTCACGAGGCGAGGCGCCGCCAGCTGCAATACATCGGCCGGATCATGCGCGAAATCGATGCCGGGCCCATCCGCACCGCACTGGAGGACCTGCAAGGCCGAAGCGGCGCGGCACGTGCCAGGCATCGCCGCGTCGAGCAGTGGCGAAACCGCCTGCTGGAGGACGATGGCGCGCTGACCGAGTTCGCGCGCGAGCATGCGCAGGTCGACCTGCAGGGTCTGCGCACGCTGATCCGCAACGCGCGCGCCGAGCTCGCGGCAAAGCGCCCGCCGCATGCACAGCGGGCGTTGTTCCGCGCACTGCGCGAAGCCTGCTCCTGAAAGCCATGGCCGAAGAGTTGAAGATCGGTCTGGTCTCGGTCAGCGATCGGGCATCGGCCGGCGCCTATCCGGACGAGGGCATTCCCGCGCTGCGCGATTGGCTCGGCAAGGCGATCGCTTCGCCCGTTTGGCGCGATGAGACTCGCCTCGTTCCGGACGAGCAGCCGGTCATCGAAGCAACGCTGAAGGAGCTGGTCGACACGAGGGGTTGCCATCTGGTGCTCACGACCGGGGGCACCGGCCCGGCGCCCCGCGACGTGACCCCGGAAGCGACGCTCGCGATTGCCGACCGCGTGCTGCCCGGCTTCGGCGAGCAGATGCGGCAGATCTCGCTGCGCTTCGTTGCGACGGCGATCCTCTCGCGGCAAGTGGGCGTCCTCCGCAAGGGCTGTCTGATCATCAACCTGCCCGGCCAGCCGAAATCGATCCGCGAAACGCTGCAGGGCCTCGCGCCGGACGTCCACGGAATTTTTGCAGCGGTGCCCTACTGCATCGATCTGATCGGCGGGCCGTACATCGAAACCGATCCGCAGGTCGTCAAGGCTTTCCGGCCGAAATCCGCGATCCGACCGCCCCTCTAGAGCCCGCGGGCTACTGGCTGAGTAGCGCGATCATCTGCGGGTTTTTCCTGCGCTGCGCGACCGCGAGCGACGTGATCCCTTTTTCGTCGCCCTTCTTCGGGTCGGCCCCGGCAGCCAGCAGAATTTCCGCCACGTTGACGTGCCCGTCGTTCACTGCCTTGTGCAGGGCGGTCGCGCCGTGTTTGTCGCCCTCGTTCACCCCGGCGCCTTTTGCGATCAGGCTGTCGCAGACGCGCGCGTGCCCTGCCATCGCCGCCTGCATCAGCGGGGTGAGGCCCAGGCTCGTGCGCGGATCGACTCCCGCGCCATTCGCGAGCAGCAGTTCGACGATGTCCAGATAGCCTTTCGCCGACGCCCAATGCAGCGGCGTATAGCCTTGCGCATTGGCGGCATTCACGTCGGCTCTCGCCTTGACCAGCAGCGCCGCCACGGCGGTGCGGTTGAACATCGCCGCCTTGATCAGCGGCGTCACACCGAGCGCATCCTTTTCGTCGGGACGCACGCCCGCATTCAGGAACAGCCGCACGGCACGGTCGTTGCCGCGCTCCACGGCGATCAGGAAACCTTCCTTGCTGTATTCGATCTGCTCCGTGGCGAGCTTGTGGCGCAGCCGCTCGTCGCCCCAGGGGTCGCCGGTCGTCTCCGGAGCCTTCATGCCGGCGGTTTCGAGCAGCCGGGAATGCAAGCGTGACAGCAGAATGATGTCGGCGGCGACCTCGGGTGGAAAGCCCTTGCGGCCGCCGCGCTTGTCGACGATCAGGTCGCTGAAGTGCTCCTCGAGCTGCTGGGTGCCCCACATGGCCATGATCTTGTTGAAGACGCGCGAGTACTTGGCTTCGAGCGCCTGCGGGTAAAGATCCGGCTTCTTCTCGAAATACTCCGCAATGACGGGGTGCATCTTGACCATGGTCGGCGGACCTCGGTTCCGGTTTTGTCGTCGACAGCAGGGCAGAAAGTTACTCCAACTGCGCGCCTTTTGCACATCGGCGCGCAGCCGGCGGCATCAAACCGCCGATAAGACGTAGCTCTGGACGGGCTGCTGGAATCCTTTCAGGTTCAGCGCCTCGCCCGGTTGCAAAGGCGTGCGGTCCTCTTGCGCGGCCAGGATTGCATTCGTGCGCGCGTCGACCAGCACCTGTCCATGCACCGCTTCCGAGCAGAGCCGCGCCGCAAGGTTGACCGCAGGGCCGACGGCCGTGTATTCGAGGCGCGAAGCGGCGCCGATCACGCCGACGGTCACATAGCCGCTCGCGACGCCGACACCGACGCCCAGCCGCAGTTCTGCGTCCGAGCAGCGCTCGGTGATCGCCATTCCACTCTCCCGGATCCGGCTCGCCATGTCGAGCGCACGCCGGGCATGGTCGGGGAAAGCGGCCGGTGCGCCGACCAGGATCAGCACTCCGTCGCCCGCCTGGTCCTTGATCGTTCCTCCATACGCGGCGGCCGCGGCGCCGACCGCGTCGTAGTACTCCCGCAGGATCGCCATGACCTTGTGCGAGGAAGTCGCCTCCGAGAACGCGGTGAACCCGCGCAGGTCGCAGCACACGACCGACAGCTCGACGGTCTTCTCTTCGGTTGCGCTCTTCAAGCCTCGCGCCCGCACCATTTCAGCGACCTGCGGCGCAAGAAATCGCGACATGAACTGCGCGCGGCGCCCCTGCACAACGTGGTATTGCACGGCGCCGACGAGGAAGATCAGCAGGCCGATCGCGGTCACCACCGGCGCCATCTGCGGCGGAAGAACCACTCCGGAAGCCATGAACGGCGAAGCGGCCACGAACGCGAGCAGCCGCACCGCCTCGGCCCGGTCCGGCCGGCGCCGCAGCGTCACCAGGCCGGCGAAGCTGCCGACCAGCAACGACAGGCTGAGCGGAAGCGCGAACAGCCAGAACTCCGGCTGGCCGCCCTCGAAGACCGCGGCCAGGCCGGCATTGACGAAATGGTCCGAGCGCACTTTCGGAAACGCCACCGAAGCAATTCCGTAGAACGCCGCGAGAGCCTGGGCGATGCGCAACAACCGGTCGGGCCCGTGGGTCTTCAGATTGCCCGCCGGCACCGTGCGCCGGACGCGCAGCACCCATTCATAGGCAAAGATGAAGGCAAGCGTCTCGGGAATCGCGAAGATGCCGTCCCAGGCTGCGACGCCGCGCTCCAAGTGCAGCGGATAGGCGATCTGCGTTCCGACGCCGATGGCGAGGCCGACGGATGCGAGAAAGAGCGAGAGCGAGCGACTCGTCGGCGAGCGGCGGTCGGCGATGATGAAGGCGAGCGCCATGCCGAGCGCAAGCAGCGCAGTGATGATGTGCGGCGTGGTGTCCAGGCGTTGCGGCACCGGGTCAGCTCGAGCCGGAAGGCAGCGGCGTCAATCGCGATCCTTCCTGCGTCTCGGCGCGTGGCGCCCCCACCCGGAACCAGGCCGCATAGAGCGCAGGCACGAAGAGCAGAGTGAGGGCGGTGGCTACGATCAACCCGCCCATGATCGCATACGCCATCGGCCCCCAGAGCACGCTGCGCGCGAGCGGAATCATCGCGAGCATCGCCGCGGCCGCGGTCAGCACGATCGGCCGGAAGCGGCGCACGGCCGCCTCGCGGATCGCGATCCACACCGGGTGCCCGGCCGCGACCTCCTGCTCGATCTGGTCGACCAGGATCACGGTGTTGCGCATGATCATGCCGCCGAGCGCGATCGCACCGAGCATGGCAACGAAGCCGAACGGCTTGCCGAAGACGAGAAGCGCGAGTGCGACGCCGATGATCCCGAGCGGCGCGGTCAGCAAGACCATCGCGGTGCGCGCGAAGCTGCCGAGCTGCACCATGAGCAGCGCGAGGATCACCGCCAGCACCATCGGCATTCCGGCCGCGATCGAAGCCTGCGCCTTGGCGTTTTCCTCGAACGCACCGCCCGCCTCGATCCGGTATGCCGGCGGCAGGCTCGCGCGCACGCCGGCGAGCGCAGGCTCGATCGCCATCGTCACGTCCGGCGCCTGCACGCCGTCGACGATGTCGGCGCGCACTGTCAGCGTCAGCTCGCGGCTGCGGCGCCACAGGATCGGCTCTTCGAGCGCCTCGCTCACGGTCGCGACCTGGGTCAGCGGGACGCTGCGGCCGGTGGCGGCCGGCACCGCCAGCTCCCCGAGCGCGCCGAGGGAAGCGCGCTCGTCGGCCGGCGCGCGCAGCACGACCTCGATCAACCGGTCATTTTCGCGGTACTGGCCGAGCGGCGTGCCCGACACGACCGCCGCGACCGCCCTCGATACGCCCTGCGACGATACGCCGAGCGCACGCGCCCTTTCCTGATCGACGTCGACGCGCAGGGCGAGCACCCGGTCGCCCCAGTTGGGGTTGACGTCGACCGTATGCGGATTCGCACGCATGATCCCGGCGACCCGCTCGCCGATTTCCTTCAGCTCCGCCGGATCTTCGCCGACGACGCGGAACTGGACCGGATAATTGACCGGCGGACCGAGCGGCACCCGGTTGACGCGGCCTCGCACGCCCGGAAAGTCCTTCGCCAGCGCATCGCGCAGCAGCGCGATGACGCGCTCGCGCGCGGCGATGTCCTGCGTCAGCACGATCACCTGCGCGAAATTGGTGCGGAACAGCTGTTGATCGAGCGAAAGGAAGAAACGCGGCGAACCGTTGCCGACATAGGTCACGTAGCTCGCCACATCGGCGTTGCCTGCGAGGAGGCGTTCGAGGCGCCCCGCCTCGCGTTCGGTCGCCCGAATGGAGGTGCCTTCCGGGAGCCACAGGTCGGCCATCAACTCGACCCGGTTCGAGGACGGAAAGAACTGCTTTTCGGTCAGACCCATGCCGAGCACGCCCAGCACGAGCGCGAGGCCGGTCGTCGCGATGACCGTCTTGCGATGGAAGATGCACCATTCGATCCCCGCGCGCAGCCGCCGATAGAACGGCGTGTGGAAGACGTCGCGCGGCTGCCCGGCGACGCGCACCGGATGCTCCTTCAGCAGATAGGCGCCGAGGAACGGCGTGGCGATCACGGCCGCGAACCACGAGATCACCAGCGCCATCGTGGTCACCGCAAAAATGCCGAACGTGTACTCGCCCGTCGTCGATTTCGCCGTCGCAATCGGCAGGAACCCGGCGACCGTGATCAGGGTCCCGGAAAGCATCGGGAACGCGGTCGTCGAATACGCATGGCTCGCCGCGCGCAGCTTGTCGTAGCCCTCTTCGAGCTTGCGATGCATCATCTCCACGGCGATGATCGCATCGTCGACCAGCAGGCCGAGCGAGATGATCAGCGCTCCGGTCGAAATGCGATGCAGGTCGATGCCGAAGGCGTACATCGCAAGAAACGTGGCCGAGAGCACGAGCGGGATGGTCAGCGCAACCACCAGCCCGGTGCGCATGCCGAGCGTCAGGAACGAGATCAGCAGCACGATCGCGACCGCCTCGAGAAGCGAGCGCATGAACTCGCCGACCGCGAGCTTGACGACCCCGGGTTGATCCGACACCTGTTCGAACTCGATGCCGACCGGCAGCTCCGACTTGAGGCGCGTCATCGTGCGCTTGAGGTTCTCGCCAAGCCCCAGCACGTCGCCGCGGCTGGTCATCGAGACCGCGAGGCCGATCGCCTCTCGACCCTTGAAGCGCATCGTCATCACCGGCGGATCGGCGTAGCCACGCTGCACGCGCGCGATATCGCCGAGCCGGATCGTCTGGCCGCCTGCGCGCAGCAGCAGATCCGAGATGGCCTGCACCGAGTCGAGCTGCCCGGTGACGCGCAGCGCAACCGAGTTCTGCCGCGTCTCCACCGACCCGGGCGCGATGATCGCGTTCTGTGCCGCGAGCGCCTGCCCGATGGCCTGCGGCTCGATGCCCAGCGCCGCCAGCCGCTTCGAGGAAAGCTCGACGTAGATGCGGTCCTCCTGCACGCCGATCAGCTCGGCCTTCGCCACATCGGGCAGCCGCAGCACTTCCTGGCGCGCGCGCTCGACGTGATCGCGCAGCTCCGAGAGCGTGAAGCCGTCGGCGGTGAAGGCGTAGATCGAGCCGTAGACATCGCCGAACTCGTCGTTGAAGAACGGTCCCTGCGCTTCCGGCGGCAGCGTGTGGGCGATATCGCCGAGCTTCTTGCGCACCTGGTACCAGATCCCCGCCACTTCCCGGGGCGGCGCGGTATCCAGGAGCTCGAGCACGATCAAGGATTCGCCGGGTTTCGAGTAGCTCTGCGTCCACTTGAAGTAGGGCGTTTCCTGCAGCTTCTTCTCGAGCCGGTCGGTGACCTGCCGGTCGACCTGCTCCGCGGTGGCGCCGGGCCAGAGCGTGCGGATCACCATCGCCCGGAACGTGAAATCCGGATCTTCGCGCTGGCCGAGCTGAAAAAAAGCGGCCACCCCGCCCAGCGCAATCACCAGCAGAAAGAAAAGCGTGACCTGCCGGTGCCGCAGCGCGGCTGCGGACAGGTTGAAACGATCGCCGTTCACGAATCAGCCGCCGTTCAGCACGCGTACGCGCTGGCCCGGGCGCAGCAGCTGCGCGCCGGCCGCGACCACCAGCTCGCCGGGATGGAGCCCCTCCGCGATCACCACGCGCTCGCCGGCGATGCCGCCCGTTTTCACTGCTCGCGCCATGACCGTGCCTTCGCTGTTCACGACGAATACCTGGGGCTGATCGCCTTTGGCGTACAGAGCGGCGATCGGCACTTCGATCTTGCTCGAATTGCTGTTTGCGAGCGCAGCGACTCGCGCGCTCATGCCCCATTGCACTTCGTCGTGGGTGCCGAGCACGGTGATGCGCGCGGCGTAGGTGCGCGTGACCGGATCGGCCGCCGGCGACAGCTCGCGCAGCCGGCCGTTCCAGGACTTCCCCGGGACCGCGCTCAGGCTGACGGCGAAATCGTCTGCCCGCTCGATGAATTCGCGCTGCGACTCGGGCACCGCGATCGCGATTTCCTTGTCGCCCTGCCGGGCGAGGCGGGCTACCGTCTGACCGGCGGTCACGACCTGTCCGGCCTCGGCCTCGATGCCGGTGATGACGCCGCTCGTGTCGGCCCGCAACACCGCATACCCGAGTTGATTCGCCGTTTGACGGTGCTGCGCATGCAAGGCTTCGAGCCGGGCCCGGGCCGTCGACAGCGCGTTGGCGCGCCGATCGTATTCCGCCAGGCTGATGAAGTTCTTGTCCCGCAGATCCTTGTAGCGCGCGTGCTCGGCCGCCGCCAGCTCGTACTCGGCCTGCGCGCTCGCAACCTGCGCCTTCGCGCTCGCCGCGCCGAGCGCGAGATCATTCGCGTCCAGACGCGCGAGGGGCTGGCCAGGCCTCACGAGCGCGCCGATGTCGACCATGCGCTCGACGATCTTTCCGCCCACGCGGAAGGCGAGCCGGGTTTCGTGCTGCGCACGCACTTCGCCGGCAAACTCGAACGATCGGGTGGCGGGCGTCGCGCCGATCTTCAGCACGCGCACCGGCCGGATTTCCTGCGGTTTCGGCTCCGGCACCCTGGCGCAGCCGCCAATCATGGTGGCGGCGGCGATCAGCACGATTGCGAGTTTCATGGCTTCCTCCGGGCTCCCCGGCGTTCTGCGCTGTCCCATAGATCGATCAGCGCCTGCTCGAGTTGCCGCTCGAAGTCGATGCGGAAGATCTGCATCTCCGGACGCTCCATTGCTTTGCGCAGCACCGCAGGCGTGTCCGCCTGCTGCCACAGCCCGATGATGAGGGCGTAGCTGTTCATCAGCAGAGCCGCTCCCTCGCCGGTCTCCAGGCCGCCGTAGAGCCGCTCGACGTGCTCGCCGAGCTGGCGGATGCGATGCGCCAGGCCCAGCTTGAACGCAAGCGCTGCTTCCGTGCTCACGTTCGTATCGAGCATGTAGCGGCAATTGCCGGCAAGCGGATAGAACTCGGGATGCTCGCCGTGGTGGAGCAGCCCGGCGCGCACGACGTCGCGCCCGCTTGCGCCAGGCGCGCGCAGTGCCGACTCGAGCCGATCGAGCACCCGATGCAACTGCTGCTCATGCAGCGCAAGCAGCACTTCCTCGCGCGTGCGGAAGTACAGGTACACGGTGCCTTTCGCGAGCCCGGCCCGGCGCGCAAGCGCGTCCACGGAGAACGTTGCCGTCGGGTTGCGATGCAGGAGCGACTCCGCCGCGCGCACGATCGCCGCCCGGCGCTCCGATTTCGCTGCGGGCTGTACGGCGCGGCTGCGTCGCGGCGCCGCCGGCGGCCGCACCCTGATATGACCTTCGGTCATTTACCGGTCATGCTAAATGACCGTCGGTCATCCGTCAATCGATCGGCCTTCGCGTAAAATCCGCGACATGGCGCACCCGCTCGAAACCATCGAGGTCGAGACCGGCGCCTCGCCTGCCGCCGCGGTCCTCTGGCTGCATGGGCTGGGAGCCGATGGCCATGATTTCGAGCCCGTGGTTCCGGAGCTGCGCCTGCCCGCCGCGCTCGCGATTCGCTTCATCTTTCCGCACGCTCCGATCCGTCCGGTCACGCTCAATCAAGGCATGCGCATGCGCGCCTGGTACGACATCGCTCGCCTGGGTGGAGGGATGGAGGACGAGACTGGAATTCGCGCCTCGGAGAAACTGCTCGTGCAGCTCATCGAGCGCGAAGGCGAGCGCGGCATCGCGCCCGCGCGCATCGTGCTCGCCGGGTTTTCCCAAGGCGGCGCCATCGCCCTGCAAACGGCGTTGCGCTACCCGGAGCGGCTCGCCGGCACGCTTGCGCTTTCGACCTATCTGCCGCTGGCGACACGGGCAGCGGCCGAGCGCAGTACGGCGAGCCTCGCGATGCCGATCTTCATGGCGCACGGCAGCGACGACCCGATGATCGCGATCGAACAGGCGCAGCGCTCGCGCGACGTGCTCGTCGGCCTGGGCTGCCGCGTCGATTGGCGTGAATATCCGATGCCGCACTCGGTCTGCGCCCGGGAGATCGCGGATATCGCGACGTGGCTCTCGCAGGTCCTCTGACTTACCATAGCGCAGGTCCTGGAGGCGCCATGAAGCCCAATCCCGGCGAGCAGCAATACCTCGATCTTCTTGCCCATGTGCTCGCCGACGGCGCGGAAAAAGGCGATCGCACGGGCACGGGCACGCGCTCGGTGTTCGGCTGGCAGATGCGCTTCGGACTGCAGGAAAGCTTCCCTCTGCTCACGACGAAGAAGCTGCACCTGAAGTCGATTCTCTACGAGCTGCTGTGGTTCCTGCGCGGGGAGAC
>Ga0209640_10000527_pt1 | contig 29899 bp, 25 predicted proteins | sample RifCSP10_1_FD_184018 | JGI IMG/M metagenome (GOLD analysis project Ga0209640, IMG submission 184018) | Soil microbial communities from Rifle, Colorado - Rifle CSP2_sed 10_1 (SPAdes) (version 2) | ecosystem: Environmental > Terrestrial > Deep subsurface > Rock core/Sediment | place: Rifle... | reverse complement strand
CCCCCTGCAACAAGCAGTTGCGGGTATCGACCCGTTCACCGATGACGCCGTTTTGCCTAACCAACTGAAACTATTCGAGTTTTAACCGGACACTACTGTGGGAAGGTCAAAGTTCAAAGTTGGAAAGTAAGTTCAAAGTTACTTCCTGACTTTGCCCTTTGAACTTTGAACTTACAGTACGTGTTCCGCCTGGCCGGAGGCGGCGGAACGGACCACCGCCTCGGTCACCGCCGCGCCGTGCACCATCTCGCTCGTCGGAATTAGGAACGGCGCGCCGCCGGAGGCGGCCGTCGCAAAGGCTTCCAGGCACGTGCGCGTCACGTCATGCGTCGCGGCTTGCCACACCTGGGCCTCGCCTTTCACCGGTTGAAACTTGCACGGACCGAACAGGCGCGTCCGGCGCTCGTCGGACGAGGCGCCAGCCACATGCGTCATGCCCTCCAGGCGGACCCACCCTTTCGAACCAAACACCTGGAAGCTGAAGCCGGGACCGGTCGCCGTTATCGTGCCGAGATAGCCGGAGGCGCCGTTCTTCATGCGGAACAGCATCGACGTCGTGTCGTCGCTGTCCACGGGCACGACACGATGGAAGCTCTGGCAAAACACTTGATCGATCTCACCTCCCAGATCGATCATGCCGTCGATGGCATGCACGCCCATCGGCGTCAGGCCGCCGCAGGGCGTTTCCTCCTTATGCGCGCGCCATGCTTCCGGCTTGAGCGCCAGCGCGTTCGGGAACGTCATCGTCGCTTCGAAATGAAGGACCGTTCCGAGGTCGCCCGAGCGAATGCGGTCCCGTAGCGCCGTCATTTCGGGATGGAAGCGCCGGTTGTAGCCGAGGCCAAGCGTCACACCAGCCTTCTTCGTGGCCGCGACGGCCGCGTCGGCATCGGCCCGGGTCAACGCGAACGGCTTCTCGCAGAAGACATGTTTGCCAGCCTGCGCGGCCGCGATCACCTGCGCCGAGTGCTGCGAGTGCGGCGTGGCCAGCACGATGGCATCAACCTGGGGATCGGCGAGCACCGCCGTGAAGTCTGGCAGCAGGCGCAGCTTCTGCGCCTCGGCAAAGGCCGTCACCTCCGGCGAGACGGTCCGCGTGGCGCCCGCGACGAAGCGGACACGGTCACTCCCCTGCTGCACCGACTCGACAATCGTACGGCCCCACCAGCCAAGGCCGACGATGGCGGCTCTAATCATCAACAACTCCCAACTCCCAATGCGCTGTCACGCGGGGTTTGTCAACCGCGGGGGCCTGTCACTGCTTGTCACGCGGGGGCTAAAGCCCCCGCTCTACGGGCCCCCGCTCTACGGGCCCCCGCTACGAGCCCCCGCTACGAGCCCGGTCACGGGCCGCGGAGGCGCGGAGCCAACCAGACTTGCCGTTCCGCGTCTCCGCGTCTCCGCGGTTCGTCATCGCTATGTCGAACGAATCAACGAGAACTTCGGGTCGGCTCCGAGGCAGTCGGCCAGCGGCAGCCCCAGTTCCTTGCGAACGATGTTGGTGCCCTGCACGAGCGCGACCATCTTGTAGAAGGCGTGTCGGCGGCTCATTCCTTCGCGGCCCATGCCGCAGTCCGAGGACAGCACCAGCCGCTCGACGGGAATCAGCTTCAGCGCCTGGCGAATCAGATCGGCCACTTCGGCCGGCGACTCGACCTGCAGTGTGTGGTGGTCGATCGCGCCGATGCAGACCTTCTTCTCGGTAATGGCCTTCCCCACCGCCTCGAGGTCCATCGAGTTCGAGCTCTTCATCTCGAAGGTGATGACGTCGGCATCCACCTGGTTCAGCAACTCGAGGGCCGGCTTGTAGCTCTGCACGGACCCGAACATGCGCTGCTGCGACGGGTTGCCCCAACAGGTGTGGCACCAGACTTCGGCCTTTGCACGAAGGCCTTTGACCGTGTTGTTGAAGACCTTGAGCATGAACTCCGGGTTGATGACCTTGTCCACGTAGCCGCGCGCGGCCAGCAGGTGGATCTGCGGCTCCTCCATCTGGATCACGCTGCAGCCGGCATCGGCCAGGTCGTGGAGCTCCTCGTTGAAGGCGTCGCTCAGCGCCATGATCCGAGACGGCAGGTCCTTGTAGTGCTCGTCCTGCACGGCGAAGGCCACAAGCTCCGGCGTCACGGTGCCGAACTTGACCGGCTTGGTGGTCAGCCGCTGCGCGGCCTTGAACAGTTCCGCGTACTGCATCTCGCCCCGGCCGACGGGACCGACGAGCTTGGGCATCACCCTCGCTTCCAGGTAGTCGTGCAGGATGTGGCCGCGCGGAAACGCGATGCCGCCCGCGCCCACCTTGGCCAGCTTCGGATGGAGCGTTTCGAACCCGCTCATGTGGTGAGGCGGATAGCTCGTCCAGCTCTGGCCGCCGATATCCTGGTCGAAACGGCAGTCGCCGTCGGTGACAATGTCGAGGCCGGCCACCTCCTGCTCGCGCAGATAGACCGACAACGCGTCCACGTACTGCTCGCGGAAGCGGGAGATGACCATCGCGTCGAGAAACGATCGCGTGCCCAGGTTCTCCGTGTACCAGCTGGGGCGCGGCAACGACCCGGTGATTGTCGTCGGTAGTAATTTCCCTGCGGTGGCCTTCAGCATGAGTGTGTCTCCATCGAGAGCTACAACCTTGGAACAGTACAACGCCCGCGTTTCATGGTCAACGCGCCGGCGCGAATCGTTGCGGGCATGAGTCGCGTCCTCGACTCACCGCAACTCCCAACGCCTGCCGCTCGACCAACTCCCAGGAACATACCCATACATTGGGAGTTGGGGCAAGCGTCAGAGTTGGGCGTTGGAAGTTGACCGATTTCGTCTCACGATCTCGAGCCCCCGCTACCGCGCCGCGCAGGGCGTGGGGTTCCAGCCAGTCGCGTCGGGCTGCTTCTTGAACTGGTACGTCTTGAGGTAGGGCTGCACGAGGTACTGCGGGTCGTCCACGATCTCGGTGACGGCCAGGTACTCCTGACCCGCGTTGTCAACGAGGCGGACGAAGTACTCAGTCAAGGTGGCGGCGCCGCTGTAGGGCACGCCGTTCTTCCGCAAGTAGCCTGGGCGCATGCCGGTTGTCGTCACCACGAGCTGACCCGTTGGAATGGGGCCCCGGCCGCGACCACGCGACGGGTACGCCCAACGCGCCACCGACGACCCCTGCCACGTGGGGGGGCCGGAGGCTGCCGCTCCGGCGCCAAATCGGAAGTGGCGCGTCTGCGTGCCGGTGTCCGTCTCGAGGCGCAGCGTGTTCTCGTCGTCCCACACGATGTGGAGACGGCCAGGCATGCGCATCACGCCAGCCGCGCCGTAACCACGGCACTGCTCGCCGCTGGACTCGTCTCTGGCTGGATCCCACTCGCCGGCAACCCGCCGCGCCTCGGCGTTGACCGGGAGATAGTCGACGTTGCCCTTGGGCGGCGTCAACATCCGGTATCGCCAGTCGTCGGTCACGAGCGCCATCCAGTAGCCGGTCAGATCGAACGGCTCCCCCGGCCGTCCCGTGAGTGCGGGTTGAGCGCCACCGGCACCCCGTTGTGCGCCGAGCGCGGCTGAGGTGAGGACCAGCACGATGGCAAGCGCCGCTTTCATGACGAAGGTGGCTTGTGATCGAGGGTCCGATACACGGCCTCGACCAACTGACTCGGCGTCCACGCCGGGTTCCTGCCGAAGCGGCGGTCGTACTCCCGGGTCGGGCGCGCCGCCGTGATCTCGTCGAGCGACATGCCCCTGCCGCGCCATTCACGGATTCTGTCCCGAACGATCGTCATCATGTCCCGGTAGTACGCCACGTCGGCGGCATCGGTCAGGCGTCCGCGTCCGGGGACGATCATCGTGCCGCCCTCCATCATGTGCTCGACCACGGCGACATCGAGGATCCAGTTGAGCGCATCGATAACGCCCTGGACGCTGCCGCCGCGGGCCATATCGATGACCGGATACCCGGTCATGTCGAGCACGCCGCCGGCGGCGAGCACGTCCGAGCCGCGGAAATACACGAGGCTGTCTCCGCTCGTGTGCGCGTCGGGAAGGTGCGTCACGACCACGCCCTCGCCGTTGATGAAATTGAGCTTCTTCTCGCGGCCGAAGTAGCTTTCCGAGGCAATGAGGGTGGTCTGACCAGCCTTGGAGAGCCGGAGCGCCACGTTCTCGTGTGCCAGGACCCAGGCGCCGGGCTCGGAATTGGACGTCAGATTCCGAACGCCAAACGTGCGCCCGGCGGCGGCGATGACGGCGTTCCCACCAATCCGGCTCTCATCGTCGCTCGTGTTGATGATGCCGATGACCGGCCGGGGCGCGGGCGGGCCGCCCGTCGTCGGCAAGAACTCTGAGCTCGACCACCAAGCGCAGTCTCGGGACGCGCCGACGCACGACCGGGCGGGCCCCGGCGCTGAGGTGACTCGCCGCGACAACTCGCGAACGGCGTCGAGCACGACCTGGCTGGTCGCGGCGGAGCCAGAATCGACGAGCAGCACGCCGTCTTTGCCCACCGAGACCGTGATGTTGGCGCCGGCCCCGCTCAGCAGATAGACATTGCCCCGCACCGGCATCACGCGGAGCGTGGGCGAACCAGACGGAACTTGCAGCGCGTCAGCGACTGCGGCAGACACCGGCACACTCACGCGGCCGCTCGCGACGACGATGAGCGCGGCCGGGACCATCGCGAGGGCTGCGAGTGGACGCTTCACCGCTGGTACCTCTGTGTGCCTTTGGACCACTCGCTCTCGCGCAGCCGATTCCGATACTCCGGCCTCGTGGTGTCGGGCCCTGTGGTCGGAGCGTCGGCGGGCAGGCCGTAACGGTCCCGGAGATCCTTCAGGTAGGGGTTTTCACCGGGGAGATGGTGCTTCACGTCTCCCTTATCGAGACCTTCGAACACGGCGGTACACGGATGCGCCGGGACCTGGCTGTTGACGTTCAGCCGATACTCGGCGCTCCTGACGAGCGGCTCGGCCAGGTAGGTCGGGTCGTTCACGATGTTGATCCAGGTCAGGTAATCACCGCGGCGGATCCAGAAGCTCGTCACCGTGGCTTCGTCGCTGATCATCGCCCCGTTGCGACGGATGTAGTCCTCCTTGAGGTGGGTCGTCTCGATCCGGAGCATGTCCCCTTCCCAGGTGCCCGTGGAGAAGCCGCCCCAGGTGTGGGGGGCGTCCTCCGGCGGGCGGCCTCGACCGTCGAGGTACACGGGCATGTTCGTGGACTGGTGCCACTCGGGGTGGTAGGCGACCACTTCCCGCGAGAACGGGTCGACTTCCTTTGAGATCCGGAGCTGCGTCGGTCCACGGTAGATGTAGGACCATCCGTGCGGGCGGCACTGGTACTCGGGAAGACTGAGGAGCGCGGCATCCCACGCCTCGGCACGCATCCGGCCGTCCTCGTTGAGCGGCAGGCCGACCCAGTCGCCGACCCACGGGTCCTCCGTGCTGTCCATCGCGCGGACGACCACCCATTCCCCAGAGAAATCGGTCTGCGCGAATGCCGGTGCGGCGGCGAACACGATGGTCACGCAGCATCCCAGGGCCGAGACTCTCGATTTCGTCATGCGAACAACCCTGCCTTCAGGCGAAACGAGTGTTGGTCGATTGGGCGGCCGTAGTCAAGGATCCTGCCGACCGTTTCACTTTGTCATGCATGGCGATGCGCGACTGCCCTATAATCGCGCTCTGATTTCGCATGCCGAAAGAATCGACGCCCAGCTCCCGCACCGAGTTCGTTGCCTCTCTCGACCGCGGGCTGAAAGTGCTGCAGGCGTTCTCGCGCGATCACGCGCAGCTGACCCTGAGCGAGGTGGCGGCCCTCACCGACCTCAGCCCAGCCACGGCCCGCCGCTCGCTGCATACACTCGAGTCGCTGGGGTATATCGGCCGGCTCGGGCGCCAGTTTCTCCTTCGACCGAAAGTGCTGTCACTCAGTTCGGGATATCTGAGCGCGATCAACGCCAGCGTCGTCTTTCAGCCGTTTCTGCAGGATGTCGTCAATGAAGTAGGTGGTAGCTCGTCGGTCACCGTGCTCGACGACCTGGATATCGTGTACCTCGCGCGCGCCTCGGCGAACCGGGCCATCCGTCTGATGGCGGGTGTCGGGGCCAGGTATCCGGCCTATCCGACCTCTAGCGGACGCGTGCTGCTGGCGTTTCAGCCCGACTGGGTCATCGACGCCTATTTCAGGCGGGTCACGCTTCGGAAGTTGACAGACACCACCGAGACGAACCCCCAGAAGCTGCGGCAGATCCTGCGGAACGTTCGCACCAACGGCTTCGCCGCGAGCCAGAATGAGTTCGAGTATGGCATCGCCGCCGTCGCCCTCCCCATCTTCGGGCAGCATGGCCGCATCGTCGCCGCGGCGAGCTGCGCGGATGCCACGAACCGCCTGGATGTCAGTACGATGGTCGCCCGGCGCCTCCCGACGTTACGCGAGGCCGTGCAACGTATCGAAAGCATGCTGAGCCAACATCCCGAGCTCGAACGTTCCGTGGATTCGGTGACCGCCGACTACCTGCCCCCACGAGCCATGGCGCGGGCGGGCAGGGCACCCGCTCGCACCGCCAGGCCGGTGAGAAGGCGTTGACATGAAGGCACCTGGTTCGCCGGACATCCGCACCAGAGACCTGCGTGCGATCGTGGCGCTCGGTCAGCATCCGCGCTTCGCCGACGCAGCCGCCCGCCTGAGGACCCCTCAGCCGGCGCTGACCAGGGCCGTCAAGAGAGTCGAGCGCGCACTGGGAGTCGCCTTGTTCACCCGGACCACCCGGCACGTCGCCCTCACGTCGGCCGGGCGGCAGTTCTCGGCCGTGGCCGAACGCGTGTTGGCAGAGCTCGATCTTGCTCAGCGTCAGCTCGGCGGCGGGCGGGCCCCGGGCCGCGTCACGATCTCCACCTACTCGGCGTTCGCCGTTCACGTCCTTCCGCCTCTCATCCGGCGGTATCGTGAACTGCAGCCCTCGGTCGAACTGGCCATCCGCGAGCGCCGTCAAGACGAGATCCTGGAGGACGTCCGCAGCGACACGGCCGACTTCGGCATTGGCTACGTGGATTCGCTCCCTGACGTGTTCGCCAGCGGACTCCTCCGGCGGGAACCCTTGTATGTCGTGATGCCCGTCCGGCATCGACTGGCCCGACGGCGGAGGATTCGCATCGAGGAGTTGCGCGACGAGCTCCTGGTGTCGCCCCCGAGCGACACCTTTCTGCGCCGGCTGGTGGATGGCGCGGCCAGCGGCGCTGGGATCGAACTGCGCCACGGGCTCACCGTGGAACGCCTGCTGAGCGTGCTTGGTCACGTGGCCGGTGGCGTGGGCGTCGGCGTGGTCCCAGAGGGTGTCCTGCCGCCGAAGCCGTGGATCCACTTCGAGGCCGCCCACTTGGTCGAGCCCTCGTTGTCGGTGTCTGTTGGTTTGATCACGCAGCGAGACCGTTACATGCCGCCTGCTGCCGCCAAGCTGGCGGCCCTCATCCGCCGCGCCTACCGCCGTTTGGAACCCTCCCGCGGCGTGCGCGGCTGACCCCGCCCACCACCGGACGCCAGTCGGGCGGCCCCTTCGACATCCCTTCGTCACGGCCTTGACACACAGGCAGCCGCAGCGCATAGTTTCGCAGCGAAGAAGATTTCGCACAACGAAACTAGCAACGCTTCACGAGGCGCGCGGAGGACAGCATGTGGACACGAGCAAAAATACTGCTCCTGGTGTTCGGGGTCTTGGTTGTTTCGTCATCGGCCCACGCGCAGGCGCTCGGCGCCGTCGCCGGGGCGGTCCGGGACTCGTCGGGAGCGGTGCTGCCAGGCGTCACCGTCGAGGCCAGTAGCGCTGCCCTCATCGAGAAGGTGCGGTCGGCGGTCACCGATGGCTCCGGCCAGTACCGAATCGTGAACCTGCCGCCCGGCGCCTACACCGTGGTGTTCACCCTGCCCGGGTTCAACACCGTGAGGCGCGAAGGCGTGGAGGTATCGGTCAACGTCACGACCAATATCGACGCTGACCTGCGCGTCGGCGCCGTTCAGGAAACGATCACCGTGACGGCCGAAAGCCCGCTGGTTGATGTGCAATCGTCTGCTCAGACCAGGACGGTGACCGCCCAGACGTTCAAGGAACTCCCCTCGGGCGGCTCGTGGATCCAGATGGCGGCCCTCATGCCCGCCGTTCGCGCCAGCAACGTGGATGTCGGCGGCGTACTGGGCGACCAGGTCGGCGCGCAGGTGTCCGCGCACGGCAGCGCCTTCGGGGACGGCGTGTCGATGATCGACGGTCTGCGAATTGGCAACATGTATATCAGCTCGAACCTGACGAACATGAGCCTGTCACCGCTCCTGTTCGACGAAGTGGACGTGCAGTTGTCCGGTCAGATCGCCGAGACGGGCACCAACGGCGTCATCATGAACGCCATCCCGCGGGCGGGCGGCAACACCTTCAGCGGGTCCACCATGGTCAACGGCTCCGGGCCGGCCCTGCAGGGGAACAACGTGACGGACGACCTGTTGGCACGGGGCTTGAGGGGTGCCTCATCGACGCTCAAGACGCTCTACGACATCAACGGCGCGGTCGGCGGGCCGATCAAGCAGGACAAACTGTGGTTCTTCGCGACCTCACGGTATTTCACGAACGAGTACTACCTCGCGTCGCGTTTCTACGCAGTCGACCCCACGGCGATCAACCGACAGAACGACACCTCCCGGCAGGCCTTTGGCGGGACGTACACGTACGACAACAACGGGCGTGTGACCTGGGCGATCACTGACAAACAGAAGCTGTCGGGTTGGTACGCCTTTCAGTACAAGGTGGACCCGCATTGGCTGATCCAGATCTTCACCGCCTCGCCGGAGGCGGTGCGCATCACGACCTGGCACACGCAGCTGTCGACCACGAAATGGACCTACACCAAGACGAACCGCCTGCTGTTCGAGGCGGGCGTGATGGCGGGCGGAAGTCCGGACACGATCAAGCTCGATCCCGATCAGGTCGGTACATGCCCCGAGCAAGGAGCGCTGGCGTCCCGATGCATCTCGATTACTGAGCAGACAGCGGGGAATTTCGCGTATCGGGCACCCACCGGCTTCGACTTCGACGACCGCCTTCCCTCGCAATCGTTCAACGTCTCGTCCAGTTACGTCACCGGCTCGCACAACGCCAAGGTGGGCTTCGAGATGCAGCGCGGCCGTTTCTGGCGCGGAGACAACAACGAGTCCACCGGTGGGCTCTGGTACACCGCCACGGCCGGCCAGCCCGCCTTCGTCACGATTCAGGCGCCGCTCTCAGGATGGCAGGACAACCTGAACTACAACCTGGGCATCTTCGCGCAGGACCGCTGGACGATTAGCCGGCTGACGCTGAGCGGCGGCATACGGCTGGACATGCTCAACGAGTCCACGGAGCCCTTCACTGCGGCGCCGCACAGGTGGCTGCCCAACCGCACCACGAGCTTTCCCGCGGTCAAGAACGTCCCGAACTGGAAGGACGTCAACCCGCGGATTTCCGCGGCGTACGACCTGTTTGGCACCGGCAGAACGGCGCTCAGGGCGAGCGCAAGCCGCGGCGTCGAGCAGGACTCGATCCGGTACGCGCGCGCAAACAATCCAGCGACCACCGTGATCACGCAGACAGGACGGCAGTGGGTTGATCGTGATGTGGACTTCGTACCGGACTGCGACTTGACGATCGGCGCGCCGAACGGTGAATGCGGCCCGTGGCTGACGCCGAGCTTCGGGAGCGCCATACCGGGTACGGTGTACAACCCGGCCATCATGAACGGCTGGGGTGTCCGGCCCTACAACTGGGAGTTCTCGACCAGCATCCAGCACGAGATCGCGCCGCGCCTGTCCGTCCTCTTCGGCTACTTCCGTCGCGTCAATGGGAACTTCAACGTCCTGGACAACCTGGCGCTCGGGCCCGAGAACTTCACGGAGTACTCCGTGCTGGTGCCTGACGACGCCCGTCTGCCAAACGCCGGACAGTGGATTGGCGGTCTCTACGACCAGAACGCCATTGTCGCCCCGCGCAACGTGATGAAGTCCGCGTCCGACTTCGGCGCGCAGCTTCAGCACTGGGACGGCTTCGACCTCACCATGGACGCGAGGCTCCGGAACGGGCTGTTCCTGCAAGGTGGCGTGAGCGCCGGCAAGTTGATGACCGACAACTGCCAGATCGTTGACGATGTACCGGAGGCGCTGACCGGCGGAGTCGTGACCGGCGTCCAACCGCTGGTTTCAGCAGCTGGGGCGGGTGTGCTGACGCCGAAGGGCTTCTGTCACCAGGAAACGCCGATGCAGCCCCAGTACAAGGCGCTCGCGTCTTACACGCTGCCGTGGTACGGGGTCCGTGTCAGCGGGACGTTCCAGAGCATTCCTGGTCCCCAGATCGTGGCCACCAGAATCTATAACAACGCGAACCGGCTGACGACGACCACGCTGCCGCGACCCTTCACACTGGGGCAGGCGAACGTGAACTTGATCGAACCGGGCACCGAGTGGGGGGACCGGCTCAACCAGATTGACTTGCGGCTCACCAAGATCGTCAGCCTGGGCAGGACTCGCCTGGACCTCAACGTCGACTTCTACAACGCGTTCAACTCGGATGCGGTCACGTTGGAGCTGGGTTCCTACGGACCGGTCTGGCGGTTGCCGCTGACCGTCATCCAGCCGCGCTTCGTGAAATTCGGCGCCCGCTGGGATTTCTGAGGCCTGCCAGGCAAACACGACCTGCCAGCCGGCACGACCTGCCCGCTGCCTTGACACCGTCGCATGGTGGACGTACAAAGCTGGCTAGCTGCGGAGCGCGAACTACTCTTCGCGCTGTGAAACTCACCCACCCTGGGGGTGTCGATAGCCTCGACACCCCCAGGGGGAATCAATGAACCAAGAGGCACGATGAAAAACAACATGTCGCGCATAGGGGTGAGAACCGCCTTCGTACTGGCTGTTCTCATGAGCGCCCACGGAGTCGCGTGGGCCCAGGCAACCATCGCCGGTGCCGTCAGGGATACCTCCGGGGCCGTCCTTCCGGGTGTCACCGTCGTGGCCACAAGCCCGGCGCTGATTGAAAAGACCCGCGCGGCCGTTTCCGACGGCTCGGGCCGGTACCGAATCGAAGAACTGCGTCCAGGGATCTACACGGTCACCTTCACGCTGGCCGGCTTCGCCACTGTCAGCCGCGAAGGAGTGATCGTGAGCGGTTCGGCGGTGATCGCCGTGGATGCCGAGCTGAGGGTTGGGGGGGTACAGGAGACGATCACCGTCACCGGCGAGACGCCGGTGGTCGACGTGCAGAGCACGAAGCGTGAGATCTCTCTCGACAACGAGACCTTGCGAAACCTTCCGGGCGTGCGCAGCTACAGCTATCTGCTCGGCATCGTGCCGGGGCTGTCGAGCAACGTCAATAACGTTCAATCAGGTCCCGTCTTCGCGATCTTCCCGATCCACGGCGGCCGCGGCGTGGAATCGCGTCTGACGGTGGATGGACTGAACATCAGCAACCCGCCCGGCGGGAACCAGCCGCCGAACTACGTCGCCGACATCGGCAACGCGGCGGAGGTGGCGATGATCACCTCGGGGGGCCTGGGAGAGTTCGAGACGGCGGGCCTCACCATGAACATCGTCCCGAGGCAGGGCGGTAACAGCCTCACGGGCCTTCTGTTCGCCTCGGGCTTCTCGGAGGGGATGCAGTCGAATAACTTCACCGACGAGCTGAAGTCCCGCGGTGTCACGCAGCCGACGCCGGTGACCCGTGTGTACGACGTCAACACGGCGATCGGCGGGCCCATCATCCAGGACAGGCTCTGGTACTACGTGAGCCTCCGCTGGCAGGGGCGGCGGCAGAACACGCAGAACGTCTTCTACAACCAGAACGCGGGCGATCCGAACGCCTTCACCTACGTGGCGGATCTGAGCCGGCCGGCGTTCGCGGACCGCACGTGGGAGAATTACACCCCTCGCATCACGTGGCAGGTGACACCGACCAATAAAGTCACCGCGTCCTGGGACGAGCAGCCGGTCTGCCGCAAGTGCACGGGCACGACCTCGCTCACCGGCTCGCCGAACTTCGTCTGGCAGACTTCGCCCGAGGCCGACGGCCACGGCGAGTTCAGCCCGCAGCGCGTGCAGCAGGTGCGCTGGACCTCGCCGGCGACGAACAAGCTGCTCCTCGAAGCGGGCTTCGGCACCACGTACTACCAGTGGGGCGGCAAGGAGCTCGATCCAAACCCGACGCGGAACCTGGTGCAGATGCTGAACCTCACACAAACTGTGGCGCCGGGCGTGGTCAGCGCCGTGCGGTACCGCTCGCAGTTCTGGCTGAACAACCGGACGCGAGGCTCCACCTGGTTCGGCTCCGCCTCCTACGTCACCGGTTCCCACAGCCTGAAGTTCGGGTATCAGGGCAACTACTGGCGCGACGATCGCGAGCAACACGTCAACGACCAGAGCCTCGGGTACGTCGGAATCTCGCTCCCTGGCGTGCCGTTCTTTCCGCTCTCGATCAACGAGTACATCAACCCGTTCATCGTCAACGCGCGCGCGATGCAGGCGTCGCTCTACGTCCAGGACCAGTGGACGATCAATCGCCTCACGCTGCAGGGCGCGATCCGATACGACCGGCCGTGGAGCTGGTTCCCGGAACAGGTCGAGCCAGCGGGCCGGTTCTTCCCCGGCGCCAGCTTCCCGAAGACCGACGGCGTGACCGGCTACAACGACGTCACCCCGCGCATGGGTCTGGCCTATGACGTGTTCGGCAACGGCAAGACGGCCTTGAAGGTGAACCTCGGCAAGTACCTGCAGGGCGCCAGCGTCAGCAACCTCGCGTACGGCGCGAACCCGGCGCTGCGGATACCGTTCGGTGGCGGGCTGTCGACAACTGGACTGTGTGTCTTCGGTGCGCTTGGCTTCAGCAATCCGTGCGTCTCCCGGAGCTGGTTCGATGCCAACTTTGATCTCAATCCCAACTGCGTGCTGACCAACCCGCTCGCCAACGGCGAGTGCGGCCAGATCGACAACCTCCAGTTCGGCAGCAACCAGCTCGTGGGCGCCCGGTTCGACGACGCGCTGTTCAGCGGGTCGGGCCGTCGTCCGTCCGACTGGGCGTTCGGCCTCTCCGTGCAGCAGGAGGTCTTCCCACGGGCGTCTGTGGAGGTCGCCTATCACCGCCGCTCGTTCGACATGTTCACCACCCCCGGGACGGTCACCGACAACCTGTCGGTATCGCCGAGCGATGTCGCGGCCTTCACGTTGAGGACGCCGAGCGACTCGCGTCTGCCGGGCGGCGGCGGCGGCACGGTCGGTCCGCTGTACAACTTGAACCCGAACGTGTTCGGTCAGTCCAATCTCCTCATCAGGTCGACGAAGGATGTGGGCAAAGACTCGCGCGTGTACAACGGTATAGAGGTGACCTTTAACGTGCGCTCGGCCGGCGGCTTCACCTTCTCGGGCAGCACCACCACCAGCAAGGTGGCCGACGACTGGTGCGAGATCCGTCAGGCGCTGCCGGAGAGCTATCTGCTGAATCCGTACTGCGACATCGAGTCGCCGTGGCAGACGGGGTTCGGCGGACTGGCGACCTATACGATTCCGCGCATCGACGTGCTGCTCAGCACGTCGTACTCGGACAGGGTCGCCGCCGGCACCAACCAGATCACATCGCTGCCGGCCACCTACACCCTGACAGCGGCGGACCAGGCGGCCGCGGCCGCAGAGATCGGGCGGCCACTCACGCTCGCCGGTCCGCTGCAGGTGAACCTGCTCGCGCCCGGGCAGCTCTACGGCGCGCGCGTCCGTCAGCTCGACCTCGCGGTCAAGAAGGTCATCCGTTTCGCCGGTCAGCGGTTGACGGTTGGCGTGGACATGTACAACCTGATGAACAACAACGTGACCCTTGCATACAACGGGACGTTCGTACCGGGCGTGGCGGGGTGGAATTCGCCGACGACGTACATGAACCCGCGTGTGTTCCGTCTGAACGCCGAGTACTCCTGGTAGCAGGCCATTATTGAATTGAGCAGGAGATCTGTCGTTCACGCTTCTTTGTTCTCGCTTCTCGGTTCGTGGTCAGGTTCGCGGGGTGACGCGTGAACACGAACTGAAGAGGTCAGAACCGAGAAGCGTGAACGGCTGTCGCTCGTGACAGAGGTCGGCAAGTGAGCAATACTTACCGACGATGACCCACGCCTCAGCCGACACCGACCCCCGCACCACCATCTCCCTCTCGCCGATGAGCCGGCTGCAGATCGGTGTCGTCGCGATCACCGTCGGCCTGAACGCGCTCGACGGGTTCGACGTGCTCTCGATCAGCTTCGCCTCGCCCGGCATCGCCGCCGAGTGGGGCATCGACCGCGCCGCACTTGGCATCGTGCTCTCGATGGAGCTCATCGGCATGGCCATCGGGTCGGTGCTGCTCGGCGGCGTCGCGGACAAGACCGGGCGCCGCCCGACCATCCTGGGGTGCCTCCTCGTCATGGCCGTCGGCATGCTGATGGCGACGACCGTCACGAGCCTCGTCCAGTTGTCGATCTGGCGGATCGTCACCGGCCTGGGGATCGGCGGTATGCTCGCGGCGATCAACGCCGTCGCGGCCGAATTCTCGAACGCACAGCGACGACACTTCAGCGTGTCGCTGATGTCCATCGGCTATCCCGTCGGCGCGGTGGTCGGCGGCATCGTGGCCGCACAGTTGCTGCGGGGCAATGACTGGCGGGCGGTCTTCTACTTCGGCGCCGCCGTCACGGCCGCGCTCATTCCGGTCGTGTACTTCGTCGTGCCGGAATCGGTGCACTGGCTCGCGCGCAGGCAGCCCCCCGGCGCGCTCGAGACGGTCAATCGCGCGTTGACGCGCATGGGGCACGCCGCCGCCACCACGCTGCCCACGATTCCCACGGAGGATCGCAAGCGGTCGATCGCCGATATCTTTGCGCCCGGCCTGGTCGCGACCACGGCGATTGTGACGCTCGCCTACTTCCTCCACATCACGACCTTCTACTTCATCGTGAAATGGGTCCCAAAAATCGTCGTCGACATGGGGTTCGCCGCCTCGTCCGCCGCCGGCGTGCTGGTATGGACCAACGTGGGTGGCGCCACGGGAGGCACGGTGTTCGGGATTCTGACCCAGCGTTACGGCGTGAAAGCGCTGACGATCGGCGTGCTGCTGCTGTCCACGGTCGCGGTCACCGTGTTCGGCGCGGCGCCGGCGGACCTGCAGCGCCTGTCGCTCATCTGCGCCGTCGCCGGCTTCTGCACCAACGCCGGCATCGTCGGACTCTACGCGATCATCGCGCAGGCGTACCCGACCCACGTCCGCGCCTTCGGCACCGGCTTCACGATCGGCGTGGGACGCGGCGGATCGGTGCTCGCGCCGATCCTCGCCGGATTCCTGTTCACGGGGGGATTTTCGCTCGTGACCGTCGCCTTTACGATGGCGCTCGGTTCACTGCTGGCCGCGGGCGTGCTCGTGCTGCTCAGGCTCGAGTCCGACCGACCCGCGCCGGCGCGAGTGGGTGCGTGAACACATGTTATGCAACGTAGCGACGACCGCATTCTGACCACCCACGTCGGGAGCCTCGTCCGACCCGCCGAGCTCCTGCAGGCTGCCGCTGGCGCCAAAGAGAAGCCCCAGGAACAGCAGCCCGCCTATCTCGACGCGTTGCGCCGTGCCACGGTCGACGTCGTCAGCCGCCAGGCCAAAGCCGGCATCGACATCGTCAACGACGGAGAGTACGGAAAGTCGAGCTGGGCCAATTACGTGCTGGAACGAATGACGGGGTTCGAACCCCGCCCGGACACCTTGTTCGAGGCTGTGTGGCTCGGCCGCGACCGCCAGCGCTTTCGGGAGTTCATGAAGACAGAATTTCCCCGCGGTGCCGTGGGATCTCCCGGACATGCCTGCGTGGCCGCGATCAGGTATCAGGGGCATGAGGCCGTTCGCCGGAACATAGAGGACGTGAAGGCGGCGTTGAACTCGGCGGGTGTGGCCGAGGGCTTTCTCACCGCCGTGGCTCCGGCGAGTACCGGCTACGACGCGTCCAACGAATTCTACGCAAACGAGCGAGACTACATTTTCGCGATCGCCGAGGCGCTCCGCGAAGAATATCTCGAAATCTATCACTCCGGCCTCGTGCTCCAGATCGACGATGCGGTGCTCGCCAATATGTACGACGAGCTCGTGCAACAGGGCCCGGAGCGCTACCGCCAGTGGGCCGAACTGCGCGTCGAGGCGCTCAATCACGCGCTGCGCGGCATCCCCGAGGACCGGATTCGGTATCACGTGTGTTTCGGGAGCTGGCACGTTCCGCACGTCGCCGACGCGCCGCTCGAGGCCATCGTCGATCTCATCCTGCGGGTGCGCGCGGGCGCCTATTCCATCGAAGCGGCCAACGTGCGGCACGAGCACGAATGGCGCGTGTGGCAGGATGTGAGGCTGCCGCCCGGTAAGATTCTGATTCCAGGGGTCGTCACGCATCACACGACCACGGTCGAACATCCACGCCTGGTAGCCGATCGCATCGTCCGGTTCGCCGGACTCGTCGGCCACGAAAATGTGATTGCGGGCACCGACTGCGGTTTCGCGCAAGCCGAGGGCCTGCAGCGGGTGCACCCGCAGGTCATGTGGGCAAAGCTGGAGGCGCTCGCCGAGGGCGCTCGACTCGCCTCGCGGGAGTTGTGGGGTAGGCGGGCCTGATCACTCGAGGGCGTTGGGCTTTGGGGGTTGGGCATTGAATAATGCCCTATGGTCCGCCTCGGCTCCGATCTGCTCCTCGCCTCGCGGCGCCTCAACGGTGCGCGCGTCGGCATCGTCTGCAACCAGGCCTCGGTCGGCCGAGGCTTCCACCACATCGTCGATCGACTGGCTTCGTCAAACGACTGCACGCTGGCGGCCATCTTTGGACCGCAGCACGGGTTCCGGTCCGACGTGCAGGACAACATGATCGAGACTCCGCACGTCGATGATCCCGGCCGGCGGGTGCCGATCTTCTCCCTCTACAGTGAGACACGCGAGCCGACGGCAGAGATGCTGAAAGGAATCGACGTGCTCATCATCGACCTGCAGGACATCGGCGCGCGCATCTACACCTACATCTACACGATGGCCAACTGCCTGCGCGCGTGTGCGCGGCACGGCGTGCCGGTGATTGTGTGCGACCGGCCGAATCCCATCGGCGGCGAGGTCGAGGGCGCGACGCTGGTCCCGGGATTCGAATCCTTCGTGGGGCAGTTCCCCATCCCGATGCGGCACGGGATGACCACCTGTGAGCTCGCGCGGCTGTTCAACGAGCACTTCGGCCTCGGCGCACAACTCGAGGTCGTGAAGATGGACGGCTGGACGCGCGACCTCTACGCGGACGCGACAGGCTTGCCCTGGGTCATGCCATCGCCCAACATGCCGACGCTCGACACGGCCATCGTGTATCCGGGGACGGTGCTGTTCGAAGGCATCCTCATCTCGGAGGGCCGTGGGACAACTCGCCCGTTTGAGCTCGTGGGCGCGCCCTGGATCGACGCCGAGAGCTTTGCGCGCGGCATGAACGCGCTCGGCTTACCTGGCGTCCATTTCAGGCCGGCGATGTTCGAGCCCACGTTCCAGAAGCACGCCGGGCAGACTTGTGGCGGATGCCAGATCCACGTGACCGATCGGAGCCTCTTTCGGCCCGTGCTCGTGGGCGTGGCGCTCATTGGCATGTTCCACCGCGCCGACCCGTCCCGTTTCGCGTGGCGCCAGCCGCCGTACGAGTACGAACACGAGAGGATGCCGATCGACATCCTGGCCGGATCGGACACGCTGCGGGGCCAGATCGAAGCCGACGTGCCAGCCAGCGAGATTGCCGCCGGCTGGCGCGCGGACGAAGACGCGTTTCGGAAGCTGCGCGCGGGGTTCTTGCTGTATTGACCGCGCTGCACGCGCACGCTGAAGCGTGCGCTCTACAAGATCCGGGACCCGGGGGATCGGGATCCGGGACCCGGGACCCGGGACCCGGGATCCGGGACAAAACTCGTAGAGCGCAGGCTTCAGCCTGCGCGGCGAGCGCCGGGCAGCGAGTCACGACCGCGTTTTCGCAATGCCCGGCGCGCGCATCTCCTGTTCGGTCGGCGGTACCAAGTGGTGTTCGGTGAGATGCGTCTTGAGGAGCACGAATGCTTGCTCGGGGCTATCGGCGCGCTGAAGCAGATCGACGTCCCCCGCACCGATGGCGCCCCATTCGACCAGCGGGTCCAGGCTCAGGATCTTGTCCCAGTACTCAGAGCCGTACAGGATGACCTGTATCTGCTTGCCCAGCTTGTCGGTCTGCGAGAGCGTCAGGATCTCAAACAGCTCGTCGAGTGTGCCGAATCCGCCGGGGAAGACCACCAGCGCCTTGGCCAGGTAGGCAAACCAGAACTTGCGCATGAAGAAGTAGCGGAACTGGAAGTGCAGCCCCTCGGTGATGAAGCGGTTGGGGGCCTGCTCGTACGGCAGCCGAATGTTGAGGCCGATCGTCTTGCCGCCGGCTTCGGACGCGCCCCGGTTGGCCGCCTCCATGATCCCGGGGCCACCGCCCGAGGTGACCACGAACCGGTAGTGAGGCGAATCAAGCGTCGCCGACCACCCTGTGAGCGTTTTGGCCAGCACGCGGGCCTCCTCGTAGTACCGAGACCATTCGACCGCCGTCCTGCCTCGTTGCAGTTGCGGATCTGGCTCGGCCCCGGTGGCGGACCGCCGCTCCAGACGACCGAGCGCCTCCTTCGCGTACTCAGGACTGTGGACTCTGGCCGAGCCAAAAAAGACGACCGTGTCCTGGATGTTCTGGGCCTGAAAACGGCGTAACGGCTCGAGATACTCGGCCAGTATTCGAAGCGGGCGTCCCTCCTCGCTCTCGAGGAACTCGTGGTTTCCGTACGCAAGCGGCTGGGAATTCATGACGATGCACATGATACTGGGGGGACGCGAGCGACAGATGCGCGAGTTCACTCACAGTCTCACCATCCAGGCCCCGCCCGCCGCCGTGCTCGATGCCTTCTTCGACGCCGACGCGCTCGCGGCCTGGTGGGGCGTCAAGCGTTCGCTGTGCGTGGCGCGACCGCTCGGCGTCTTTGCGATCGAATGGGAGACCACCGAGTGGCAAGACGACCTGCTCGGCCGGCTGGGAGGTGCGCTACGGGGAACCGTCATCGACTTCGAGCCGGGACGCGAGTTCTTCGTCGCCGACCTCTTCTGGCTGCCGCCAGATGGCGACCCTGTGGGTCCCATGGCGCTCGAGGCCAGCTGCACGCAGCATGGCAACCAGACCGTCCTCCATGTCCGGCAGTCGGGCTGGGAGGACAGCCCGCGGTGGTCGCGGTACTATGACCTTATCGGCACCGGTTTCGCGCTGGCGCTCGAGGACCTGAAGCGACATGTCGAGAGGAAGTGGAAGGACTGAGATCATGACCGTCACGGCGTGGCTCGAACATGCGCTGCAGGACGCCAACCGGCGTGGATTGACCTCGCTCGGTCCACTGCTCGAAGCGCTCGCGCGGTCGGTCTTGGCACTCCGGGCGGCAGACTGGAATCTGGACCCAGCCGGCCACACCACACGGCCGTCCACCGGGCATGGCCGCTGAGCCGAAGACACTCGCGGAACTGTCCCGGGCGCTGACAAAGAGGTCGCTCAGCGCGGAGGCAGCGCTCGAACACTGCCTGGCGCGGATCGCGGACCGCAATCAGTCGCTCAACGCGTTCATCACGGTGCTCGCCGACGAGGCTCGCGCCCAGGCGCGCCAGGCCGATCGCGAAATCGCCGCCGGGCACCACCGAGGCCCGCTACACGGCGTCCCCATCTCGCTCAAGGACATCATCGACCTGCGCGGGGTCCCAACAACAGCGGCATCGCGCGTGCGCGAGGGATTCATCGCGCCGCAGGACGCGGCGGTCGTCGCACGACTGCGCGAGGCGGGCGCGGTCTTCGTCGGCAAAGCCAACCTCCATGAGTTCGCATTCGGAACGACCAACGAGGACTCGGCCTTCGGGCCGGTCCGTCATCCGCTGGACGCCGCTCGCTCACCGGGCGGTTCCTCGGGGGGTTCGGCCGCCTCCGTGCTCGCCGGCATGGCGTACGCGTCTATTGGAACCGACACGGGCGGCTCGGTCCGCATTCCGGCGGCGGCGTGTGGCCTGGTGGGCCTGAAGCCCACGCTCGGTGAAGTCCCAGCCGACGGCGTGGTCCCACTCAGCGCGACGATGGACCATGTCGGACCGCTATGCCGCTCGGTGGAGGATGCCGCGACTGTCTACCGCGTGATGAGCGGTTCAGCAGGCGCCGCACGTCCAGCAGCCGCGCGTGAGCTTCGGGGACTGCGCTGCGGCGTGCCGCGCGCGTACTTTCTGGATTTGCTCGACCACGACGTCGCCGCCCAGTTCGACGAGCTCTGCCAACGCCTGACGCGGGCCGGCGCGATTCTCGACGAGGTGGCGATCGGTCACACCGCGCAGATCGCACCCGTCTACCTGCACATCGTGCTGGCTGAGGCTGCCGCCTATCACGCGCCAACGCTCGAGCGCCAGCCAGGCGATTACACGCCCAACGTACGAATCCGCCTGGAAATGGGGCGCTACATCCTCGCTGAGGACTACGTGCGCGCCATGCGTGGACGCGAGGTGCTGACCACGGAGGTCAACGCCGCGCTCGACGGCCGCGACGTCCTGCTGCTACCCTCGCTGGCGGTGCCGGCCACGCGACTGGGCGCAGCCACCGTGCAGGTTGGCGGCGTCGAGGAACCGGTCCGGAACATCATGCTGCGCCTCACACAGCTGTTCAACATCACGGGACATCCGGCCATCAGCATGCCGTGCGGCCACACAGGCGAAGGACTTCCCGTGGGCGTCCAACTGGTGGGCAAGAGCGGCCGCACTCCAGAACTGCTGCACGTGGCGGCGACCGTGGAATCCATTTGCTAGCACCGCTGTTTCACGCCTGGGAGCGCCGTCTGGCCTCGGTTTCGAACGACCGCGTCGTGCGGCCATTCGAGTGGGGCCTCGACTGGATCTCGTCAAATGGACATCACCACGAGCAACCTGGCGAGCGCCTGAACGCATGGGTCGATGACGTCATGCGGGACACGCCGGCCTTCTTCAGCGTGCCGCCAACGTCTGACTATGAATTCACGGCAGCGCCAGGCGACGTGCAGAAGGGCGGCGAAGCGGGAACGCTCCGCTTCCCGAGCGCCGTCTCCACCCCCCACCCGGAGAACAACACCGTCGTCGCCCGATGGTTTCCCGCCGCGGGCGAGCCGCCCCTCGGCATTCGGCGCGGTCGGGGCCGGGCCGTGGTGGTCCTGCCGCAGTGGAACTCCGACAGCGAAGGCCACATCGGCCTGTCGAAGCTTCTCGCACGGTTCGGCGTTTCAGCGCTGCGTCTGAGCCTCCCCTATCACGACGCGCGCATGCCTCCGGAACTCACGCGCGCTGACTACGTCGTCAGCTCGAACATCGGGCGCACGGTGCAGGTGTGCCGACAGGCCGTACTGGACGCAAGGCGCGCGGTGGCGTGGCTGGCCGCCCAGGGATTCGAGCGCATCGGCATCCTTGGCACGAGCCTCGGATCGTGCCTGGCGATGCTGACGTCCGCGCACGAGCCGCTCATCCGCGCACAGGCGCTCAACCATGTGTCGCCGTGGTTTGCGGACGTGGTGTGGCGCGGTCTCTCCACGCGCCACGTGCGCCAGGGGTTGACCGGCCACATCGAGCTCGACCGGCTGCGCGCGCTCTGGCGGCCGATCAGCCCGTTCGAGTACCTGGAGCGCGTCCGGGACACGCAGTCCCTGCTCGTCTACGCGCGCTACGATTTGACCTTCCCGGTCGACCTGTCGGAGATGCTCGTCGCCGAGTTCAGGAACAGGGACCTGCCCCACGAAGTGTTTGCGCTGCCGTGTGGGCACTACAGCACCGGGTCGGCGCCGTTCAAGTACGTCGATGGCTATGTGTTGACCAAGTTCCTGCGGCGGAATCTGTAGCGCGCGCCCCGTAGAGCGCACGCTTCAGCGTGCGCGTCCAGCGCCCCCGCTCTACAGGAAATCGAGCAACGCGGCGAGGGCCTGAAGCAGGACATCGGCGACCTGCAGAACGAGGGGCGAGATCTCGCCTCCGTCCAACGCGCCGGCAACGGTGACCGGGTCAGTCAGTACCAACCAAATCGTGGCGCCGGCGAGCACGAAGGCGAGGGCTGCGATGAGCACAGCAACGCTCGTCACGTGACTCATGCCACGTTCGAGCGTGTCACCTTTTGTTTCGTCCCGATCCACGTTCACGGCCCTGGCGAGCGGCTAGCGTACCACGCGGGAGGATGCGCGGGACCGCGGGGGGACCGCGGGGGCTAAAGCCCCCGCTCTACGAGCCCCCGCTCTACGAGGCCCCGAGCTACGAGGCCCCGAGCTACGAGACCCTGATGCGTAGCGCGCAGGCTTCAGCCTGCGCCGTCCTCGAGCGGCAGCACCTGCGGGTCGCCCAGATCGAGATCCAGCAGAGACTCTGCAATGGCAGAGCGGTCGCCGACAATCAGCGTGGTCAGCTTCGACGGGTGCAGATGGCGCGAGGCGGCCTCAACCACGTCCGTCGCCGTCACGGCGTTGACCGTCGGCACGAAATCATCGAAGTAGGTGTCGGGAAGACCGTAGAGCGCGATCAGCGCAACGGACCGGGCCACCTGCTGTGCGGTTTCGAACCCGCGCGGATAGCCGCGGGTCAAAGACGCCTTCGCCAGCATCATCTCCTCGTCGGTCGGCGGCCGGGGGCCGCGGATACCCTCGAGCTCGGCCAACGATACCGCGATGGCATCTGAGGTGGCCGCCGTGTGCACGCTCGTCTGCAAAGCGAACGGCGATATCCCGCGGCGCCAGTCGAACCCCGTCCTCGCGCCGTAGGTGTATCCCTTCTCTTCGCGAAGCTTCAGGTTGATGCGGCTGACGAACTGACCGCCAAGCACCGCATTCATCACGAGCAGCGCCGGGTAGTCGGGCGTCGTGCGGCGCGTGGTGAGATGCCCGATGCGTAGTTCCGACTGCGCGGCGGCCTCACGCTCGACCACGGCGAGCCTCACGAGCGGCACCTCGCGCGGTTCGACGTCGGCGGCCGCAGGAGGAGCACTCGCCTCAGCGCTCGAGGCAGACCACCCGGCGAACGCCGACTCGGCTTGACCGAGGAGTTCCTCGTGACTCATCGCCCCGCACACCACGAGCCTCGTCTGCGCCGGCTGAAACGAGCGAGTGTGGAACGCCGCTACCTCGTCCCTGGAGGCGCGTCGCAGGCCTGAGTCGCTGCCGATGGACAGGTGCCCATACGGATGCTCGGCGTAGAGCAGCCGCAGAAGGGTCCGCTCGGCCACCGCGGACGGCACGTCCTTCAACTGTCGGAGGCGGTTCAGCCGCTGCTGACGGACCCGGCTGAAATCGTTCTCCCTGAGGCTCGGCCGGGTGACCATGTCAGCCAGCAACGCGGCCCCGCGCGAGGCAAAGCGCGTCAGGGTGGTGAGCGAAAAGACCGTCGCGTCGCCCCCCACGTCGACGTCATAGTCGGCGCCGATTCGCGCCAGGGCATCGGCGATGTCGATCGCGGTCAAGGCACCGCTGCCCTCGTCCACCATGTCCGCCACGAGCGCCGACAGGCCTTCCAGTCCGGCGGGATCCGCCCCGGAGCCGCCATCGACCTGCAGTGCGAGGGTCACGACCGGCACGCTGTGATGCTCGACCGTCCACACCTGCAACTGGTTCGGCAGCCGGTGCTTGACGATCGTCGGAAAGCTGAACGCGGGGTCGGGGCCGACCTGAGGCAACCGCGATCGATCGACGCGCATCACGACACGTCCACCGGGATCGAACCCTCGAGCGCCAGTTGGTGCTGACCGCGTGGAATCACGCTGAGCACCACGCGCTGGTGCAGCGGCAGATTGGCGTGCGCTGCCTCGCGAACTGACTCGCGCGTGGCGTGGAGGTACCGGTCCAGGTCGGCCGAGAAGAACCCGGGGGTTCCGAGCATGACGTTGTAGGCGTTGAGCTGGTCGGACTTGCCCCCGAACCCGCCGACCGTCTGCAGTCGATAGATGAACTGCGCCTCGGCCTGCGCGACCACGCGCTCCATCTCGTCCTCGGACGGCCCTTCGGCAGCCAGCCGGTGCACCTCCTGGTCGATGCGCGTGGCGAGTTCGGAGAGCGAATGGCCTGGGGAAGCCGTGGCCACGAGCAGAAAGAAGCTCCCCAGTTCACGCGAACCCTGAGACGCCGACACGTCCAGGGCAATCCGCTCCTCGTAGACCAGCCTCTTGTAGAGACGCGACACCTTGCCGCCCGCCAGCAGGTCCCCGACTAAGTCCAGTTCCGCATCGGCGGGAGCGAACATCGCGGGCGAATGCCACGCCATGTAGAGACGCGGAAGCTCGACGCGGTCCTCGAGGACGAGCCTCTGCTCATCTTGGAGCGCCGCCACCGCCGACATCCGCGGCGGGCGCACCCCGGGCGGGATCTCCCCGAAGTAGGCCTCCGCGAGGTCGAACCCCTGTTCGGTCGCCAAGTCCCCTGCGAGCACGAGCGACGCGTTCGCGGGGTGATAGTAGGTCCGAAAGAACGTCTGCACATCGTCGAGCCGCATGGCGCGAATGTCGTCGGCGGACCCGATGGTCATCCAGTTGTAGGGATGGTCCACCGGATACAACGCAGCCGAGATCGCCATCATCGCCATGCCGTACGGGCGATTCTCGTAGCTCTGCCTCCGCTCGTTCAGCACGACGTCTCGCTGGTTCTCGAAGCGCTCGGATGTGAGCGCCGGAAGCAGGTAGCCCATGCGGTCCGATTCCATCCAGAGCGCCCGATCGACCGCGCTCGTCGGCACCACCTCCCAGTAGTTCGTGCGGTCGCTGTTGGTGGAACCGTTCAGCAGCGCTCCCGCGTGCTGGAGCGGCGGGAAGTAACCAGCGTTGTGATGCTCAGAACCCTCGAACATCAGGTGCTCGAACAGGTGGGCGAAGCCGGTGCGGCCGGGCCGCTCGTTCTTCGAGCCGACGTGGTACCACACGTTGACCGCGACGATCGGGACGTGATGGTCCTCGTGCACGATGACATCGAGGCCATTGGCCAGGGTGCGCTTGGCGAACGGAAGGTCGAGAGCCTCTGGGAGCACGATCCGCATCGTACCGGGAAGCCGAGAATAAGCGACTTGACCGACCAGATAAGTCGGATATAGTATCTTGCTTTGAGACTGAGTCTTGATATCCTTTGTGTTCACCTTTCTTGGAGCCTTCCAATGCGACGTCCGCACCCGGTCACTTCAACCCTTCTCCTCCTGCTCTTGTCCGTACCGGCAAGAGGGGCCCAGCAGCCGGCAACTGAAGGCCGCCCCGCTCGCCCGGTCGTCACGGTCGACAGCCAGTCCCCCGAAAGCCTAGAGGAACTGCGCCGGCGATTGGATATCCTCGCGGCCGAAGTCGAGCGCCTTCGAAGCGAAGAGCCGGAGCCTGTCACCTTGACCGACGCACGGCGCCGATCCCTCGGCCTGGCCCCGTCCGCCGCAGCCACCTACCGCCGCCCAACGGCCGGCGTGTCGTTTGCCGGCTACGGCGAGTTGCTCGCGGAAAATTTTGCCGCGGAGAACGAGTCGGGCGCAGGCAACGCACCGACGACGCGCATTGACCTCTTGCGCGCGGTCCTCTACACGGGCTATCGCTTCAACGACAGGTTCCTCTTCAACTCGGAGCTCGAGGTCGAGCACGGCAACGAGATCTTTGTGGAGTTCGCCTACGTCGACTACCTTGCGAGCGACAATCTCACACTCCGAGGCGGCTTGGTGTTGATCCCCCTGGGCCTCGTCAATGAGTTCCACGAGCCCAACGTCTTCCTGGGCGCGCGGCGTCCTGAAACTGAAACACGCATCATCCCCACAACCTGGCGTGAGAACGGCGGGGGCGTTCTCGGCACGGCTGGCCCGATCACCTACCGCGCGTTCGTGACCAATGGCTTTCGTGGCGCCGGGTTCGATTCGGCTGGCTTGCGCGGCGGGCGGCAGAAAGGCGTCCAGGCCCGTGCCGCCAACCTGGCGTTTTCGGGACGACTGGACGTCGCCGCCGTTCCCGGGCTTCTAGCTGGCATCGGCGTCTACACTGGCGGATCTGGCCAGGAGCAGGTCGTCGTGGGCGGACAGGCGCTCACGATGGGCACGAGCGTCGTCGAGGTCCACGCGCAAGGCCAGATCCGGGGCTTCGACATCAGGACGCTATTCGCGCAGTCCAGCGTGGACGACGCCGGCGCCGCCAGCCTTGCGCTCGGCCGGCCGCTCTCAGCCCCAATCGCAGAGACGATGCAGGGCGGCTACGTGCAGGTGGGCTACGACGTGCTGTCGCAGCGCAGCACGGATGTCGCGGTCACCCCGTACATCAGGTACGAGCGCCTGGATACACAGCACGAGATATCTCCTGGGTACGCTCGCGATCTGACACGCGACGGGATGTTTACGACGCTCGGCCTGGACGTCAAGCCGATCCCGAACGTCGTGATTAAGACCGAGTACCAGTGGATTACCAACGAGGCCGGGAGCGGGCGTAACCAGTTCAATCTCAACCTGGGGTACTCCTTCTAGCCATGATCTTGCGGCTACCGATCACCGTGAGCGTGGCGATTCTGGCCGCCTCGCCAGCAGGGGCCCAGGTCACCCGTGAAGAAGCGCTCCGGCTCGCGTATCCGGGAGCCGTCATCAAGGCGGAACGGCTCTTCCTGTCGCCCACCCAGCAAGAGGCAATCACGCACAACTCCGTCGATCCTCCGTCGCCCCTCGTCGCGCGCTATGTGGCAACGCTCGATGGCACTCCGGTCGGGCGGGCCTACGTGGATACACACACGGTCCGAACGAAGAAGGAAAGCCTGCTCATCTGTCTCGACGAGGACGGCCGGGTCAAGCGCGTCGACGTCACGGCGTTTCTCGAACCGCCGGAGTATCGCGCCTCCGAGTTCTGGCTTGGCCAGTACCGCGGCCAGGCGCTACGGGAGGAGTTGGAGTTGAGCCGTGCGATTCGGCCCCTGGCTGGGGCCACACTCACAGCGCGTGCGGTCAACGCCGCCGTTCGACGGGTGTTGACCATCGACCAGGCGCTGACAGAAGGGTCTCGATGAGACCCTGGGAGCGCTGGACGTTCCACGTGCTGTCGCTCGCCGTAACGACGAGCGGCTTCGCCTATCTCTGGATGAAATACTTCGTCCAGTCCGAGGACCCGTTCGCGCTGGTCAACCACCCGTGGCAATCGAGCATGCTACAGGTGCACGTCCTCGCCTCTCCCCCCTTCATCCTGGTGTTCGGCATCATCCTGAATTCGCACATCATGAGGAAGCTGAGGGCGACGGGGGTTCCACATCGCAAATCGGGGTGGGTGTCGCTCGCAACGTTCGCGGCCATGCTGAGCTCGGGCTACCTGCTGCAGGTGGTCGGCAGTGAAACGTGGCTGAGCCGACTCGTCGCGGCACACGTGGCCAGCGCCGGGCTGTTCACCGTCTCCTACGCCGGCCACCTCATCCTCAGCGCCACCGCAGTGCGGCAGCGGTCGGCGGTTCCCGTTCGTGAAGTGGGATGACGCGGACGCTCGGCTCTGCGCTGTTGGCCTCGCTTGTCGTCTGGCAGTTCCCCGCTGCCGGGTCCGCTAGCTCCGGACGCGGCGCGGGCGGACAGCAGCTCGTCGAGCGACAGGCCTATCTGATGGGCACCTCGGTCCGGCTTGTGGCCTACGACGCACGCCGAGAGGCAGGGCTCAACAGACTCGAGGGCGCGCTGAGGGCGCTCGAAGACACCGAGCAGGAGCTGAGCACGTGGCGTGCTGACAGCGACATCTCGGTCCTCAACCGCACACCCGTCGGCACTCCGTGGCGCGCGAGCGCGCGCCTCTGCCGGATGTTCACCGACGTCCTGGAGTGGCAGCAGGCCAGCGGTGGCGCCTTCGACCCGGCTGTCGGTGTGCTCGTTGGTGTCTGGAACATTCACGAAGGCGGACGAATACCTTCCCCTTCCGAGGTCGCGTTCGCACTGGGCCACGCCGGATCGAGGTGGCTGGATTTCGACCCGCTCGCCTGCACGCTGACGCGCCGAACCGAGGTGACGATCGATGTCGGGGCCTTTGGGAAGGGCGAAGCGCTGGACCGGGCGGCGGTCGTGCTCGGTGATGGTGCCTGGATGATTGACCTGGGCGGCCAGGTGTCGGTCAACGGACGGCTGCCAGACGGGCAGTCGTGGACGGTCGAGATCGCCGACCCGGTCGATCGCCAGCGCGCCGTGGCGACACTCCAGTTGCAGAGCGGATCGCTTTCAACCAGTGGCGGCTCGGAACGGGACATGCGCGTGGAAGGCCGCCGCGTCGGCCACATTCTCGACCCGCGCACGGGGCTGCCCGCATCCTTCAATGGATCCGTCTCGGTCTGGCACCAGAGCGGCCTCGTGGCCGATATGCTCTCGACCGCGCTGTACGTGATGGGTCCTGACCAGGGCGTGCGCTGGGCGACTGCTCAGGGGGTGGAGGCCGCGTTCCTCATTCCGGACAACGGGGGCGTCCGGATCGTCGGAACGCCCGCGTTCACACGCCGCCTGCAACCGGCTCGAGCCGCCACAGCGGGAGCAGCCACCTTTCGCGAATCTAACGAACCTGAATAAGGGGAATCTTCCCCTTGTTCGCTTCTGCCGACGCGAACGCCGAGATCGACACCTGGGCCGCCGTGCGCTCCGCCACGCTCAGAAACGACCGCGCCGCCGCCGAATCCGGCTCCCCAACCACCAACGGAACACCGCTGTCGCCGCCTTCGCGGATCGGCTGGTAAATCGGCAGCCGACCGAGGAACGGCACACCCATGTCGGCGGCCAGCGCCTCGCCGCCGCCGTGTCCGAAGATGTCGCTTTCGTGGTGACAGTTGGGACACGCGTAGTAGCTCATGTTCTCGACCACTCCCAACGGCGGGATGTTGAGCTTCTGGTACATCCTGATCGCCCGCCGGCTGTCGGCGAGCGACACCTTCTGGGGGGTGGTCACGACGATGGCTCCGACGACGGGGACAGTCTGGCTCAGACTGAGTGCCACGTCGCCCGTCCCGGGTGGCATGTCGACAATGAGATAGTCGAGCTCCTTCCACGCCACCTCACGGAAGAACTGCTGAATCGCCCCGTGCAGCATCGGCCCGCGCCAGATGATCGGCGCATCGTCGCTCGTCATGAACCCGATCGACACCACCTGGACACCGTACCGTTCGGCCGGTACGATCTGCTTCCCGTCGGTCGTCAGCTGGGTGTTGATGCCAAACATGATCGGTACGTTTGGCCCGTAGATGTCGCCGTCCAGGATGCCCACGCGACTCCCGCACCTGGCGAGCGACAGCGCGAGGTTGACCGCGACGGTCGTCTTGCCGACACCGCCCTTGCCCGCACCCACGGCGATCACGTTCTTCACGCCGGGCAGCGGAGGGCGTCCCGTCTCAGGCTGGGAAGCCGACCGCACGTTTGCCGTGAGCCGTATCTGAACATCGGCGACGCCGGGCAGCGCGCGAACGGCGGCTTCCGCCTGGCTGCGCAGCTGATCCTTTGCCGGACAGGCCGGCGTGGTCAGTTCGATCGTGAACGAGACGCGTGACCCGTCCACGGCCAGGTCCTTCACGAAGCCGAGCGACACGATGTCCTTGCGGAGGTCGGGATCGACCACGACGCGCAAGGCGTTCAGCAGGGCATCGCGATCGGTAGGGGAAGCCATCAGTGTGAGATTCTACCGCGCGGACTCGAACAGGCGCCGCCCCTCGTCGGTCAGGAGGACCCAGAGTGCGTACAAGCCAAGGGCAGTACCGAACGGCAGGACCAGCAGGTTGACGACGGCGAGTCCGAGGCTGAGGATGCGCCCGCGGGCCCGGCGACTTCCGAGCAGGGAAGCCGCCCAGACGTGGATCCCGCCCCAGGCCAGGACAAAGACTCCGATCGCGGCGAAAAACACGG
>Ga0209640_10000526_pt1 | contig 29909 bp, 18 predicted proteins | sample RifCSP10_1_FD_184018 | JGI IMG/M metagenome (GOLD analysis project Ga0209640, IMG submission 184018) | Soil microbial communities from Rifle, Colorado - Rifle CSP2_sed 10_1 (SPAdes) (version 2) | ecosystem: Environmental > Terrestrial > Deep subsurface > Rock core/Sediment | place: Rifle... | reverse complement strand
TTTGAGGAAGCCGATGTCTCCGGGAATCACGAGGACGCTCGGAATCCGGACCGGCTCGGATTCTCCGCCGGGAAGCTCGATCTCCGGCGGCTCCCCTCCATCCGCGGTCTCGAGCATCACGGGCACGAATGTGGGAAGGGGCGGCAGGTCGACATCCACTCCGGTTCGGGTGGGATCCAGAGGCGGAGAGAGCGGCTGAGGAACGGGAACGCCCTCCCGGTCGAAGGCGACGGGACGGAGGCCGAACCACCGCCGTCCCAGATCCCCGAAGAACTCCCCGAACAGGATGCCCGCGACGAGCCCGCCCCGCGCTCCATGCATGAGCCACCCATCTTTCCGACCGTTAGACGAAGATGGCGTCTCGTTTCTTCCGCCGCCGCACTGTATAATCGGCGTCTCCCATGTGGACGCCATTTCCAGAGGTTGATTATAGCTCTCATGAACCGAACACAAACATTTCTGCGCACAATCATCTTCGTCGGCCTGATTCTCGCCCTCGCCGTTCAAGCTGCAACAGTACCGCCGGCCGCGCGCGCCCAGACGACTCAAGCCATTGAACTGGCTGTTGACACGAAAGACCTGGACCAGGACGGCCTGCTGGCGTTGTTCGGAGGCGCGCGGCTGGGCGGCGAGATCGGTCTTCCCGTCGCCGCCGGCGATATCAACGGCGACTCACGCGCGGATGTGATCTTCTGCGCGATGTACGCCAGCAGCGCGACCGGAAACCGCTCGAACAACGGCCAGGTCAACTTCTACATCAGCGACGGCCGCGACACCGGTGTCATCGACGCACGCACCAACCCGCCTAACATCTTCACGCTCGTCGGCGCGAAGTCGGGCGACCTGCTCGGCACTTCGGTCGCGACGGGCGACGTCAACGGCGACGGGCTTGCCGACGTGGCGCTCGGCACATCTGGAGACGACGGCCCGGACGGCTCCAGATTCAATGCGGGGGCCGCGCACGTCGTTTTAGGCTCGCGAGGTTTCAACTTGAACGGCGACTTGAGCGCGCCTGGTCCGCTTCCGGGTATCATCACAATCTACGGGCAGCAGCAGAACGGCCGCTTGGGAATATGGATCGATGTCGGCGATGTCGACGGCGACGCAATGCCCGACATGATCGTCGGAGCCGATCAACTCAACAGCGCGGCGGGTGGGCATGTCGGCGGGGCGTACATCATCTTCGGCTCTGTGAATCTCCCGCCGGTGATCGACCTCGCGTCTCCGCCGCCGGGTGTGCGCGTGACTCGAGTTCTGGGCGTCAGCGAAGAGGACCACCTTGGAGCGGCGGTGCAAGTCGGAGACATCAACAACGACGGGCTTGGCGACCTCATTATCGGGGCGGCGATAAACCGCGACTCGGGCACTTACGTGACGCCGCAGGATCAATCATCCGGCCACGCTGACGCGGGAGCGAGCTTTGGCGGTCGGCGGCCGAAATGCGGCGAGGTGTATGTCATCTACGGCTCGCGCATATGGCCTGCAGAGATTGACTTGAGGATGCCGCCGGCGACGCTGACGCACGTTATCGGCGCGCACGAGTTTGACTACCTGGGATCGCAGCTCCATTTCGCGGACATCAACGGCGACGGCGAGACGGACTTGATAATCGGCGCGCTTCGGGCACAGGCGCCCGATAAGGCTGCGACCGGCGCCGTTTACGTTATCTACGGCACTGCTCAGAATTCGATTGTCGGTGCGACAATCGACCTTGCGGATCCGGGTGCGTCTGGACTTCCGATCTCAGCGATCTACGGCGCCGACGTTCTCGATTGCGCTGGAGACTCGGTGCGGTCATTTGACATCAACAAGGACGGAATGTCCGACCTGTTCATAGGAAGCCCCGAAATCACTTTTCAACTTGAAGGCGATCCGGAACCCCGCGAGGAGGCCGGCGACACCGCGATCATATTCGGGCGGGACGTACCCCTGCCGCCCGTGGTCAAGCTTTACGATCTACCGCCGGACTTCCGTGTGTTTAGACTGGCTGGGGCCCACGAAGAGGACGAGATGTCGTACAGGCTTGCTGGCGGCGACGTCGATGGAGACGGGTTCGTCGACTATATCGCGAACGCGATGCACGGCGACGGAATGAACAACGCTGTCATCAACGCCGGGAACGTTTATATTTTCAGCGGCAAGAAACTTTCGTCTCGTCTCGGCATGCTGCCTCCCGAGCCGGAGCCCGCGCCGGCGCTCACATCGGCCACTCTGTCTCTTGGAGGACAAGTCGTGCCGCGTGCGCAGGCGGGACAGACCGGGTTGCGGGTGACGGTCAACGGCATGGGGTTCAGGGCCGACACCGCGATCTCGATCAATGGGACGGACGTCATCGCGCGAATTCCGAGCGACCCTCAGCTTGCGGCGACCCAGAGGACCGTCGAGCTTGACGAGAACCCGTCGATCAGGAACAGCGTCGGGCCGCTGGCAGTGCGTGCGCGGAACACGAGCCCTCCGTCGCTTCCCTCGAATGAACTCACTGCGGGGACCCTCCTCGGTCCGGAGATCACGTCCATTAGCGCGAAGCGAAAGTCGTCGGGGCTGGTGGTTCTGAAGATCAGGGGAGCTAATTTCGTTGACGGTTCGACGGTTGTTGCGACGGGGCCGGCGGGTCAGATTCCGATTAAGTCGTCGAGCTTCAACTCGAGCGATTCAATGACGGCGAAGATCCGGGCGAGCGCCGCTCCGGCGCGCGGCACCCAGTTCGGCGTTCGGGTGGTGAGTCCGACGCAGATAGCTTCTAACGAACTGGTGGTGACCGCTCCGTAAGAGGGGTGCTGATGGCGGGGCGCAGCCTAAATCCGCCGTGTCTACGCTTCTCATTCCTGTTGACAGCGTTTTGTGCGCCGTGTAGGATTGCGCCGTTTTGTCGTGGCAGTAGTGTGAGGAGGACTGAAGTTGAAGTTAAGGTTTTGCGCGTTTGTCAGCTTGACCGCGAACGCTCTTTGCTTTAGCTCCGATCATCACTACGCAACACACCCCAGATGAAAAGGAGAAGAGAGCATTGAGAGAAACAGGAACTGTCAAATGGTTCAATGCGACGAAGGGCTATGGGTTCATTACTCGCGCGAGCGGTGACGATGTCTTTGTCCACTACTCGGCGATTGAGAGTGAAGGATACAAGACGCTGAACGAAGGTCAGCGAGTTGAATTCACGATCACTCAGGGCCCGAAAGGCTTGGCGGCCAGCAACGTCATAGCCGCTGCGTAGCCCGCACGCAATGGAAATGGAGGCGATCCCCAGCTTCGGGGCTCGCCTCGTTTCTTCCTCCCGATTCGACTCCGCCGGCTTCCCACTAATCCCGTCAATTAAAGCTCAGAGCCTTCACTGACGCGTCGGCACCTGTAGCTGTACGCCTGTTCTGCCTTCATAGACGATCGTGAGCGGGCCCTGATGGCCCTTGATCCCCTCCGCGCGGGCTCGCTCGAGCTCCAGCTCCAGCTCGAGCTTTTTTATGGCCAGAAGCGCCGGATTCGCATAGGTCAGAGCCTCGATCTGTTTCGTCTTCGCGGCAACCTCTGCGGCCTTATAACGGGCTTCCTCAGCCTGCTTCTGCTTTTCGTTGGCGACCACGGCCGAAGCCGCCTGCTCGATCCTGTCATCCAGGAAATCAGGGTTGCCGATCTGCACGCTCTCGAGCGTCAGCATTAGTTGGCCGGCTAACTGCGGACGCAGGGCGTCTATAATCCTCTTCTGTATGGCCTCCTGGTTGGCGTAAATCTCGTATGCCCCGTATTCTGCGAAGGCGTTGCGCGCTTCAGTCTGGACGAGACCATTCAGTATCTCGTTCCTGCGTTTGTGCCGCTCCTCTTCAGTGAACCCATACTTCCGAACGTATTCGACGACCTCCGATGGGTCGGTTGCGGCCGTAACGCTGATCGGCACCTGCAGGGCGGCGTTGTCTTTGGAAGTCACGCGCGGCGTCGTGGTCTCGGTGAACGATCTTATGTTGACTTCATACGCCTGCCAGCCGGGGCCGAGCGTCGTGAACCACCCGTCGGACGGCGTATACACTCGCTGGGCCGAGCCCCATTTGGTCAGCACCTTGACGGTCCCTTCCTGGGTGTATTGAACGTTGCGGGAGACGAAGATCGTCGCGATGAGTACGGTAACAACCGCGAGTGTCCCTAGCACTATGAGTTTGCGAGTATACATGGATTGCTCCTTTCAGGTCATCAAGCTCGTTTTCGTTTCGTTCGCCTTCGGAAACCACCGGTCATGAACGAGGTCACGAGACGGGACCAGCTATATTGCCATGACGCAGCCACGACCGCGACCGGACGCAAGCAGCTCGTTCCGGTTCGGTGATTCGGTGATTCGTTTGATTCGTTCGGTTCCGTTTTATCGAGTCCGGCCGTGTGCTAGACTTAGGCTGCTGATAAACGGAGAGCAGCAATCATGTCTGACAAACCTAAAGGCCAATTCATAGACGCGGGCAGGGCGGAGACGGAAGAGTATGAGCCCAACGATGAGGTGTTGCAGGAATTCGCCGACGTGCAGAAGTTCGCCTCGGGCGGGGAACAGTTGAGGCGCGTGCTGGCCGAACATCATTCGCGCACTCCCGAGCTTTCGGGAGGCGACATCGACGCAGATTGGGCGCGGGCCGATATCGGTGAAGAGACGGTCGGCGGCACCAACCCGACCCCGGGCCAGGATGTCGTAGAAGAGCTCGGCGAGGCGGTGGGCCTTGTCTACGAAGACAATGAGCCGCTGCATACGACCGAGAAAGTCGACCTTCGCGACCGCAACCGCTGGGAACTCGATCCTGCTTCGTCCGAAGATTACAACGAGAGAGTCAATCGCGAAGGCGAATAGCTGCCGCTCGCTCGATTCGCTCTGCTTCGTCTGGGTTATCTGTCTGAGGACCCAAGTTTGTTCGCCAGACCCGATTTGTTATACTACGCGGCGAAACAGAGACACTAAAACCGGCGGAGGCGCACTTATGAGGAAGTTCTTATCGTACTCCCTGCTAACGACGCTCGCATTGATCGGATCGCAGGTTCGGGCCGACACGCTGCACCTGAAGAACGGCAGCGTGATCAAGGGCAAAGTGACCAGCTTCGCTGACGACCAGTTCGTAGTGATGCTCGATGCCGGATCAGGCCGCTTTTTGAGCAAGGCCCAGATTTACATCGGCGATGTGGCCAGAATCGAATTCGACTCTGCGACGACATCTCCCGCCGAAAGCGCCCCACCCACGCGAATTCAGCCGGCCAACCCTCAGCCCGACGTAGTGGCGCCTCGCGAGAATCCGCCGCCTCCCAAGACTGATCCGCCGGTAAAGCCGTCGGATGAAACGCAGCCCAAAACGGCTGATCCGCCCGCGACCAAGCCGCCAACTCCCGAGCCCGAGCCTACTCAAACCGAGAAGCTCCCGACGGTCACCGCGCCGACAACAGAGACACCTGACGCAAAGCCGGCAGATCAAGTGGTGGCGAGTGCAACTGTAGACGTAGCCGCAAAGCGCGATTGGACCAGCACCGGGCTCCTCGTGAAGCGAGGGGACAAGATTCGAATCACCGCTACCGGGATGGTCACCCTCGACGCCACCGGCGGGCACACGAGCGGGCCTGAAGGAATCGACCTGCCTGATTCGCGGAAGCTGATGGGAGACCGGCCGACCGGCGCGCTGATTGCCGTTATTGGGGCCGACAACGATGACTTCATCCTTGTGGGCAAGCAAGCCGAGTTCTTCGCCGCCCGCGATGGGTTGTTGTTCCTCTCGGTCAACGAAGGAGCGCTTTCAGACAACTCAGGCGTCTACAAAGCGACGATCGAAGTTCAGACAAAACGCTCTCCAGCGCGATAGGAAACCACTCGCCGGAACTTAGACCGGCCGATCGTATTTGGAGCCACATCTGCCGTCCTAGCGGCAGCTATGGCGCTCGCTTTCCGGCGCCAGCGCCCGCGTCGCCCGCGTCTATTCTCCTTGACTTGATCTGTGGGCTTGGAGTAGCCTTGCGCTTACCTGCTGGAGCTGTTTTCAACTCATTCCGAAATGGGGAGCGAACTTACGGCAACAAGCGACACCCTCGAAGCAAGCGACGCACTTTGGCGACGCCGCATTAGTTGAGAGCACACCAGCCGTGGTTAGGTCAGAGTCAGATTGATCCTTGAGAAAGTCATCAACCAACCACCCGCGCGCATTGTCGTTCTTCACACTCGCGCGTGTCGGGCGTGGAGGTGAAATCAAGGGGCGTAGCACCGGGGCCCGATACGCAGATTGGCCCACGTGCTAAGCTGTCGTCGCTCACGAACCAGTATGGGGAAATCAGGTCATCGACGATTCGAAATTCAGGCGCTGCGCTTAGCATAGCCAGACGCGAGGACATCGTGACCACTTATCATTCGGAGAGGCAAAAAACATGAGAAAACGAAAGCAATACCATTCCGCTTGTGCACTGCTGCTCGCATTGCTGATGGTCTTCAGCGCGATTCCGGCGATGGGTCAGGCCCAGGCCAGCACCGGCCAGATTACCGGGTCAGTGGTCGACACCCAGGGGGCCGCAATTGGCAACGCAACCGTTAAGGCAACCAACACCAAGACCGGGCTCGTTCGCTCGGCGCCGGCCAATGAGCGGGGCGAGTACCTGATCTTGCTCCTCCCGCCGGGCGTGTATAACGTAACCGGCGAGGCAAGCGGCTTCTCAGCGTCCACGGTTGAAAACGTCGAAGTCGTAGTTGGCCGGGCCACGGAACTGAACTTCAAACTCGGCGCCGGCGGCGTTCAGGAGGTGGTCAACGTGACGGCTGGCGCGATTCAGGTCCAGACGACTCGCTCGGAAGCCGACGCGGTGATTAATGAGCGCGCCATCGATACGCTCCCGATCAACGGACGGCGATTCCAGGACTTCGTGACGCTCACTCCTGGCGCCGTCGTTGAGCCGCGCCGCAACCAGATATCGATGGCCGGCCAGCGCGGCATTAACGGCAACATCAACGTCGACGGCGTGGATTACAACCAGCCCTTCTTCGGCGGAATCAGGGGCGGTGAACGCGCGAACAACGCATTCACAATCCCGCAGGAATCGATCAAAGAGTTTCAGGTCGTCGCTTCGGGCTACTCGGCCGAATTCGGCCGGTCCACCGGGGGCATCGTCAACGCCGTGACCAAGTCTGGAACCAACGAATACCACGGCACGCTGCTCTATCTTCACCGCCCGAAAGAAGCGGCTCAGAGCAACGCTTGGTTCGATGCATTTCAGGAGAGTCTGATCCCGAATAATCCGCCCGCGCCGCGGCCGAGCGACGTCATCCCGGCGCCGACCCAACGGCAGTTCGGAGGCTCGGTCGGCGGACCGCTCAAGACGGACAAGGCGTTCTTCTTCCTGGCTTATGAACAGCAGAAGTTCGAGAACCCGCGGCAGGTCTTCTTCAGTCTGCTGAACGCATTCACTCCGGCCACGACGACGCAGGAGGCGTTCAACTTCTACAAGGCGCTCGAGACGCCATTCACGCAAACCAACGACGCGAAGTCGGTGCTGGGCCGGTTTGACTACGAGATCAACTCGAATCACCGGTTCAACGTCCGATATAGCCACAGCACGAATGAGGCGTTGAACGCGAATGCTACCGGTAACGCTCTCGAGCCGACTACGGTCAGCGCTTTGTCCAACAACGGCACCGAGGGGGACCGCACCCATACGGTCGTGGGACAGTTGGCGAGCTTCTTCACGACGCACCTGGTCAACGAACTGCGAGCGCAGTACTCGCGCGAGGACCGGCCGCGCCTTGCAAACGCCCTCCAGCCCACGATCGAAACTGCGGTCGGGCGCTCAGGGACCGTGAGCTTCCTGCCCACGACGCAGTTCGACTGGCGCTTTCAAGTAGCCGACAGTGTCACCTGGACCCGCAGCACTCACACCTTCAAGTTCGGCGGCGAGTTCAACCGCGTGTTCATCGATCAGAAGTTCGGCTTTAACCAGTTTGGGCGCTTTTCGGTTTCCGGTTCTTCGGCAAGTACGATTCTCGACATTATGTCGTTCACGGCCGGGACGGGGAGCACGATCAATCGCTTTGATTCGACCGCGGTCACCTACTTTCGGCAGATCGGGAATTTGCAGGCGGACTATACGACCAACGAGTTGTCCTTCTTCGGACAGGACTCGTGGCGAATTCGGCCCAACCTGACGGTCAACTTCGGCTTGCGCTGGGAAGGGCAGTACAACCCCGATCCGGCGCTCGGGAACGACGCGCTGACGAACCTGGTTAAGAACTCCCGCTACCCCTCATTCCATCGGCCTGACCCGACCCAGATACCCGACGACACCAGACAATGGGGGCCGCGCGTCGGCTTTGCATACGATCCGTGGGGTGACGGCAAGACGGTCATCAGGGGATACGGCGGAGTCTACAACGCTCGGACCCCGAATCTGCTGCTTGCCGGACCGTTCAACAACTTCCGGACCGTGCCGGGCGACCTGTCTGTCGTCCTTCCGTTGAGGCCGGCGCTGGGGAACCCCAACGCCGCGGCTAATACTGTGTACAAGCAGTTGCTGCTGGTTGGAATCGACTTGAATACTTTCACCCTCGGCAATTTGCCCGTCGTGCCTGTGGAGAAGATCAGACAGCTTGCCACGTTGCTGGGGATAGACCCGCTCACCGCCGGCGCCGCGCCGATCATGATGGCGTCCGACTTCAGGAACCCAAGGTCCTACCAGGCTGGCGTCGGAATCGAGCGAGAGTTGCGGAGGGGACTGACCGTTGGAGCGGATTTCTCCTACGTTAACACCATTCGCCTCCAACGCAACCGGGACGTCAACATCCCGCTGCCGACGATTCGCGCGACCGACCCGGCACAGCGCCCCTTCTTCGGACTTCGGAGCGTAAACTCGCGCCCGGTGCCGCAACTCGACAGCGTTCAGATTCGCGAGTCGACCGGCCGCGCCCTCTACAGAGCGCTCATCCTTCGCACGAAGTACCAGCGATCACGCCTCCAGTTCAACGCGTTCTACACCTACTCAAAGAACCTGTCGGACGATGACAACGAGCGTGACGCGGGGGGTGTCGCTTACGAGAACGGGTTCAATCTGGTACCCGAATACAACTACTCCAACATAGATCGAACGCACCAGGTGGTCGCCAACCCGGTGGTTTCGCTGCCCTTCGACTTCGACGCTGCGGCCACGTTCCGGTATCTGTCGGGACGCCCGGTCGACGCTCGGTTCGGGACCGACGTCAACGAAGACCGCGGCGGCGCTGACCGGCCGTTCTCGGGGCCAGGAGCGCCGTTCGTACGAAACGGATTCCGAAACCGGCCGCTGACGTTCGTCGATCTCCGCGTCCAGAAACGGATCGGTCTCGGCGAAGCGCGGCGTTTGATCCTGTCGCTGGAGATGTTCAATCTCCTCAACTTTGATAACATCGAGCTGGACGGGTCGCAGGTTCTCAACTACTGCTCCTCGACCAGTCAGGCCGATTGTGGATTCAGGGCGCCGACCAACTCGAACTTCCTGCAGTTGTATGACAGGAGCCCGACATCGACGAGGCCAGGAGCCGTGCTGCTAAACAACATTCCCGGAGCGCCGTTCCAGATGCAGTTCGGAGCGCGCTTCCAGTTCTAACTTTCGAGTTTCGTTACAACCAGGGCGGCAGTGAGATGGGTCTCGCTGCCGCCTTCTGTTTTCGCCCGCCGCGCGTCCCTTGCAAGCGCACCTCGCAGTGTCGTTCTGTCAGCGTAGAGAAACCGGGAACTTCAATTCGGCGCGAGCGTCTAACCACTCAGCGCCGATCAGGTAGTTCAACAACGCGCGACCGTGCATCGCGCGACTTCAGGATGTGTGGGGCTTAGCTGGTTTTCTGATTCTGGGTTTGTGGTCTCTAGTTCTCGTCGTCAAATCGCAACACTAAACAACAGGCGACAAACCAGGAATTCAATTCCCGTCGGCCCCGGAGGATGTTATGCGAAGAAGGATCGTTATCTCCCTGATGTTGTCGCTGCCCGTCTGCCTGGGGCTTTGGCTCGGGCTGTGGATACGCGGCTGGGCAGTCGTCGAAGCCTCGTCGTCAACCCAAGAGGGTTCGCTCCAGATAATCAACCCCGAAGGTCAGGTCGCCGGACTCTGCCCCCTCAAACATACCGATGTCAAAGCCGAGATCAGCGGGTTCCTCGCTCGAGTCATCGTAACGCAGGAGTTTGAAAACCCGTCCGCTGAGAAGATCGAAGCCGTCTACACTTTCCCGTTACCGCAGAACGCCGCCGTCGATGATATGACCATGCGCGTCGGCGACCGGACCGTGCGCGGACGGATAAAACGCCGGGAAGAGGCCCGCGCGATCTACGACGCCGCGCGCGCTGCCGGCAACGTTGCAAGCCTGCTCGATCAAGAGCGGCCCAATATCTTCACCCAGTCGGTCGCCAATATAATGCCGGGCGAGCGAGTCACAATCACGATCAGCTACGTCGAGACTCTCAGCTACGAAGACGGGACCTATTCGTTTGTCTTCCCAATGGTAGTCGGGCCGCGCTACATCCCCGGCTCACCGGCGGGCAAGCAGGGCGGCGGCTGGGCGCCCGATACCGATCGCGTGCCTGACGCGTCGCGCATCACGCCCCACGTTGCGCCAAAAGGCACTCGCGCCGGTCACGACATCTCGCTGGAAGTCGCGCTCGACGCGGGCGTGCCGATAGACAGCCTCAAATCGGTTCTGCACGAGGTCGAGATCGAGCGGCCAACTAATCACAGCGCCGTCGTTCGGCTGAAGGACAAGGCGGTAATCCCAAACCGGGATTTTATCCTCAAGTACGACGTCGCGGGCCGCAAGATCGAAGACGCCGTGCTCACTCATCACTCCGGGAGAGGCGGCTTCTTCACGATGATCCTGCAGCCGCCCGAGCGCGTCACCGCCGCCGACGTCACGCCCAAAGAACTCGTCTTCGTGCTCGACACGTCGGGATCGATGAGCGGATTCCCGATCGAGAAGGCCAAGGAGACGATGAAGCTCGCGTTCGACGGGCTCTATCCGCAGGACACGTTCAATCTGATCACCTTCGCGGGCGATACGCACATCCTGTTTCCCGAACCCCTCCCCGCGACTCGCGAGAACCTGAACAAAGCGCAGGCGTTTCTCGCTTCGCGCTCGGGCGGCGGCGGAACCGAGATGATGAAGGCGATTCAAGCCGCGCTCGATCCTTCGGACGCGGCGGATCATCTGCGGATCGTCTGCTTCATGACCGACGGCTACGTCGGGAATGACATGGAGATCGTCTCCGAAGTGCAGAAGCATCCCAACGCGCGCGTCTTCGCGTTCGGCATCGGCAGCTCGGTGAATCGGTTCCTGCTGGACAAGATGGCCGAGCAGGGGCGCGGCGAGGTCGAGTATGTAACGCCCAGCGACGACGGCTCGGCTGCGGCGCGCAGGTTTCACGAGCGAGTGCGCAATCCGCTGCTGACCGACATTTCGATCGACTGGGGCGGGCTGCCGGTCGCCGATGTGTATCCAACTCGCGCGCAGGACCTGTTCAGCGCTAAGCCGGTGGTCCTGTCGGGCCGGTACTCGGGAAGCGGGCGCGGCGTGATCAAGCTGAAAGGCCGAACAGCGGCGGGTGACTTCGTGCGCGAGATCGCGGTCGAGCTTCCGGCTACTGAAGCTCGCCACGATGTCCTGGCTACGCTATGGGCGCGGACGCGGGTCGGCGACTTGATGAGCCGGGACTACAAGGGCGTGCAGCAAGGAAACTCGCGTGAAGACGTCCGCGAGGCGATCACGCAACTTGGGCTCGAGTTCCGGCTGATGACGCAGTTCACTTCGTTCGTGGCGGTCGAAGAGATGACAGTGACCGACGGCGGCGAGCCTCGCAGGATCGAAGTGCCGGTTGATATGCCCGAAGGCGTCAGTCACCAAGGGGTGTTCGGCGACGAGAGGAGAGAATTACCTAATACCGGTCGCGTCACGCAGCCTCTCGCCTACCTCTCACCGGGCGTGGCTCCTGCGCCAGCGCCCAAGTCCCCGACAACGGTGACGCGCGCGCGGAAGGACAAGAGCGGCGTTGGAACCGGATCGGGTGGCGGGATGGGGAGCGGAAGCGGGTCGGGAGCCGGTCCCGGCAGCGGAGGCGTTGTGGGAGGCGTGCCAGGAGGCGTTCCGGGAGGTTCGCCCTCGTCGCGTATCGCCGCCGAGCAACTCGGTCTCGCAAACCGGCAGCTTACGCCAGAGGAGCAGAAGCGGCAGCAGTTGATCGCCAAGCTGCATCCTTCGATCGCTGCGGTCGTCGACCGGCTGACAAAGAAGATCAGTGAGCCGACCGCCGGTGAGGCCAGGTTCGTTCGCAACGGCAAGGCCGAGGTCCAGGTCTGGCTCGCCGACAAATCATCGGAGACGATGGCCGCGCTCAAGCAACTCGGCTTCGAGATCGTGCTCGATCCGAAGACGGCGAAGATGGTCATCGGCCGCGTCGCGATCGAGAAGATCGAAGCGCTCGCTGAACTCAAAGCGGTTCGGTACATCGCTCCGATGACGAGCAATTGAGATCGCCTTCTCTTCCATTTGTCTCCCCGATCGAGAAAGGCAAGCTCCAGCGAGCTTGCCTTTCTCTTTATTGGTCACAGATAATCTCGTCGTGAAACCTCAGATTTCAAAGTCAGGGAGAAGAGAATGACTGGCGAAGAGATGGAACGGGCCATCGAGTTTCTTGTGAATCACCACGCGAAGGTCAGCGCCGATATCCAAGAGCTGAAAGAGGCACAGAAGATCACTACCGAGAACATCGCTTCCCTTGCCAGACAAGCGGAGGCCGATCGACGAGAGATGCGGGAGACCTTTGTACACGTGACCGAAGAAATGCGCCAGAATTTTGACAGCCTGACCGAGGAAATGCGCGACGGCTTCAACAAGCTGATACCGGCGAACGAAGTCACACGCGATCTCGCCAATCAGGTCGCTCGCCTGGCCATCCAAACAAGCCAGCGCGTTACGGTTATTGAAGACAGCCTCACGTAATCCCGAGGGGCAAAACGCGACAACCTTATCGACGGTAATAGTTTGCTTCTTCTCGTCACTCGCTGATTAACTTCATCTCGGCGGCACCGGCTGTACCTGGTCAACTGACTCGTCGCACGACCTGTTCAGAAGCGACGCGGCGGTGCCAGGCCAGTGTTTACAGTGGATTATTTCTTATCGCGCTGCTCGATCCTGGACCAGGTATCCCGCAGTCCGATTGTCCGATTGAAAACCAGCTTCGCGGACGCGGAATCCGGATCCACCGAGAAGTAGCCGAGTCGTTCGAATTGATACCGCGCGCCGGCTGGGGCCTCTCGCAAGCTCGGCTCGACTTTGCAGGCCGTGACCACCTCTAACGAGTTTGGATTCAGATTGGCGGTGAAGTCTTGGCCTTCCTCGACCTCGTTCGGATTCTCTTTGATGAAAAGTGTGTCGTAGAGACGAACTTCCGCGTCCACGGCGTGCGCGGCCGAGACCCAGTGGATCGTCGATTTGACCTTGCGCCCGTCGGGCGCGTTGCCGCCTCGCGTCGCCGGGTCGTACGTGCAGCGGAGTTCCACGACATTGCCGCCGGCGTCCTTCACAACTTCGGTGCAGGTGATGAAATACCCGTAGCGCAGCCGCACTTCGCGGCCCGGCGTGAGCCGGAAGTACCCCTTTGGCGGGTCCTCACGAAAATCGTCTTGTTCGATGTACAGCACTTTCGAGAATGGAACTCGACGCTTTCCCGCCATCTCATCTTCGGGGTTGTTGACCGCTTCCATCTCCTCGACCGTGTCGTCCGGATAGTTGTCGATGACGACGCGGAGCGGACGCAGGACTGCCATGACACGCGGGGCACGCTCGTTCAGGTCCTCACGAAGATGGTGTTCGAGAAGTGGCAGTTGGACCGTGTTGTTGGTCTTGGACACGCTGACGTTTGCGCAGAAGTTCCGGATGGCTTCCGGCGTATAACCGCGCCGCCGCATTCCCGTAAGCGTCGGCATGCGCGGATCGTCCCAACCCGCAACCTGGCCTTGTTCAACCAGGGTCAGCAGCTTGCGTTTGCTCAGCAGCGTATAGGTCAGGTTGAGCCGGTCGAACTCGAATTGTCGCGATGGAAAGATGCCGAGCTGTTCGATGAACCAGTTGTACAGCGGGCGATTGTTTTCGAATTCGAGAGTGCAGATTGAGTGAGTCACCTTCTCAATCGAGTCCGACTGTCCGTGGGCGTAATCGTACATCGGATAGATGCACCACGCGTCGCCCGTCCGGTGGTGCTCCATATGAAGAATGCGATACAACACTGGATCGCGGAAGTTCACGTTCGGCGCCGCCATATCAATCTTCGCGCGCAGCGTCCGCGAGCCGTCGGGAAACTCGCCATTCTTCATGCGCTCGAACAGGTCGAGGTTCTCTTCGACGGAGCGGTCCCGATACGGGCTGTTTCTGCCCGGCTCAGTCAGCGTGCCCCGGTACTCGCGAATCTCGTCGGCGCTGAGGTCGCACACGTACGCTTTCCCGGCTTTGATCAACTGGATGGCCCATTCATAGAGCTGTCCAAAATAGTCGGAAGCGTAAAACAGCGCGTCCCATTCGTATCCGAGCCAGCGGATGTCTTCCATGATCGACTCGACATACTCGGTCTCTTCCTTGGACGGATTGGTGTCGTCGAAACGAAGATTGCACTTGCCGCCGAACTCCGCAGCCAGCCCGAAGTCGAGATAGATCGCCTTGGCGTGGCCGATGTGCAGGTAGCCGTTAGGCTCGGGAGGAAAGCGAGTCTGTACTCGCCCGTCATGTTTGCCAGCCTGGACATCCGCGATGATGATGTCTCGAATGAAATTAGACCGGACCGACGATTCAGTCGGCATCGCCGCGGATTCGGATTTCGACGAGTTCATCTGGTTGTATTGTCTCCTGTGTTGGATGGAGATTATATATCGAGGTAGAGAATCACCGCGAGGAAACGAGCGGCCTCTCGGGCATTGTGGCTCGTGAGAACGAACAAGCGGATGCAGCCGGTTCTATGCTGAGGTTACGATGACCTGAGCATGTTGAGGCGAGTCTTGGTCAGAATGATCTCCGGAATGTCAGGATCTGCATCGGCCCATGTTCGGAGAAACTTCTCGTACTCGGTTCGCGCTTCTTCCACGTTACGCTTGCGTTCGTGGGCCTGGGCCAGGTGATAATGCAGGAGTGGGTAATTCGGGTTGAGTTTCAGAATGCGCTCGTATTCGGCGATCGCTTCGTCAAATCGCCCCAATTCCAGATAAGCGTTGGCTAAACAGTCTTCAACCGGGTCGGCTGTCCAACTCATAGCTGGATGGCGGGTTGCCTCTTTGAAGCTTTCAAGGGCTGCATCACTCTGATTGCGCTTGAGCGCAACGTATCCGCGAAAGAAGTGATACCATCTCGGATTCATTCTACGCCCTCGGTTGGTGTTGGTTTGCTGCTCCAGCCATTGCTGATTCATTTCTTCGGCTTTGGTCAATCTGCCCAGATCTGCCAGTACCATCATTTGTTGCCAGCCAGGAAACCGGGCGTAACGACTCGCTTTTTGTGCCGCCTCTGCTGCCTTGCGATAGTCCTTTTTTCTCCAATGAATCAAGGCGAGACCGTCATAGCCTCTGCCACGCTCATTATCCGCAGGCGCGATTGCAATGTATCGATGGAACTGCGTGGCTGCAGATTGGTAACGTCCCTGCTGATAATAGGTATTCGCCAGATGCACGCAGGCGACTTCGAAATCGGGATTGAGTGCAAGCGCCTGGTTATACTCATTCAGGGCTTCCTCGTAGCGCCCTGCCCACTGATAACTCATGCCCAGACTGTCGTGCGCATTTGGCAAGGAAGGTGCGAGTGCGACATATTGCTGATGCGCGGCTATCGCCTCATCGTGCCTGCCCTGTTCGGAATAAACCAATCCCAGCGTGTTGTATAAGTCTTTCGCCTGCGGATCAACCGCCAGCCCGCGATTCAAGACCTCTACGGCTTCGTCGTACTGCGCTTCGCCTTGCAGCATGCGACCCAGTTGCAAATAGGCTTCGACTTCAAGCGGGTAATTGGCGGTAATCTCGCGCGTCGTTTGAATCGCGCCGGTCCAGTCGAGGTTGGCAATAGCATACCAGGCGGTGAGATGGAGTTTGTCTTTGTCGCTCAGACGATTCGCCAGTTGAAAGGCTCTTTCCAGATACGGCTTGGCTTTCGCCACACGCCCCCAGGTTATGGCGTAGACAAAACCGATTCGCGCATACGCCATGGCGAATTCCGAATCCAGGGCGATGGCTTTTTTCAGCAATTCGACCGCCGCCGTATTGTCCAGCCCCTGTGCCTTTTCAAGCGCCAGCGAATAGTAACGATAAGCCTCCAGACTGTTCGTCATCGTCTGGGCGAAATTGCCAGGCGTCTCGGTTTCCGAGGCTCCCAGTTGGCTGGCGATTCTGAACGACAACAGATCAACCTGCGCGAGGATTTGCGCAGGCTTATCCACTACCAGGCGTTCAGTGGACAGCAATTCTCCGTTGTGACCGTCGTAAAGTTGCAGATCAACGCGTACACTTTCATCGAGCTTGGCAAAACTTCCGAACACGATCACATCGGCCTGGCTCTGGCCGGCGATCTCTAGCGCCTTTTGGAACGTGACGGCCTCACCCGGCTCGTAGCCGCTTCGTTCCAGCAAAAAATGGAGTTGCTGCCGGTTAAGGACCGCGAGCTTTTTCGAGCGCGAGAGGTTATTAATCAACATATCGGCTAGGCCTTCGCGCAGCCAGTCGAGTTCATCGGTGTTCGAGTGGTTGTTGAGGTACATCACCGCGACAGACTTCTTGCCCAGAGCGCGGGGCAACTTGACGTCCGGCGGCAAGGGCGGAGTCGGGCGAGAGAAGCGATAGCCGATGTAGCCGCCAGTCACAATCAAGACAATCGCGAGGACAAAGCCCGCAGCCGGCCGGAGATGCCGGGACCCAGGCATTGCGGTAAGCAGGGACCTCTTCGGCACGTTCGGTAGCTGCCTGATTACGGAATCGACTGCCTGGCCAGAGCGGTTGATCTCCTCAACTTCGACCTCAACCGTCGTGATCTCGGTTTCGACGATGGCGAGCGCCGGCCGAAGGCATTCTTCTTGGACTGGTCCGACGAAGCGATACCCCGCTTTCGAGACAGTCTTCAGGAGCCGCTGTTGCCGAGAGTCGTCGCCGAGTGCCTTGCGAATATCCATGACACACCTGGTCAGTGCGTCATCGGTAACTGCAATGCCGTGCCAGATACTTTCCCATAGCTCCTCTTTCGTCACCAGCCGGTGACGCTGTTCAAGCAAGTAGAGCAGTACCTGAAAGGTCTTATGGCGCAGATGCACTTCCGTCCCGTGGCGGCGAACGCAACCCTGCACCGCGTCAACCTCGACGCCATCAATGCGATAGACCTTTTCGCCTGTTCTGCTAATAGAGGATTTACCGCTCATGCTGGCAAAATTGCGGAAAAATTCCGGATTTCTTTCGCTACTTCAGCCGCCCTTTTGAGATAGTAAAGAGTGCCCGCCGCTTCAGACAACGGCGCAAGTATGGTACCGCTCACGCTCGCAAAAATCAAAATGGCTCACAAGGTTACCGTGAAAATCACCAGAGTCCGTCAGCGAGTCATTCAAAGTCGCGGGTCGGTTCAGCGACATCGTTGCCGGTTGTGCCAGCGCGAAGTAGAGATGCTCACAGCTGTTGAAGCCTTAAGGGTTTTGGAAATTGACCATCAAACGCTGGCCGGCCTCATCGGCGATGGCAGCGTTCATGCAATCGAATCCGTCAGCGGCAACCTCTGGGTCTGCAAGGAGTCGCTGTTTTTGAAGTAGGAGGAAGTTATGAAAACACAAAGACGTCTCGTCATCGTAATGACGGCGATCCTGCTGTCGGTTCTTATTCCCTGCATCATGTCGCCGGTAGCTGCGCAGGACGTTAAGACGGTCAAACTGACAGTCACAGTCAAGGATGAGAAGGACAAGCCAATTCAAGCTGCCCGCGTCGGGGTCTATCAAACGCACTTAACGAGAGCCAGACTTGGCATCCCGGCACCCGCAGATTACCAGGATACTACGAATGCCCAGGGCATCGCTAGCTTCGACATCAGAGTGAAGACGGGCGAAAGGCTGAAACTCTTTGTCGAGGTCGCGCGAGAAGATATGCAAACAGGTAAAGACGAAGTTGATCTTGGAACAGACTCCAACACCGTCTTAATGGAATATCCAATGCACTTTACACTTAAAGCTCGAGCTAGTGAGGGAGGCGACATCATAAACGTCGGCGTTAAAGTGCTAAACGATGACTCTGATTTTGTCGAGGGCGCAAACGTTCTCATTAGAGCTTTTGGAGAACGCTACTCGGGAACTACCGACCGGGATGGCAAGGTGGTTATTCCCGTCCAGTTTACGCTGAAAAAGACATACACAATAGAGGTGTCCAAACAAGGTTACAAACCGGGTAAGGGATTTATTGAGTTAGACAACAAGTGGGGAAGGCAGACCGGGAAAACTGTCTTTGCCGGCAATATCACTATCGAAAAAGGCGCCGCTGCCGTGGGGGTCGCTGTCACTGTGAGCGTCAAAGATCAAGAGAACAGCAACAAGGCAGTTGCCGAGGCTGTCGTTGTCCTGGATAGCATCAGTTCCGCGGGATATTACTCAAGCACAACAGATGAGTTGGGGACTGCCACATTTCTTGTAACCGAGACAGGCGGCTTCGCGGTGCGGATTTCGCAGGATTACTATGAGCCATTGCCAAAGACCGAGGTTCGACTGCTCGCTGGTGAAACGAGCAGGTCGTTTGATTTTACGTTAAAAGCGAAACCGAAGAGTGACGGAGGGCGAGATACGATCGACGTCACGGTGCTGGCAAACGACCCGGGCGATGAGAAGAGCAAGCCCAAGCCGCTCCCCGGCGCCCTGGTCAAGATCGGCATAGGCAGCGCGGCCACCGATAGCAGCGGACGAGTTACGCTCAGTGGTACTTTTATCGAGAGACAGGAAGTTACTGCCGATGCAAATGGCTACAAGTCCCAGACCAAGTTCGTGAGCGTATCCAGGTTGGTGGCCTTTTCAGTCGGGACCGGGAGCACAACCTTCATCCTGGAGCCTGAATTGTCGGAATCCAGTCCGGTTCGCCTGATCGTTGAGGTCCGCGACGCGACCGGCAATAAAATCAAAGACGTGAATGTTGACTTTTATTCCATCACCGGCCGCTTGCTGCATGGCGGGAGCACTAAGGACAAAGGAGAAACGGATTTCAGAAGCAGCGATGCGCCTGACGTGCCGCTTTCGGTCTTGCGTCAGGGCCTTACGCTTAGAATCAAACGCGATGGTTACAAAGAAGCCGGCCCTTCGGTTCCTGCCAAGCTCTTGGAGCCTTCGCTCGAAGCACATAGATTCTATGTACAACTTGATAAGTCGTGGGACGATCTGCGCAAAGCCATTGATGCGCTCGAACCGCGGGTGCTCGCGTGGAATAACGATGTCGCCGCGGCCGGGAAAGACAGTGATCTCGCGCGAAAACTAGCCGAGCAAGCTCCACAATCCAAAGAAAGGGTCGCGGCACTGTTGCGAGAGATTGAGTTTGCAGGCAAAGCCGCTACCGGTGTGAACGGAATCAGCGCCATCAGTCTCCAATGTCGAGCAGCCGCGAGCTTAAAGTCGAACATCCAGAGTTATAAAGCTGAGGCGGCCACCAAGGAGCAAGCCCTCAAAGCATCGCTTAATAGCGCTTCTGCGCTGGCCGGCAACTGCTCGTCAGTCAAAGACGGCGAAGCCGTTAAGAGGATGTATCGAGAGGCGATTCAATTGACCGGGGCGATTGGAGCGCTCGAAAAGAAGGCTGTGAAGGACGGCAACGAGCTGAAGAAATTGGCGAACGAAAACAACGACCTCAAGAAAATCATCGCGGAAGTGGAAAAGAAGGTTGCTGAAATCAGGCAAGAGATGAGCAATGCAGAGCAGGCGGCGGCGACCGTTGGGCCTGCTTTCGCCCGCTCCGAAAGTCTAACCAAGAGTTTGCCAGGAAGACGCGATGCCTTAACCGGCGAGCTTGCGAGGCTGAAGGCCGCGCACGGTCTGGATAAATATGTGGAGGGTCTGCCGTCCGATCTGGATCGCCGGGTGGAGGTTATGACGCAACTACTCGGAAGGCAGAATAACAATGCGTTCGGTGGCCCTAGTCTGGATTGGCCCAAGAAAGTGCAAGAGGTCGCTCGTGAGATTCAGCTAGATTATCTGGAAGCTGTAAAGTACCTAAGGGATTACAAGAGAGGCGCGGACGGAAATTGCGACGTTGAGGCGATGGATGGTGTCGTGCAGGAGATCGGCACGATGGTCACGAATTCGAGTTTTGAACTCGGCCTTGCCGCCGATCTGCCCAACAAAGCGCAGGCTTGCATAAACAAAGGCAAGTGCCAACCCATTATTAATGATGCCCGGGCTCTCTTCGAAAGATATTCTATCGAAGAGGCAGCCGCCAGGATCAACGAAGCCCGCACGCAGGGCTGTGACGTGAGCGGTCTGGATGAAGAACTTGATTACTGGAAGACTCTGCGTGATGCGGTCGTCTATCTCAAAGTTCGGCAGCAGCGCTGCGAGTTCCGGGAAGCCTATGAGTGGTCTTTGAATATTCCCGCTTCGATTCGTAACAGACCTTTGATGAAGGAAACGCTGGCTAATGTTTACAACGGGCTGAAGGCGCAGGAGCGCATCGGCCAACTGCGCCGGACCGCGAAAGCAGAGGTCGCGAGAACGAACCAGGTATCTTCGGCGGAGCCTTTCATCCGGCAGGCAGAACAGATCGCTGGCCCCTACCCGTGTCTGGTCGAGGAGGTCAGCACGTTCAGGAATGAGTATCCGGCCACCGGCAAGACAGATCAGAATCCGACCGACGAGGTTCCTGGTGCGTTAGGCGAGAATAAGGCAAAGAAGGAGAACCCGACGGATGAGATACCTACAGCGTTAGGTGGGCTGACGCGCCCCTTGGGAGGGTCACGCCCGCCGTTCCCTCCACCCGGCGAGACGAAACCGGGAAGCAAAACGAAAGAGACACCGACAGATGAAGTGCCTGGTGCGCTTGGTTCAGAAAAGGGTCGGCCCCCAGTGAGGGATGACTCCGGCAGGCGGCCGGGCGGCTCGACAGGCGGTAGCAACACAAGCGGTTCCGGCGGTACGTCAACATCGTCAAAGGGCTCTGGCGGCGGAGGTTCCGGCGGAAGAACCAACAACCCGGGTGAGAGGCCCTGCACGGCCGATGAGAGGACTGCCTTTTCGAAGATGACCGGTTCCTTTAAGTCCTACCGCATGAACATCACCATCGGCGGTTCGTGCGAGCAAGCCAGCGGCACTTGGAAGGTCACTGAGTGGTGCGAAGGCGTGGACACAACCTACAACTCGTCCATAGCCCGAGTCAACGGCACTTTGACCGGCAGAATGCAAGGAGGATCCTTGGAGGTCAATTATCAATCGCCTCCCAGCCCAAACAACAGTAAAGGCACCAAAGGCACCGGATCCTGTTCACTGAATGGTGACGGCACGTTCAGTTGCAGCTTTAGTTGTGAGAATAAGTTCAAGACGCAGTGATGCAAACCAAGTGAGCTATGCACACGAGGCGCTGCTCTTCCCTCGTGATCGAGTAAGGCAGCGCGACGGTGGGACCATTTTTTATGCGATGAACCGGTTCACAACTAGCCACTGAAAGACAGGGTGACAGACTATGCCAAACAAATTATTCAATATCATTCTTTTCGCGCTGCTGAGTTGTGGCGCGTGCTTCGGGCAAAGCTCATTTCAAGGGATCACGCCTGGCACAAGCACGCGCCACGATGTTGAGAACACCCTGGGTCCGCCGGTGCGCACCGTCAGAGCGAGACTCTTTGAGTATAAGTCGCCGGATGGAGTCGCCAAGGTCGAAGTCGAATACCTCGGAGAAACGGATGATTTGGTGGCGCGAATTGAGGTCTATTTCCTCAGACCCATCTCACGCAGAGCTCTGCTTCAGAAGTTCAATGTGCCCGACGTGGCCGACTCGTGGGAGACGGACAAAGACGGGAAGCTGGTGGAATACTTCGCCGGCTCGGACCTACTTGCGCTGACATACGCAACCGCAGAATCATCGAGCGGCGTGAGCCGCGTCGGATATTACACCCTCAGCCTCTTCGCCAGCGCGGTAAGCCAAAAACCACCACACACGGACGCCGGCATCCTGAACGAGAAGGCCATTAGCAAACCCGATCCGGTCTACCCTCCTATTGCGAAGTACTCTTCAAATGCGGCGGAACGAGAGGGCAGAGTGACCGTACGGGTCTTGGTTGGCGAATCGGGTACCGTGATTTCTGCATCGGCGGTTTCTGGCCCCGCACTTTTACGAAGCGCCGCAGTCTCGGCGGCGCGCCAAGCCCGCTTCTCGCCGACACTAGTCAATGGGAAGCCCGTAAGGGTCTCAGGTGTGCTTACATACGACTTCGTACTCAAGTAGTCGAGTTTATCTTTGGAAGCGTGGGTTAGTGAAGAGAACCCCAAAACAGTTAAGGAGCAAGATCATGCCACACAAATTCGCTGCGATAGTCGTCCTTGCTCTCACCAGTAGCGCGACTTGCTTCGGGCAAAGCTCATTTCAGGAACTCACGCCCGGATCGAGCACACGCGGCGATGTAGCAAAGGTCTTGGGTCAGCCGGTGCGCTCAATCAGCCCCACGCTTGTTGAATACGCTCCCCCTCAAGGAATCGCAAAGGTCGAAGTCGAGTATCGTAACGGTTCTGAAATTGTAGAGCGGATCGAAGTCTATTTCCTCAGACCTATCTCCCGGCCGGCGCTGGTTCAACAGTTCGCTTTACCGCAAGGGGCGGAGAAGAAGGCAAACACGAACGGCGCGTTGGTGGAATACTTCGGCGGCGAATCGTTGTTGGCGCTGACCTATGCGTCAGCGGAGTCGAGCAGCGGAATCAGTCACATCGGCTACTACAGCCGAGACCTTTTCGAAAAGGTCACAGGAATCACGTCTGAAACAAGGCAGCCCTCGAAACCTGTTGGCGGAAGTCGTGAGTCCTGCTTCGCCAACGATCCGGGCATGGCTTCAACAGACAGGACCGGCCATTTCAATTGGGCGCAGCGTCAGAGCGCCGCCCGACTCGAAGCTAACCTTGCGACCAAGATCGATCTCCTATTCAAGTGCCCGTCTTTGAATAATGAGCAACTGTCGAACGCCTTCGCAGAGCTTTCAGTAGTTATCGCCAGAGGAGTTCGCAATTATCCATGCTTCGCCGGGGATGCCGGATCTCTCAGTGAAGATTGGTCGGCCCATAAGGAATGGGCCAGCACGCGGAGCCGCGGCGACATTCTCAACAACCTGCGATGGAAAATGAGCACAGCATTAAAGTGCCTGGTAAATCGTTCGGCTAAGTCTACACTCTTTGCCGCCAGCTCTGTCGCCATAGCCAAGGCAACACTTTAGCAAGAGAGAATCGCTATGCTTAGCAAAGTGTCAAGCGTCTTGCTTTGGACATTGTCAGCAGCTACGATTGGCTTTGGACAAGACTCATTTCCAGGAATTACACCCGGCGAATTAGAACAAGCCGACGGCATCACAGCCACGTTCACAACCCAGGGCCTAACGCTCAACCTAACAGCACGCTGCTCGTCAGCCGACCGTCTGTGCCCGTTTCGTGCGGAAATCCACGCGCCGCCGCCGCTGTTTAAGCTGATCGAGCACGTCGAGTACACCTTGTCCCCCGACCGTCCCACGTCGCCAACGCCGATAACAGATGCTTCGACGAGTTTCCGGTTCGAGGCAAAGCAGATGGCCGGTGAGAAAGTGTACGCCGAGGTGACGCTCCGACCGCGCGGCGGCGCGCCATCAAAAGTCGTGCGGCTGGAAGGAACCATTCCGTTCGGCGAAGAAGCAAAGCCGCCGCTGCCCTCCGGGCTGCGATTCGAAATCCAGTACCGGCCTTGGTATCTAGAGGGGGGAGCGGCCGTTGGGCATTACTTCTTAATCTGGCTGCGAGGCGAGACGGCCGCACTCAACCGGATTAAGTCCGTCGAGTATCAGCTCCCTACGGCCTACTTCACGAATCCGCGTGCGGTCGCGCGTGCGGAAACCGAGTATATGTTCGAGGGATATAAGCCGAACAACGCGAGCTTTGAAATCGTGGCGGCGCTCCGCTGGAAGAACGGCACGCGCTCAACTCATGCGATCCCGATTCGGGCGCGCTAGCTTTCGGCAGAAGAATCATTCAGCGATTCGGCATTCACCTTTCGCAGCCGCTCATCGTGAGAGAGAGTTTCTCGGCGGGAAGCAACAGCAAAGAAGGAGGAACTATGAAACGAATTCCCTTACTCCTCATACTCGCCTTCGCGGCGGCGATGGTCGGGGCAGGCAATAAGAAGATATTGCCGCGAGACCTGCTTACCGCTGTACCCTTGACCGTTGCGGCACAGGAGGCTGCGGTTCAAAAGGCGAAACCTCAAAGGCAAGTCCCCCAATCTGATCGCCGCACGGGCGCCGCCGTAGATGCGAGAGATGAATTTGACCGCACGCCTCTGATGCGCGCCGCCGCGCGTAACGATCTTGTAGAGGCAAAAAAGCTCCTGGCTAGAGGCGCTGACGTGAATGCGAAGACTGCGGATGACTACACGGCATTGATGTATGCGGCGTTTTATGGCAACGCTGAGATCGTGGAGTTCTTGCTCGACAATGGAGCCGAGGCGAACGCGCGGCATAAGAGTGGTCTTACAGCGCTGATAGAGGCGGCCAAGCAGAATATGGATGCCGGAGACGTAATCGCAAACTACATCGGCACGGTGGAAGCCCTGCTGAAAAAGGGTGCCGATGTGAGCGTGCGGGATAAGGGTGGCAGCACCGCCTTAATGTATGCCGAAAAATATGGCCTTCGTAATAAACAGGAAATTGTCCGCTTGCTCAGGAATGCGGGGGCGACGCAGTGACGGCCTGGACCGGTCGGAAGGATGTCAAGCTGGCTCAGAGAATTCATTATCGCGACACAGGTTGCATTATCCGAGTCTGCAAGAGATCCGGCCAGGCGACGCACGCGTCGGGATTGTGGCAGTGATTCGCTGGAAGAACGGCACGCGCTCGACTCATGCGATCCCGTTCCGTGTGCGGTAGCCCGCGGCGGTAGAGAGATCCCGCCACTGCACGCTGACTGAAGAATGAAGTTGGCTGGAAGTTGAGCAAGCGTTCTGCTCGGGGAGCTATCGAGAGTCGAGCTCTAAGGCAACAGCTATGGTGCTGCGCTTAAGACACGCCACTCTCCTGACTGGATGAAGCTGGCCCAGAAGTAAGGGTGCCGGCGGTTTCGGCTTGCAAGCATCTTGAGTTGAACCTGACGGAGTGCTTCGCTTCTTCCCGTGCCGCCTTTTGATCTCGTGTAGTAATCGATCATCAAGTCGCGCGTCGCTTCGTCGTCTACTTTCCAGAGGCTCAACATCTGGCTCTCTGAACCGGCAAGCACTAGCGCACGGCGCAAGCCGTAGACCCCATCTCCGCTGCGCACTTCACCAACGCCAGTCTCACAAGCAGAAAACACAACCAGCTTCGTGCCCCAAAGATCAAGCCCGGCGACTTCAAGCGCGGTGAGTATGCCATCGTCATCCCCGCCCTTGTGCAGGTTCGCTCCCGCCAGCGCAAGCCCGGAGCGTAGCAGCGGGTTTTCAACTCGCGTTGCGGACCAGGTTAACTGACTACCGCCAATGTGAAGTCCGCGCTCATCTGATGCGGATCCGAGAGCCAGATCCTCGAGGAAAAAGCCATGCGTGGCGATGTGCAGAATGGCGGGCGCGGCGACTTGTTTTACCGCGGCTTCTGTAGCCTGCGCCCAGCTCCACAACGTCGCTCCAGGCATCATTGCCTTGAGCGCCTCTACTTCTTGCTGCGTTCCTGGAAGTGCCGGGAACCGGACGCGCGAGAAGTCAGTAGCCTCTGTTGGTTGGGCTGTCGCTTTCGACGTAGTCGTCGCTTCTTGCTTCTTAGTTACGACCTGCGGCGTTGACTGCTTCAGGCCACGTTCCGTATCCACACCGTCCATCGGCCCGTAGTCCGGGTTTCCAAGAATTACCATCCCCTGCTTGCTTTGCACCTTCTCCCTCAGTCGCAGGAGGTCGCGCCCGCTCGTCAGATACGTGAAAGAGTATCGCTGGACGAGGTAGCGGTTCCGCTCGTCAACGAGCGCCGCAAACGGGATCAGGTTCAATGCTCCGTCCGGAGAAAGCAGCACTCGCCGGGTGTCACCGATTAGCTTGCGAACAGGACGAAAGACCTTCTGTTCAACGGCGCGAGCCCGTCGCTTCACGTCTGTTAGATTGGGATCGCGCAGCGCCTTGCGCAGCGAATCTACCGCGCTATTGATCAGCTTCGCTTCGCCCAGATCGACCCACTTGGGCTCACCCTTGTTGCCAAGCACATAGGCTACGTAGCGGGCATCGCCAAACCTGTCCGCGTGTTTCGTGAATCTGGGTTTGAAAGGACGATAAGAAACGAATTCAACCAGGACGCCGTCAGAAGGAACGGCAGCTTGGACGGCTTGGATCGTGACGGCCTGAGACTGCGCCCGGTACTCGGCGCTGCGAGCGCTAATCTCAGATTCGAGCTTTTCTATCTGTTCTTCGACCGATTTGATCTCGGCCGGATGCTCGGCGGGAGCATTCTTTCCTGGCCCCTTGAGCACGAGCGTTGCAAGCCGGGAGCGCGCGTCCGTCAGTTGATCAATCAACGCGCGGTCTTGCGCGTTCAAGCGACGCCGCAGCGCCGCGATGCCGTCAGTCATTGCGTCAAGAGCGCGTCCCTTTCGACGCAGAACAGTAACGAGCGCCAACCGGCGGGCTGCCGGATCATCTGCCCTGGACCGCGCATGTAACGAGACTACACTGTTGCTTTCTTCTGCAAGGGTGGCGAGGTAAGCGAGCTTCTGTCGTTCCGAGCCCGTGGCCAGGTTCAGCGCGATGTTGCGTTCGCTGATGTCGGTGGCCCGCCGGCGAAAAGCGACGGCCCGCGTCGCACGGTCTTTCGATTCGTAGAGCTCCGCGAGGTTGTTGAGCGACAGGGCGACATCCGGGTGATCGGGGCCGAGCGCCTTCTCGCGAACGATCAGCGAACGCTGATAAAGCGGCTCGGCCTTCGCATAGTCACCTCTAGAGTGGAAGAGCCCCGCGAGGTTGTTGAGCGACAGGGCGACATCCGGGTGATCGGGGCCGAGCGCCTTCTCGCGAACGATCAGCGAACGCTGATACAGCGGCAGGGCATTCGCGTAGTCGCCCCTAGTTCTGTAAAGCTCCGCGAGGTTGTTGAGGTCGGCGGCGACACGCGGGTGATTCGGGCCCAGTGCCCTTTCATCGATCGCCAGCGCGCGCCGATAAAGCTGCTCGGCCTTTGCGTCCTCGCCCTTGGTTTTGTACAGCACGCCGAGGTTATTTAGCGATAGGGCGACAAGCTCGTGATCGGGGCCGAGCGCCTTTTCGCGAATCGCCAGCGAGCGCTGATACAGAGGCTCGGCCTTCACATAGTCGCCCTTGGCTCTGTAAAGCTCCGCGAGGTTGTTGAGGCCGGTGGCGACATTAGGGTGATCAGGGCCGAGCGCCCTTTCATCAATCGCCATCGCGCGCTCATACAGCGGCTCGGCCTTCGAATACTCGCCCTTGTTCTCATAGAGCAAAGCGAGGTTGTTGAGGAAGACGCCAACAAGCGGATGGTCGGAGCCGAGCGCCTTTTCACCAATCGCTAACGCACGCTGATAGAGCGGCTCGGCCTTCGAATACTCGCCCTTGAGATCGTAAAGCCCCGCGAGGTTGTTGAGCGAGATGGCGATATCCGGGTGATCGGAGCCCAACGCCTTCTCGCGAATCGCCAGCGCCCGCTGATAGAGCGGCTCGGCCCTCGCATAGTCGCCCTTACGATCGTACACAACCCCGAGGTTGTCGAGGAAGGTAGCAACAAGTGGGTGATCCGGACCGAGCGCTTTTTCATCAATCGCCAGCGCTCGCCGATAAAGCGGCTCGGCCCTCTCATAGTCGCCCTTGGTTTTGTAGAGCAGCGCGAGGTTGTTCAGGGACGTGGCGACATCCGGATGATCAGGGCCGACCGCCTTCTCGGAAATCGCCAGAGAACGCCGATAAAGCGGTTCGGCCTTCGCGTAGTCGCCCCTAGTGTAGTAGAGGACCGCGAGGTTGTTGACATAACGGTCGACAGCCGGGTGATCGGGGCCGAGCGCCTTCTCGGTCATAGTCAGCGCCCGCTGATAGAGCGGCTCGGCCCTCGCATAGTCACCTTTTTCTTTGTAGAGCGCCGCGACGTTGTTGACGGATTGAGCAATGTCAACGTGATCAGCGCCGAGTACCTTTTCTCGAATGGCCAGTGAACGCTCAGCAAGCGACAGCGCCTGGCCGTATTTCCCAGCTTCGCGCAATATCTCAGCCTCGCTGCTCAGCTTGGACGCTTCATGCAAGGCGTGGTCGGCCTCAGTCGCCAACCGCAGTTCCACTATTCGAATCTCATACCTTCCCGGCGCCGCGTCCTTTTCGAGAGAACTGACTCTTACCTGATAGTTTCCCCTTGATTCAGAAATGTACTCCAATCGCTCTGGCCCCTGTGTCCCGTTGGGACTGTCCATTTCCATCAACTGCTTGCCGTCAGGGGCGATCAGGCGCACGACGAGATCGATGCCTCGCTGGTCCACAACGACAGTCAGGTATCGTCCGGCTTCGAGCGCGATCTGATAGGTGTGCGACTCGTCGCCCTTCATTTCGCGCTCTACCGGCTTGCCCACATCTAGATTGCGAACTTCGGTTAGATTGCGAACATCGGTTTGACTTGATTGGCCGCCCGCCTTCGCGACCCGGGATTCAAGGATAGATCGCTCGAGGATCGCTGTTGGCTGGGCGGCAAGAATGACTGCGACTATCACTTGAGGCGTAATGAAGTTAGGTATCAGCATTAGCGGCCATCCACTCTGAATTCAGCCAGCACCATAACAGAAAGGGTCAATCAACGACAGCTCCCCAGCAACGGGCACGAGTCAAGTTCTTCCGTTCAAATCCCGAATGGATGTCGGCGGAAAGAAAGTCGGAATACCGGTGGGCTCAAGTGCATTCCCACACAGGCGACTCTTGATGCATGCACCAGGATGAGCTTTGGCACGGCAGCACAAATCTGCACAGGTCCGCCGCGCGCTGATAATGTAAAAGTCCGATTTAGTCGCGGACTGATTATGGCTGACACCGTACGCGTACGTTTTGCTCCTTCTCCCACAGGTTGCCTGCACCTGGGCGGCGCGCGCACGGCCCTCTTCAACTGGCTCTTCGCACGCAAGCACAATGGCGCGTACATTCTGTGCATGGAAGACAACGACGTTCGGCGGTCTTCTGTCGCGCCGTGGCTTTCGGGCCGTCGCGAGATTATGATCTCGGGCATGTAGAGAGCAGTCGGGGCATACGGTAATGACTACTTTCGGATGGGCAGGAGATTTGTTTGTCGCGTATTGTTTACACCCGCAAGTAGTGGTGATACTGTCTCAATGCAGATTACTTCAGGCGTCGAGCCGGGCACGACCAAGCGATGATCAATGAACAGGCATTAGAAGTTGCGTTCGCGGCAGCGCGAAGGCTCTCCAGACCCGCGCGACGGATACTAGCTGAGAGGTTACTTCGGGACGCTGCTGTGCAAGCCAATACCATCGTCGTCCCCCTCCGACAGTTCGACACGACAACCCAGAAACGTTTTCAGGGATTAATGGATCGGAACAGTCAGGGTCCGCTGACACGGACTGAACGCGGAGAACTGGCGAATCTGGTGAGGCGGCACGAGCAGATGATGGTAACTAATTCAGAGGCCTTGGCGCGCGCCTCTCATCCAGAGTTGTTCGACGAAACCGGACGCCTAGTGAAGTCTCGGCTGGATACAGCCCTTCGCAGTAGGATAAAGGAAAAGAGGAATCGTCGGAAAACACAGGGCGAGCAATGAAATC
>Ga0209640_10000525_pt1 | contig 29912 bp, 30 predicted proteins | sample RifCSP10_1_FD_184018 | JGI IMG/M metagenome (GOLD analysis project Ga0209640, IMG submission 184018) | Soil microbial communities from Rifle, Colorado - Rifle CSP2_sed 10_1 (SPAdes) (version 2) | ecosystem: Environmental > Terrestrial > Deep subsurface > Rock core/Sediment | place: Rifle... | reverse complement strand
CCGGCGAGGGTTTCTGCTTCGACAACGAGACGCCACGTCATCGCGTTTTCCTCGCCGGATTCAGACTTGCCGAGCGACTCATCACCAACGCTGAGTACCTCGAGTTCATCCGCGATGGAGGCTACCGGCGCCCTGAGCTCTGGGTGTCGGATGGCTGGGCGACGGTGCAGTCGCAGAGCTGGACGCAGCCGCTCTACTGGTCCGAGTCGCTGGATTCGGAGTTCACGCTGGAAGGTGTGCGTTCGCTTGTTCCGGACTCGCCGGCCTGTCACGTGAGCTGGTACGAAGCCGATGCCTTTGCCCGCTGGGCAGGCGCGCGCTTGCCGACGGAGGCGGAATGGGAGGTCATCGCGAGCCGCGAGCCGATTGAGGGCAATTTTCTGGAGAGTGGGGCGTTGCATCCGAAGGCAGCCCTCACCCCGCCCTCTCCCGCAAGCGGGAGAGGGAGTGGAGCCCTCACCCCAACCCTCTCCCGTGAGCGGGAGAGGGGGCAAGAGCGAAAGATGTCGCAGCTCTTTGGCGACCTCTGGGAATGGACGTCTTCCGCCTACTCGCCCTACCCCGGCTATCGCCCGCTCAGCGGCGCGCTCGGTGAATACAACGGCAAGTTCATGGCCAACCAGTTCGTGTTGCGTGGCGGCTCGTGCGCGACGCCCGCGACGCACATTCGCTCGACCTACCGCAACTTTTTCTACCCGCAAATGCGCTGGCAATTCGCTGGCATCCGTCTTGCGAAGGGTTCGGCATGAGTCCGACAGCCGCCGCAATTTGCTCAGGTACCGCGGCGGCGCCCGCCAGCGATCTGCTGCTCGCGGAAATCCTCACGGGGCTCAGGGCGCCGCAAAAATACCTGTACCCAAAATTCTTCTACGACGAGCGCGGCTCGGAGCTTTTCGATCGCATCTGTGAGCTTCCAGAGTACTACCTGACGCGTACCGAGGCCGCGATCCTCGAGGCTCACGCGCCACCATTCGTTCGACGCCTCGGTCCAGGCGTCAGGTTGGTCGAACCGGGTAGTGGCTCGAGCCTGAAGACGCACATCCTTCTCAACGCGCTCGTTGCGCCGGCAGCCTACGTGCCCGTGGATATCTCACGTTCTCATCTGATGGCGGCCGCGCGAGCGCTGACTGTGCGCTATCCGTGTATCGAGATCCTGCCGGTGTGCGCGGATTTCACTCAGCCTTTCGATCTGCCCGAGGCTTCCATTCCAATTCGGAGCACGCTGGTGTTCTTTCCGGGCTCGACGATCGGCAACTTCGATCGCGAGGAAGCGGTTGCGCTGCTGCGCATGATGGCGGGCCTCGCCGGCAGGGGTGGACTGGTAATGGTGGGCGCTGATCTGCGCAAGTCCCGTGCGGTGCTCGAGGCCGCCTACAACGACGCGGCAGGCGTGACGGCGGCCTTCAATCTCAATCTGCTTGCACGGCTTAACCGCGAATTCGGCGCCGATTTCGATCTCGATGGGTTCGAGCACCGGGCGCCGTGGGTCGAGGAGCACAGCCGCATCGAGATGCGGCTCGTGAGCCGATGCTTGCAACGCGTTCAAATTCGGGGCGTCGAGATCGGTTTTGAGGCGGGCGAATCGATCTGGACGGAAAGCTGTCACAAATACGACTGCGGCCAGTTTGCGGCGATGGCGGCCGACGCGGGGCTCGTCGTGCGTGACGTCTGGATGGACGAGGCGCAAAGCTTCAGCGTCCAGCTGCTGGTTGTCGGCGAGGGGAATCCACATGGCGAACAACACATCTGACATTCGTAACCTGGCGCTCGTCGGTCACGCGGGCGCCGGCAAGACACTGCTCGCGGAGGCGCTCCTGCTTGAAGCGGGTGCGATTCGCGCCAAGGGAAGCCTGGTTCGCGGCTCCACGGTGTGCGATTTCGACCCACAGGAAAAGAAGCTGCAGCACTCGCTCGATGCGGCAATCTGCACCTTCGAGAATGGCGAGCAACGGGTCAATCTGCTCGATACGCCGGGCTTTCCCGACTTCCTCGGCCGCGCTTTGAGCGTGCTTGAAGCCGTGGAAACGGCGGCGGTCGTGGTGAGCGCTGTCACCGGCGTCGAGCCGGTGACGCAACGCATGATGGATTTTGCGCACGAGCGCGAGCTCTGCCGGCTCGTGATCATCAACAAGATCGACAGCCGCGAAGCCAAGCCGGCCGACGTGTTGAAGCAGGTCCGCGAGTTGTTCGGACGTGAATGCCTGCCGCTCAATCTGCCAGCGGAGAATGGCGCCAGGGTGGTCGATTGTTTCTTCCAGCCACACGGCGGACTCACCGATTTCTCCTCGCCCGAGAGCGCGCATACCGAAATCATCGACCAGGTCGTCGAGCTCGACGAGGAGCTGATGGCGCTCTACCTCGAGCAGGGCGAAGAATTGAATCCGCAGCAACTACACGATCCGTTCGAGCGGGCGCTGCGCGAGGGGCATCTCATCCCGGTGTGTTTCGTTTCGGCGGAAACGGGTGCGGGCATACGCGAGCTGCTGGAAATCATTCGCCGCCTGATGCCGAACCCAACTGAGGGCAATCCACCGCCATTTCTCAAGGGCGCCGGCGACACCGCCGAACAGGTCGCGGTCGTTCCGGATCCGGCCAAGCATGTCATCGCGCACGTCTTCAAAGTCACCATCGATCCGTTCGTCGGCAAGCTCGGCATTTTTCGCGTCCACCAGGGCACCGTGCGTCCGGGCAGCCAGTTGTTCGTCGGCGACGGGCGCAAGCCGATCAAGATCGCGCATCTGTTCCGACTTCTCGGCAAGGATCATGTCGAGACGAGCAGCGCGGTCCCCGGGGACATCTGCGCGGTGGCGAAGGTCGACGAATTGCACTTCGACGCGGTGCTGCACGACTCGCACGACGAAGATCAGTTTCACCTGAGGTCGATCAGCTTCCCGCCGCCGATGCTGGGCGTCGCGATCGAGCCCGAGCGGCGCGGCGAAGAGCAGCGCCTCTCGGATGCCCTGCACAAGCTCGTGGCCGAGGATCCGTGTGTGCGACTCGAGCATCATGCGGCGCTCAACGAGACCGTGCTGTATGGCATGGGCGAACTGCACCTGCGCGTGATGCTCGAACGGATGACCGAGCGTTACGGTGTGCACGTCAAGACGCACCCGCCCAGCATTCCGTATCGCGAGACGATCACGCGCAAGGCCGAGGGGCATTGCCGTCACAGGAAACAGACCGGTGGCGCCGGGCAGTTCGGCGAGGTGTACCTGCGCATCGAGGCGCTCGAGCGCGGCGGCGGCTTCGAGTTCGTGGACGGGGTGAGGGGCGGAACGATCCCCAACCAGTTCATCCCGGCGGTCGAGAAGGGCGTACGCCAGGTTCTGACGGAAGGCGCGATCGCGGGGTACCCGCTGCACGACGTGCGCGTGATCGTGTACGACGGCAAGCACCACCCGGTGGACTCGAAGGAAGTCGCGTTCGTGTCGGCGGGCCGCAAGGCGTTCATCGACGCAATTCAGAAGGCGAACCCGATCGTGCTCGAGCCCATCGTGCGCGTGGAGATCACCTCGCCTGCCGGTGCGATGGGCGATATCACCGGCGATCTCGCCACGAAACGCGGCCGCATCAGCGGCAACAGCGCGTTGCAGGGCGGACGCGTTTCAATCAGCGCGCTCGTGCCACTCGCCGAGCTCAACGGCTATCAGTCGCGCCTCAAGTCACTCACCGGTGGCGAAGGCAGCTTTACGATGGACCTGAGCCATTACGAACCGGTGCCGCCGAGGAAGCAGCAGGAACTCGCCGAGGCATTCAAGCCGAAGGTGGAAAGTGAGTAGTGAGGCGTGTGCGGTGTGGAGAGAGTTGACGCTTGCTACTCACGACTCACCCATCACTCCTTTTCCACAAACTCCGCCGGCTTCGCCGAACCGCCGCCGAACAGGAACTTCTCCATCTCGCCTTCGAGGAACTTGCGCGCTTTTGGCTCGATCGGCGTCAGGCGGTACTCGTTGATGAGTGTCGTTTGATGCGCCACCCAGCGCGCCCAGGCTTCCTTCGAGACGTTTTCGTAAATGCGTTTGCCGAGCTCGCCTGGATACGGAACATAGTCGAGGCCGGGAGCCTCACGACCGAGAACGACGCAATGAATGGTGCGGGACATGGGAAGGATGAAAGTTGGCGGTTGACAGTTGGCAGTTGGCAGTTGGCAGTTGGCAGTTGGCAGTTGGCAGACAAGAGGACCGAATGCCTTCATCACTGTCAACTTTCAACCGTCAACCGTCAACCGCCAACCGCCAACCCGCCGCTAATCATTTCTCGCCAGCACTACCTTCTCCATCAGGTGCCTTACCGGCGCCGCGATGCCGATCGGCAGCGGTGCAGCCGGGCTGTACCACACGAAACGCCCGCTCTCCATCACCCCGCAGGTGCCGTCGCAGTCGATGCGTACGGGCTCGATGTCGAGATCGAAATGCGTGAATGCGTGACGGAGCGTGCCGAGCTGCTGCACGCTCGTTTCCCGCGCGCGCAGTGCCTGAATGGACCATTCGCGCGCGGCATCGGTCGATGCAAACTCGGGCAATCCCCACAGCCCGCCCCAGATGCCGTGCGGCGGCCGCTGTTCCAGCAACACGTGTCCACCGTTGCGAATCGCGAGCAGCATGCAGGTCGTCTTCACGCGGCGCGCGCGGCGAGGCCGCGCCACGGGCAATTGACTCTGCCGCCCGGACAACCGCGCCGCACATGCGTCGAATAACGGACAGCTGGCACAAAGCGGGCGCCGCCGCGCACACACCGATGCGCCGAGATCCATCATTGCCTGCGTAAAGTCATCCACGCGATCGTGTGGCGTACACGCTTCCGCGAAAGCCCACAGCTGTCGGTTCGCCGCGGGCTCGCCCGGGAATCCTTCGATCGCCAGATAGCGCGCAAGAACCCGTTTGACGTTGCCGTCGAGGATTGGATGACGATTTCCGCGCGCAAGCGCGAGGATCGCGCCCGCCGTCGAGCGGCCGATCCCGGGCAATTCCATCGCCGCCTCGAGCGACAGCGGAAACTCGCCGCCATGCTGCTCGACGACGATCTGCGCGGCCTGATGCAGATGGCGCGCACGCGCGTAGTAGCCCAGACCCGACCAGTGATGGAGCACCTCATCGATCGACGATCGCGCCAACGTCGCCACATCCGGAAAACGCCGCATGAATGCCTTGAAGTAGGGAATCACCGTGGCGACCTGCGTCTGTTGCAGCATGATCTCCGACACCCACACTCGATAGGGTGTTCGATCGCGCTGCCACGGCAGGTCCTTGCGGCCGTGCTGGTCGAACCACGCCAGCACTTTCTCAGCAAAAGTGCGTTTCACCGGGCTCGCCTTGACGTTCGCCTGGCGAAACCGGTGCGCTGCGCCACGCTCTCGACATTCGTAAACATGCTCAGCGTGCCTTCACGCAGCGTGTTGATCATCAGCCGGCGACCGAATATCGGCGGTATCCAGAACTTCGGCATGATCTCCAGCCGATACCCGAGTGCGGTGCCGCCGTCGTGCGCCATCCATTGCGAGCGCGTGATACCGAAGCGAACGTCGCTCTCGGCGAGCACCGCGGTCGCGAGGAGCTCCTCGGGACGCTCCTCCACCTCCTCGACTCGTTGCATCGACCGGCAGAATAGCGCTCCGAGGCAACCCCGCATTCGAGTGAAGAGACGAACGTGGCCCTGGCGATCCGAGCCCAGGATTCGGCTTTCGGTGATGCGTGAATCGAGCGCCGGATACTGGACGTAGTCCTTGAGAACCGCGCCCACCGCATCAGCCGGCGCATTGAGCTGGGCCTCGAAGACCACGACGTAGCGATCCTTCTGAAAGCTCACGTCGAGCCGTTCGACCTCGAGCGCGTTCGCCGCCGGCGTGAGCAACAGCGCCAAGGCGCCGGCGATCAGTCCTTTTTGCCGCCGAGCCACTGGTTGAGCTTGTCCTTGAGCTTGTCGCTGAGCTCCTGCTTCTTGTCCTCGACCTGCTGCTTGGCCTGCGACTTGGCGTAGGCCTCGTAGTCCGGACGCACCTTCATGTCCGCCAGCGTGCCGCTGAGGCGCACGGGGATTTCCGCGGCCTTCATGTCCTGCATTTCCGCGCCCGCCCCTTCGGGAGGAATACGGTAGAGCTGAGCCTGAAGCTTGTAGTCGAGCGCCTGCGAATCCAGATTGAGCGTGCCGGCGCCGTTGACCTTGAGATAGTCCATGTCGACGAGGAGATCGCGGTTTTCCAGCACTCCCTTGTTGATCGCCGCGGTCCCCTGCAACGTGCGAAACGCGGTGCGCCCGGTGCTGGCTTCGGTCGGCGGCGATTCGCGCTTCCACAGTGCCCGCGCACGGCGTAGCTCATACCACAGGTCAGTGCCTTCCACCGCGCCGTCGGCGACCTGGAAATCGACGCGGCCATCGAGCGAGCGAGTCATCGCGTCGGTCGTGTTGCCGCGAGCCGCGAGCACGGCATTGGCGCTGCCGCGGCCGCTCAAGCGCTTGCTATCGAACAGGTCGCCGAACAGCCCCGCGAAGTCGACGCCGCTCAGCTGCTCCTCGAGTGACATTCGGGCAACTTTCCCGCGCGTGTCGAGAGTGAAGTTGCCCCGGTGTGCGCCGCCGTAGAGCTTGGCCTGCGACGGATTGACGCGCACCAGACCATCTTTCGCATCGACCGTGAGCTTGACCGCGCTCATCTTGATCCCGGCGAGCGTCAATGAGCCGACTGCAAGGGTGCCCCTGGCGTTGAGCGACTCGAGCTCCTTCACGGGTAGTTCGATCGGCTTCTCATCCGGCTTTTTCTTGTCCTCGGGTTCCTGGTAGCGATCGAGGTCGAGCTGATCGACGGTGAGATCGAAACGGATGGCCATCGAGTCGAAGTCCTCGATGCCGGCGCGCCCGGTCATCTTCGAGTCATCGAGCGTGAGCTTGAGATCCTCCAGCAACACGCTCTTCTTGGTCGCATTGAGCCGGGCCTCGAACACGAGTGAGTCGAGCGCCTTGGGATCGGTCGTCTCGGGCACTTCCATGTCGAGCTCGCGCATGAGCTCGCGCGGCGACACCGGGACGAGCGCGACGGTTCCCGTGAAAGCAGGGGCGTCGAGGATCTGCGTGCCCGACAAGGTCCCGTTCAACTCGGCGGCCGGTAGCTTCAGCGTGAATTGCGGCGCCGTAAGAGTCTGTTGCGCGAGGTCGGCCTCGAGTGTCGGCAGCCGGATCGCAATCGGCAGCTCTTTGTCGTCCTTATCCGCCGCCCGCCTCAATACGTCGAGCGCGAACTCCTTGAACGCATAGCGCTTGCCCCGCGTGTCGAGCGTCGCTTCCGAGCTCAACTTGAACAAGGTGGCAACACTGCCCTCGCCCTGATCCAGCTCGAACCCGAGATCCACTTCGAAAGGTTCACCGTCGCGCAATCGACCAGTCTCGACGCCGAGATCGCGAAGTCTCAGGTGGCTGCCGGTGCCGAGATCGCGGTAGTCGAGCGCCGACTCCTTGATCATCAGGCCGGCGATGTCGGGAAGTCCTGTATCTGACGCAGATTCTGTGGCGGGTTGAGGCGCTTCTTCCGTCAGGTCCTGCCAGTTCGAGCGTCCCTGTGCATCCTTGACGAGATTGAGCTGCAGGCCATCGAGCGTGAGCCGCCGTACCTGGAGCTGGCCGCGCAACAATGGAAACAGGCGCACGCCGACGTCGACCTTGTTGACCGACACGAAGGGACCTGGGCCGAACCCCTGAGGGTTCCCCAGTTCGGCCGGCCCGAGCTCGAGCGCGAGCCACGGGAAAACCGACAGGTCGAGATCGCCTTCGAGCTTGAGATCCCGGCCGGTCTTCTCTTTCACCGCCTGCGCGATATCGTCCTTGTAGTCGTTGGGATCGACGAGCCACGCGACCAGCAGCATCGCCAGCACGAGAACGCTCACGATTCCCAGCAACACCCAGCCCGCGATCTTGAGCGCCCGCATTCCTCATTGTAACGGTTTTCTATCGGCCGCAGACGCGGATGTCGCCGCTCAGGCTCTGCACGCGGACGCGTGCAGAGCCGTCGCCTTGCTTGAAGTTGAGCTCGCTGCCCGGCCCGTGCTTGTCGGTTGACTGCGCCGTCTGGCCGAAGCAATCGTCGATCTCACCGGAGAAGCTCTCGATCTCGAACTCGGCATTCACCGTTCCCTTGAAGCCGAGATTGACCTCGCCGCTGATCGTTTCCGCATCGACTCGCGCATCGCGTGCGAGTTCACCATTGAGTTCGAGGTCGCCCGATGTGGTCCTGACGCGCGCGCGCGTGATCTGATCGAGCTCGAGGTTGAGGCTGCCACTCACGCTGTTGGCGACGATCTCACCCGCCGCGCGCCGAACGTGCGCATCGCCACTCACCGTCGTCACGGTGATGACGGTGGGCTTATTTTCGCCGCGCAACACGACGTCGCCGCTCACGGACTTGGCTTCGACGTCCTCTGCCGAAATCTCGCTCGAAAGCTCGCCAGACACGGTCTGCAGCCGCAGTTCGCCGCGAACGCCCGACACGCTGAGATCTGCGCTCACAGTCTTGGCAGTGAGGCGGCTGCCGGCGGGCACGCGAATCGAGAGTTCTGCATCGCCCTCGTCATCGTCCCAGCCAGAAGACCTCTTTTTCATGACGACCTTGATCACCGTGCGCTTCGGGTCACTGACGAAATCGAGTCTCTCGACGTTGTCGCCCAACGTTCCCGTGACCTGCACCTCGCTGCGGTCCCAGCCATCGATGTTCACCAGTCCCGCCACGCTCGACACCTCGACCTCGCCCTGTGGATCGGCTGGGGCGCGCTTGTCGACCGGCTGGTCCGCGAGAGCGAGAGGCGCCAGCAACGTTACGGCAATCGCCACGTACGATTTCATCATCTCTCACGTCCTCGCGGGCAGTGAACCCGTCGTCTGGTTCAGGTTGGCGAGCAGGCTGAGCTCGTCCTGATAGGTGTTCATCAACAGCTCCTGCAGCAGCGGGTCCCCGGGCGCCAGTTCGAGCGCCGCGTTGATCTCGGTGAGCGCCCGCTGAATCTCCGCCAGGTTGTTCTCGACCTTGAGCCGCGTCACCGGTGGCAGCCGGTCGAGGCGCTCGGCGAGATCGATCACCAATTCGGCACGGGCACGCTCGTACTCGGGGCCCAGCGCCGCATAGCGTCCAAAACGCGCTTGCTGCACTGTCGGTCGATTGGATGTCGAAGCTGTCAATTCGGTTGGAACGGTCGTCTCTCGCTGCATGATCGAGTAACTCAGCAGCGCGCCGAGCGCGAGACAACCGACAGCCGCCGCAATCGCGTAGGTCCAGGTGGTCTCGAACCACCCGCGTCGCATCGTCGCCGGGTGATCAAGGCCGCTTGCAATGGCGGGCCACAGGTCGTGCCCGGGCTCGATTGCTTGCGGCAAGCGCCCAACGGCTCGCAGTAGCGCGTCGCCGTCCCTGTTGTCCGATGTCTTCCGTTCGTGATTCATGACTGCCTCATGCGCTCAAACGCTCGCGCAACAACCGACGCGCGCGATGCAGCTGTGCCTTGCAGGTGCCGACAGCGATGCCGAGCATGTCCGCTGCTTCCTCATGGGTGTAACCGTAGATCCCGTAGAGCACGAGCACGTGACGAGCCCCCTCGGGAAGCGAGGCGATCGCGTTTTCGACGTCAATCGGCGGGGTGTCGTCATCGATCACCGCGCGCGTCGTGTCGTCGCGATCGTCCTCATCCGGTGCCGGCACGACCTCGAGTCCACCGCGCCGCGCGCGGGCCAGGGCGACATTGACTGCGATTCGATGCAGCCAGGTGCCGAGCGCACTGCGCCCCTCGAAGCGGGCGAGGTTCCGCCAGGCGCTGATGAAGGTCTCCTGGGCACAGTCCTCGGCGATCGTGGCTTCACGGGTGAGCCTGAGGCACAGGCCATAGACTCGACCGCTGTGCGCGCGGTAGAGGCGCTCGAATGCCGCGCGATCGCCCAGCCGCGCACGCTCGATCCATTGTTCGTCCGAATCGATCGCCGCTGCTTCTGCCGTCATGCCAGCGCTCATAGGAATACGGTGCCAGGATTGGCTTATTGGGCTTATTGCCTTCCTGGAGGGTCGCAATAAGCCCAATAAGCCAAACCTGGCACCGGTGGTTGGAGGCAGCCGGCCCGGATAGGGTTTAAACCGTCAGGTCTCGCTTCGACCGGAAAACCAGTTGACGGCGTACTGTACGAGCTGGGTACCCGTGGTCAGATTGAGCTTCTTCTTGATGCGCTGGCGGTGGGATTCGACCGTCTTGATGCTGAGATCGAGCGCTTCGGCCGACTCGCGGGTGCTCAAGCCCTTGCCGATGAGGTGCAGGATCTGGATTTCGCGGTTGCTCAGCCGGTCGATCGGATTGGCCGCGACGTGGGCTCCCCCGGAGGTGAACTTCTGGATCATGCTGTTGCCGACGGAATCGCTGACGTAGATCCCGCCGTCGAGTACTCGTCGCACCGCGACCAGGAACTGCTCGCTCGCGGCCTGCTTCATGATGTAGCCGCTCGCCCCTGCGCTCAGCATCCGCTCGGCGTAGATGGTCTCGTCGTGCATGGACAGCACGAGGATCGGCAGTGTCGGGTAATGGGCGCGGACATCGCGTACCAGCTCGATCCCGTCTCCCTGCTTGAGCGAGATGTCGACGATGATCGCGTCGGGGCGCTGTTCCCTCAGCGCGGCTCGTGCCTCGCGGACCGTCTCCGCCTCGCCGCAGACATCGAGGTCTTCCTCCTGGTCGATGAGGCGGCGCAGTCCCTGGCGCACGATGGGGTGGTCGTCAACGACGAGCACCCGCCGAGGTCTCTTCTTCGCCACGGTGCCGGTGACGCCTGATGGGGTTCTCGACACCGCTGGTCCCGTGCTCATTCTGGCTTTCTCCTTCGCCGGTTGAGACTCAGGTTGCTCCCTCGCCTGTCGGCAATCCGGTCTCGTCCGATTGCCCGCCGACAATATCCGACGCCGCCGGCTGTCGGCAACTCAGAATCATGCGCGTGCCGCCCTCCTTCCGGGCCTCGATGACCACTTCGCCACCAAGCATGGTCGCGCGATAGCGCATGATCTTGAGCCCCATGCCGGAGGTGAGGCTGGCGCCGGGCGCCAGCCCACTGCCGTTGTCACTTACGATGAGCGCCACGCTCGTTCCGGTAACCTGCAGATCGATGAGCACATCGCTCGCATGACCGTGTTTGATGGCGTTGTTCACCGCTTCCTGAGCAATGCGGTACAGATGATTGCTCGCACCGGAATCGAGAGCGAGCTGCGGCCAGATCCGGCTGCGGAATCTCACTTGCGTACCGTAAGTCTCGCGCATTCTTGTCGCCAGCGCGCGCAACGCCGAGGGCAGGCCACCGCGCTCGATGCTGACCGGCGACAGCCCGCGCGCCAGCAGGCGCGTGTTCTCGATCGCGTTGTTGACCAGCGCCACGATCTCTTCCGCGTCCCCGACCGAGGCCGAATTCTCCTTGGCCAGGCGCCCGACCAGGCCGCGCAACATCAGCGCGACGCCGGTGAGCTCCTGCCCGAGGCCGTCGTGCAGGTCGTTGCCGATGCGCCGCTGTTCGCGGTTGGCGATCTCGATGATCTCGCGCTCGAGCTCACGCCGCTGGGTGACGTCTTCCATGACGACCAGCCGCAGCTTCTCGCCCCCGATCTCGATCGGCGTGACCACACAGTTCGCAAGGAACACCGAGCCATCGCGCCGCGCGCACTCGATGTCGAGCTGGAAGAAGTCGGCCTCATTCAGCTGCCGATCGATCTCGGCCTTGGCCTCGCGATACTGCGCTTCCGTGAACAGGGTCAGCATCCGCCCGTGCCGGCCCACCAGCTCGGCGGGTTCGTAGCCCGTGAGACGCACCAGCGCCCGGTTCACCAGGCGGATCGTGCTGTGGACGTCGAGCACGATCACGCCCTCGCGCATGGCCTCGAGGACGCGCCCGTGAGTCCGTAACGCTTCCTCGCCACGGCGCCGCGCCGTGATGTCGTAGACGACGCCGATCACCAGAACGGTCCCGGAATCCGTCGTGCGCAACGGCTGATTGATCGTATGCAGCCAACGTTCTTCGCCGCGCGCGTCCACGATGCGTACCTCAGCGTCGGTCAGCTCACCCCGGAGCAAGCAATTGGTGCGCTCTCGCGCGCCGCCAAGCTCTTCCGGCGGAAGGAACACATGCCAGCCGCCCAACAGGCGGGCCTCCTCGAGACTCAGGCCGATGATGCGTTGAAACCCGTCGCTCACCCAGCGCAGAGTCGTGCCACCCTGCGGATCGACTTCAAAATCCTGGATGAATCCTTCAGCGAACTCGCCCACCGTTCGATAGCGAAGCTCACTTTGCCGCAGCGCTTCCTCGACGTGCTTGCGTGCATCGATGTCCATCGACGTACCGGTGACGCGCACCGGACGGCCCTCGACGTCGCGCGCGACGACGCGACCTCGATCCAGCATCCAGCGCCAGCTGCCGTCCGCGCAACGAATGCGGTACTCCAGCTCGACCGAGTCCGTACGACCTTCGAGATGATCCTTTACGCGCGCTTCGACGCGTGCACGGTCGTCGGGATGCACTCGCTGCAGCCAGGGCCGGGGCCCGGCGTACCAGTCTTGCGGCGTCCAGCCGGTGATCGCGAACCACTGCGCGCTGCGGGACGTGAAGTTCGCCAGCACGTCCCAGTCCCAGTAACCGATGTTGCCGCCCCAGAGCACCGTATCGAATCGCCGCTCGCTGTCCTTGAGCCGCTGTTCGACGAGCTTGCGGTCCGTGATGTCGCGTCCGATGAGGACCACGCCCTGGATCGCCGCATCGTCAAGCCGATTGAGCAACGTGCACTCGAGGTATGCCCACTGGCCGTCACCGCGTGCAAGTCGCACTTCGACCGTCGGCGGCGCCGTCACCACTGGACTGGGAGTGAGACGGTCGAATCTCGCGCGCAATGGTGCACGATCGTCGGGGTGGACGTACTCGAAAAGCTGTTTGCCCGCGAGTTCCGAAGGCGGGTGACTCAGCAGCCGCTCGACCTGGCCGTTCTGCTGCATGATCGTGCCATCGCGGTCGAGCACCAGGATGAGATCGCGGCTGTACGTTGCGGCGACCTGCGCCAGATGCTCGTCGAAGATACTCGCCGAGGCGACACTCGCGTCTGCGACATCGGGGCGCGATGCGCTCATGGGTTGGGCCGGCCTCCCAGCCATCGCGTCTCGATCACCCCGGTTTCCTGGAATTGCGAGTCATGCGCAGGTCCCTTTGATCGATCGAAAGCTCGAGGCCCGCATTGGTCCACATCTGTGGGGAAGAAGCAATCCGTCGGGAGTGGAGCGGGTGATGGGAATCGAACCCACGTTAGTAGCTTGGGAAGCTACAGTTCTACCATTGAACTACACCCGCTCGTGGCCGTGATTCTAGGCGGCCTGCGATCGTTGCTCAACGACGCATCTGCAGGACCTGCTCCCCGAAGATCCCGTCGACGCTGTCGAGATCGATGATCAGAGGCACGCCCTTCTGCTCCGGGTCGCGCGCCTGTTCCCGCTCGTGCATGCGTGCATACACCGTTCGACGGGTCGCCTCGGCGTTGTCGACGTGCCCGCGGCCGCGAAGAGTGATGAACGCGCGGCTGGTCGGGCTGACATCGCCGTAAAGGAGCGAGATGCTCGGGCTCTTGGCGAGCGCCCCGATGATCCCGCCCGTCGGCTTGCGCACCCAGATCGCCAATTGCGTGTCGCTGAAGACCTGGGTGCTGCCGCGGAAAGAAAGCTCGGGCCGCCCGTCATTACTCACGTAACCGACGCAAATCGGACGAAAGCGCGCGAATGCCGTATCGATCGCTTCCTTGAGTGCCGGCGGCAGCTTGAGCTCGGTCAGAGGGGGCGGTGGCTGTGGCATCGGGTGGCCCTCGCATTGCTGCTTGTATGCAAAGTACGACGCGTCGATTCTATGTAGGCTTGAATTACGACTTCAATGGAACGCCGTTGGGGCAAAGCCCACCGGATCGGCTCGCGGGGACAGTGGTGATGACAACGACTTCCTCAGATATCCAGCGACGGCGTGTGCGCAGCTTCGTGCGCCGCGGCGGGCGCATCACCACAGCGCAAGCCCGGGCTCTCAGGGAGCTCTGGCCACACTTCGGCGTCGATTTCGCGCCGCAGTTTCTCGATCTCGATGCAGTTTTCGGCCGGCAAGCGCCCCGTCTCCTCGAGATCGGCTTTGGCAACGGTGACATGCTGCTGGCCATTGCACGCGAGCGGCCCGAGTGGGATTGCTTAGGTATAGAGGTTCACGAACCCGGCGTGGGCAGGGTGCTCCTGCGGGTTAGCGAACTCGGTCTGCAGAACGTGCGGCTCATTTGTCACGACGCCGTCGAGGTGCTCGAGCAACAGCTCGACGACGAATCGATCGACGAGATCCTCGTCTTCTTTCCCGACCCCTGGCCGAAGAAGCGGCATCACAAGCGGCGGCTGATCCAGCCCCCGTTCGTTTCAATGCTGGCGCGCAAACTGAGGCGTGGCGGGGTTCTGCGCCTAGCAACCGACTGGCAGCCTTACGCCGAGCAGATGTTAGCGACGCTGAACGCTTGTGAATTACTCGTGAACAGCGCCAAGGAGGGCGCGTTCGCGCCGCGGCCCGGCATCCGGCCGCTGACGCGATTTGAACGTCGCGGCCAGCGTCTGGGCTACGGGGTGTGGGATCTGGAATACAGCAGGAAAAGCTAGCTGCCGGCGCCGATGCTGCCCTTGACGCCATCGATCACGAACTGAATGGCCAGGGCGCCCAGGATCACGCCGGTCAGCCGGCTGATGACGTTGGCGCCGGTCAAGCCGAGCACCCGCATGACGCGCGGTGTGAGCAGCATCAGGACGTAGGTGATGACCAGAACGACCACGACGACCACCATCATTCCGAAGAACAAGAGCGACGCGCGCGGCACGGGACCGGTCACCAGCAGGATCGTCGCCAGCGCGCCAGGGCCGGCAATGAACGGAAATGCGAGCGGGAAGACCGAGATGTCCTCGCGTTGCTTCACTTCGGCCTCCTCCTTGCTGGTCGTCGTGCGTGCACCCGATGGGCGCACGTAGACCATGTCCAGCGCGATCAGGAACAGCATCAGGCCACCGAAAATGCGGAATGCATTGAGGCTGATGGCCATCGCGTCGAGCAAAGCCCCGCCCGCGAACGCAAAGATCAACAGGATCACTCCCGCGAGGATCACAGCCTTGCACGCCATCTTTCGCTTATAGCCTGAACTCGCGCCCTCGGTGAGAGCAGCGAACAGCGGCACCAGGCTGATGGGTTCGACCACGACGAAGAACATCACGAAGAATTTGATGAGCGTCTCGATCATGATGCTACGCGCCAAATATTGTACTTGCGTCGTCCGCGCTTGCGGGATCACACTTTGCCGCGAGCGAGCATAGCAGGGGAATCGAAATGGACGCACCGAAGCCGAGCGCACCGAAGCCAATCGTTGGCGACTGGTACCGACGCCAGGGCGGTGAGCTGTTCGAGGTGGTTGCGGTCGATGACGACGACGGCACGATCGAAGTTCAACACTTCGACGGTACAGTGGAAGAGCTCGACTTCGATGCCTGGGATGACCAGTGGGAAGACGCGCTGATCGAGGCTGCCGAAGCGCCGGAAGACTGGACCGGCTCGGTGGACATGGAGCCCGAGGACACCGAGGACAAGAACGAAGTCAATTCCGAGCAGCAGTGGCTGAGCCCGCTCGACTATCTCGACCAGTCACGCTGAACCCAGCGCCGATTTCCGCGTTCACCGGCTTTCGCGGTCCGGCGAATGCTGCGGGACCCGCCCGACAAGCCAGTACAGGAGAATCAGCCCGGGCATGCTGAGGGAAGCGGTATAGACGAAGAACCACGGATAGCCCACGGCATCGACCACAAAGCCGGACGTGCCCATCAGCAACTTTCCTGGCAGCGCATAGAGCGAAGAAAGCAACGCGTACTGAGTGGCCGTGTACTTGCTGCTCGTCAGACTCGACATGAACGCAATCAGCGCCGTGCCATGCACGCCCAGCGAGAGGTTGTCGGCGCTGTTGACGATGGCGAGCCCCACCAATCCCGGCGCGGGCGTCGCGGCAAGCGCCGCGAACGCCAGGTTGGAACAAATTACCAAGACGCTTCCGAGGACGAGCGCACGCGTCGTGCCGAGTTTCGCGACCACCGTGCCACCCAGCAGTACGCCGAGAATCCCCATCACCAGCCCGAATCCCTTCACCACCGCTGCGATTTCCTTGAGCGTGAAGCCCGTGTCGAGATAGAACGGGTTTGACATCACGCCCATCGCATAGTCTGTCAAGCGATAGGTGCTGATGAAGACGAAGATCAGCACGCCGAGCTTCAAACCAAAGCGGGAAAAGAAATCAGCGAGCGGGCAGACCACGGCGTCCACGAACTTTGCTCCCGCGCCACGCAACGCATCCGGCCAGTGCGCCTTGCTTGCAACCCAGTCGATGACGCGCTGGTTGCGCGTTTCGGAATCGGGCGAGGCGGCGACGTCGGGCTCGCGACTGAGCAGGGTGGTCGCGATCCCGATGCCCATGAGTGCCGCCATGGTCATGTACGACCTGGCCCAACCGAGGTCCGCGGCGATCCACAGCGCGCCGGCGGTGCCGGTCATGATCGCGACCCGATAGCCCAGCTGATATGCCGCCGCCATCGCTCCCTGGAGATTCACGGGTGCGGACTCAATGCGCCATGCGTCGATCGAGATGTCCTGCGTTGCGGAGCAGAAAGCGATCAACAACGCGCCCAGCACTACGGGCGTCAGGTCGGCGGCCGGATCGCAGTGCGCGAGCCGAAAGAGTCCGAGCGCGACGCCGATCTGCGCCACCAGCATCCAGCTGCGTCGTCGTCCGAGCAATCGATGCAGAAACGGCAAAGGCACTCGGTCAACGATTGGCGCCCACAGGAACTTGATGGAATAGAGAATCCCGACCCAGGCGAGCATGCCGATCGTTGCCCGCTCGATTCCGACCTGCCGCAGCCACGCGGACAGTGTCTGGAACACCAGCATGAACGGCAGCCCGGCGGAAAAGCCGAGAAACAGCATTGAAGCGATGCGCGGCTGCCGGTAGACGAGGATGGCATCGAGCCAACCCCTGCTTGCCGGTTCCGGAGCAGATGGGCTGGACGCGGGTGTCAAAGGTCGTAATCCATGATCAGCGGCGCGTGATCGGAGAAGCGCCGCGCCTTGTAGATGCTGGCGCGCCGCACCGTTTTCGCGAGCCGCGGACTCACGATCTGGTAGTCGATCCGCCAGCCAACGTTCTTCGCCCAGGCGCGTCCGCGATTGGACCACCACGTGTACTGGTTCGGCCGCGGCTCCACGACGCGAAAAGCATCGCAATAGCGTGCGGGTCCGAAGAGCTCATCCATCCATGCGCGCTCCTCGGGAAGGAAGCCCGAGTTCTTCTGGTTCGAACGCCAGTTTCTGAGGTCTATGGGCTTGTGAGCGATGTTCCAGTCGCCACACAGGATGTAGTCACGGGGCGTTCGAGCCAGCTTGCGCAGATGCGGCATGAAGCAGGCGAGCCAGCGGAACTTCGAGGCCTGTCGCTCAGGGCCGGCCGAGCCCGATGGCTGATAGACGGACACCACACACAGGCGACCGAAGCGCGCCTCCAGGTATCGACCCTCGCGATCGAACTCGGGCACGCCGATTCCGCGCACGATGCGATCGGGCTCGCGTTTCGAAAAGAGCGCCGTTCCCGAATATCCCTTGCGCTCGGCATCGAAATAGAAGGAGTGATAGCCCTTGGGCCGGAAATGGTCGGCCGCGAGCTGCCCCTCGTGCGCCTTGGTTTCCTGCAGACAGACGACGTCCGCCCGCTGACGCTTCAGCCACTCGAAAAAGCCTTTCTGAGCCGCGGAACGGATGCCGTTGACGTTAAGGGTGATGACGCGCATGTGCGAAGTATAGAAAAGGTTGACGGTTGGCAGTTGACAGTTGGCCGCAAGAGAGGAGATGGTCCCCTGCCAACTGTCAACTGTTCACCGCCAACCAGTCTTCCTTGCTGTCAACCGCCCACTGTCAACCGTCAACCTTCCCATGCTTCCTCACCAACAGCAGTTCATCGATCTCGCGCTGGGCCTGGGCGCGCTCAAGTTCGGCGAATTCACACTGAAGTCGGGACGCCGGAGTCCGTACTTCTTCAATGCCGGTGCGTTCAACACGGGCGGCGCACTCGCGGTGCTCGGCCGCTGCTATGCCGAGACGATCATGCGCTCCGGGCTGCCCTTCGACATGCTCTTCGGCCCCGCATACAAGGGAATACCCCTCGTCACCGCGACGGCGATTGCGCTCGCCGAGCTCCAAGGTCGCGATGTGCCCTACGCGTTCAATCGCAAGGAAGCCAAGGATCACGGCGAGGGCGGCTCGATCATCGGCAGCCCGCTGACCGGCCGGGTGCTGATCGTCGATGACGTCATCACCGCCGGGACGGCGATTCGTGAATCGACTGACCTGATCCAGCGAGCGGGCGCGAAAGTGGCCGCGGTCGTGCTCGCAATCGATCGGCAGGAGCGGGGACAGGGCGAGCGTTCTGCTGTACAGGAGGTCGAAGCGGCACTGGGCGTTCAATGTGTGAGCATCATCACACTTTCAGACCTCATCGAATCGCTGGCGCACTCCGGAAACGATGAAACACTCGCGGCGATGCACCAGTATCGGGAATCTTATGGAATATGAGGGTGTTGCGACCGCGGCACGACGCGCTGCACTACTTAATTCTCTTGCGGATAGTCCCCGTATTTGAGGCAGAATAGTGCCCCCTCCAGTTCGGGCTGGTGGATTTTGTAGTGACCTCGAGCAAGCTGCAATGGCTGGCCGCTTTCATTCTGCTCGTCACGGGCGGGATTGCGCTTGCTGCGCAATCGAACAAGGGTTCTGACAAGCCGCTCTACAAATGGGTCGATGAAAAGGGTGTCGTTCACTACGGCGACAGCGTGCCTCCACAGTACGCGAAGCAGGAACGGCGTGTACTGAACAGTCAGGGCGTGGAAGTCGGACGGCTGGAGCGCGAAAAGAGCGACGCGGAAAGGGCTGCGGACGCCGCACGCAACAGGCTGACTGCCGACGCCAGGCAGCGCGACCAGATCCTGCTCACCTCATATGTTTCGGTCGATCAGATCGAAGAGGTGCGCGACCAGCGCCTGGATCTCATCGAGGGGCAGGTGCGGGTGACCGCGCAATACCTCGACACCCTGCAGGGCCGCCTCAGGAACCTGCAGACACAGGCCCATTTCTTCAAGCCGTACAGCACCAACGACACCGCGGGGCCCATGCCGGATCAACTGGCAGAAGATCTGGTGCGGACGGTAAAGGAAATCCGGCAGCACGAGCGCAATCTCGCCGGCAAGCGTGCCGAACAGGAGGCGCTGCGTGAGCAGTTCCAGTCGGATATCGATCGCTATCTGGAATTGAAGACCCCGCGCCCGGACTGAGCACCGCGCAGCGATCGCGCTGACGCCTTACTGGCGTCCCGAGTGACCGAAGCCGCCCGTTCCGCGGCGACTCGCCTCGAACGACTCCACGATCTCGAGGTCCACCTGCAACACCGGCACGATCACCATCTGTGCGATGCGTTCGCCCGGTTGCACGGTGAAGCGCTCGCGTCCGCGGTTCCAGCACGACACCATCACCTGCCCCTGGTAGTCCGAGTCGATCAGTCCCACGAGGTTTCCGAGCACGATGCCGTGCTTGTGGCCGAGACCTGAACGCGGCAAAAGCACGGCCGCTATGGATGAATCCTCCAGATGGATCGCGATCCCGGTCGGAATCAGCTCGGTGCTGCCCGGCTCGAGATCGAGCGGCGCGTCGAGGCAGGCACGCAGGTCGATGCCCGCCGAACCCGGAGTTGCGTAGTGAGGCAGGGGAAATTCGCGCCCGAGCCGCGCGTCGAGGATCCTGACCTTGAGGCGGCGTTGCGCGCTCACCGCGACGCGCGCCGGCTCAGACATGCGCCCGCTGCCGAGGCGCGTGCGCTTCGCGTACGCGATAGCGTTCCGCGATGAGCGCCACCAGCTGGCGCGCGATATCCGCCTTGGCCGCGCGCTCAATCATCCTTCTCTCGCCGGGCCACAGCACCAGCAGCGCATTGTCGTCACAGTCGAACGCCAGCCCCTCGCCCACCAGGTTCGCGGCGATCATGTCGAGGTTCTTCTTCAGCAGTTTCTCACGGGCGTGTTGCTCGACCCTCTCGGTCTCCGCGGCAAATCCGACGACGAAGGGCCGGCGCTTGTCAGCAGAAACCGACGCCAGGATGTCAGGAGCCTTCACGAGATCCAGATGCATCGTGTCCCCGGTTTTCTTGATCTTCTGCGGCTGCGCCTGCGGCGGTCGGTAGTCGGCGACGGCGGCGGCGGAAATGAAGATGTCCATGGTCGGCAGTTCGCGATGCACGGCCTGGTACATTTCCTCCGCGCTCTCGACATTGACACGCCGCACGCCGGTGGGCGTATCGAGGGCGACCGGGCCGCTGATGAGCGTGACCTTGGCGCCCGCCGCACGCGCCGCCTGTGCGGTAGCGAAGCCCATCTTGCCCGAGCTGCGATTGCTGATGAATCGCACCGGATCGATCGCTTCCCGCGTCGGACCCGCGGTGATGACCACGTGCAGCCCTTCGAGCTCGCGCGACCGGACGAGCAGGTCGAATGCGCGCTGGGCCAGTTCAACGGGCTCGAGCATCCTCCCCAGACCCTCTTCTCCGCATGCCTGGTCACCTTCATCCGGACCGAGGATCGTTACGCCCCGCGCTCGAAGGGTTGAGACGTTTGCTTGCGTCGCCGCGTTGGACCACATGAGGCGGTTCATCGACGGCGCCACCGCGATCGGTGCGTCCGTCGCGAGACACAGCGTGCTCAGCAGATCCTCGGCTTGCCCATTCGCCAGTCTTGCGAGGAAGTTCGCGCTGGCTGGCGCAACCAGCACCAGCTCGGCCCAGCGCGCCAGCTCGATGTGCCCCATCGCGGCTTCGGCGGCGGCATCCCAGAGGTCGTCGCGGGTCGGTCGGCCCGAGACAGCCTGAAACGTGAGCGGCGTGACGAACCGCCGTGCACCCGCCGTCATCACGACCTGGACGTCGGCCCCGCGTTCGGCAAGGCGGCGCACGAGGTCGGGACTCTTGTAGGCCGCGATGCCACCGGTGACGCCGAGCAGGATGCGTGTGCGATCGGAGGAGCTCATTGGCCGGCATTATCCGGGCGCGGCCCGGGGCGAGCAAACAGCGACAAGGAATAGTGAGATACCCGACAGTCGCAGCAGAAAACCACGCTGCATCAGCGCACTGCACTCCCCATACTTCCACCGACTCATTTCAAGGACGGTTTCTTCATGTCCATCCGCGATTGGCCGGTGACCGAACGACCGCGCGAAAAGTTGCTCGACCACGGTCCCGCGGCGCTCTCTGAAGCGGAACTCCTTGCGATCGTGATTCGCAATGGGCGGCGTGGCGCCAGCGCCATCGATGTTGCACGTTCCGTCCTCAAGGAGTTCCGCTCGCTGCGCGGACTCCTGAGCGCCGATGCGGAGCGTTTTTGCCGCCATCCGGGTCTCGGCAAAGCGCGTTATGCGGAACTGCAGGCCGCATTGGAACTGGCGCGGCGCCATTACCAGGAGGCATTGGAGGCCGGTCCGGGGCTCAACTCGCCGAGCGCGACGCGCGACTTTCTGGTGTCGCGCTTGCGCGATCGGGCCTACGAGGTGTTCTGCTGCCTGCACCTCGATAACCGCCATAGACTGATCGCGTTTGACGAGCTGTTCCGCGGCACGATCGACGGCGCGAGCGTGCATCCGCGCGAGGTCGTCCGACAGGCGCTTGCCCGCAACGCGGCGGCCGTGATCCTCGCCCACAACCATCCGTCGGGCGTGGCGGAACCGAGCCAGGCCGATGAGTTGATCACGCAGCGGCTCAAGGAAGCCCTGGCGCTGGTCGATATCCGGTTGCTCGACCACCTGATCGTCGGCGACGGCAGCTGCGTGAGCTTCGCGGAGAAGGGCCTGCTCTAGGCTTGCCGCCCAAGCGACTTTCGGCTATCTTGGCCGCCCTTTTAGCACGCCCGCGCACGCCTAACTCATTGGCTAGCGGACCAAATTCGAGGCTTTAAGCATGTCCAGGGTCTGTCAGGTCACCGGCAAGCGCCCGGTCGTCGGCAACACGGTGTCGCACGCGAACAATCGCAAGCGCCGCCGCTTCCTGCCCAATCTGCACATGCAGCGGTTCTGGCTCGAGAGCGAGCGTCGCTTCGTCACATTGCGCGTATCCACGCGCGGCCTGCGCACCATCGAGAAGCTCGGTGTCGATGCCGTGGTGGCTGACCTGCGCGCCAAGGGCGTGCGGGTCTAACGGGAGAAAGTCATGCGCGAGAAGATCAAGCTGGTGTCGTCCGCGGGTACGGGCCATTTCTATACGACGATGAAGAACAAGCGCCTGCACCCCGACAAGCTCGAGACCATGAAGTTCGACCCCGTGGCCCGCAAGCACGTCAAGTACAAGGAATCGAAGATCAAGTAGCCCTCACCCCAGCCCTCTCCCGCGAGGCGGGAGAGGGAGAAGAAAAACCCGCCTCTCGGCGGGTTTTTCGTTCTGGACGGCTAGAGCTTACCGACGCGCTATGCAGGCTGCATCGCGTAGCCGCGCAGGCCCAGCGCGAAATCCTGCAGCGCCTTAATGCCGCTGGCTTCGGCCTGGGCGCACCAGTCTCCGAGCTGCGCCAGCAAGCGCTCATTGCTGGCGTACGCGCCGCTCCACAGCTGCTGCAGCCGCTCGCGGAAATCGTGCACGGTCTTCAACGCCTGGTGGTTGCGCAGAATTTCCTGCAAGCGGGCGGCCGCGCCCGCATCGAGCAGCTTCGGATGCCGGATGAGCAGCTTGCGAACGCCGCGCGTCAGGTTCGTCTGCGCCGTACGGCGTTTCAGCTCCGCGCGCAGTACCGGCAGGATCACCGTGCGACTGTAGTCGCGCAGCACATGCATCCGGTTGACGATCACCGCACGCAGATTCTCGAGATCCACGGAGCGGCGCGGCTCCACGCGTGCTGGCTCGGGCGCGATGCGATTGACCTTGGCGAGACCCAACGCCTCGAGCAAGCGGATGTAGAGCCAGCCGATGTCGAACTCCCAGCGTCGCACGGAGAACTTGGCCGACGCCGGAAATGCGTGGTGGTTGTTGTGCAGTTCCTCGCCGCCAACCAGCAATCCCCACGGCACGATGTTGCGCGACGCATCCTCGCACTCGAAATTGCGATAGCCACTGTAATGCCCGAGACCGTTGATCACGCCCGCGGCGAGCAGCGGCATCGAAATCATCTGCACCGCGATGATGATGATGCCCGGTACACCGAACAGCAGCAGATCGGTGATGACCATGAGCACGATGCCGAGGTTCTTGTAGCGCGAGTAGACGTTGCGCTCCACCCAGTCATCGGGAGTGCCGCGTCCATACTTCTCCAGCGTCTCCGGCTTGCAGATCTCCTCCGCATAGAGTTCGGCGCCCTGCCACAGGACTTTGCGGATGCCAAAGACCACGGGGCTGTGCGGATCGCCGGGCAGATCGGAAAACGAGTGGTGCTTGCGATGCACGGCAACCCACTCGCGCGTGAGCATCGCCGAACTCATCCAGATCCAGAGCCGGAAAAAGTGCCGGAGCGCGGGATGGAGCTCAAGGCTCCGGTGTGCCGCATCGCGATGCAGGTAAACCGTGACCGCCATCACGGTCACCTGGACCATGACGACCGTCGCCAGCACGTATTCCCAGAAGCTGAAATCGAGAAAACCGTAGAGAAATCCGAGGTCCATGCCCACTCCAGCCCAAGGATAAGGGGGCGCCGACTATAACTAATCCGCGCCCGAACGCCAATGAACAGGCGCCCGACACCTTATAGTCTGGGCATATGCCTGAACTTCCAGAGGTTGAAACGACCCGTCGAGGTATTGCCCCCGTGGTCGAAGGCCGCCGCATCGCGGCGCTCGTCGTGCGTGAGCCGCGGCTGCGCTGGCCTGTGTCACCGAAGCTTGCCGGAGAGATTGCCGGACAATCCGTTTGCGGCGTGCGGCGGCGCGCCAAGTACCTTCTCATCGACCTCGAGCGCGGCAGTCTCATCCTGCATCTCGGCATGTCGGGAAGCGTACGCGTTGTGCCCGGCGACACACCCCTCATCGATCACGACCACATCGACATCCAGCTCGATTCCGGACTGCTGCTGCGATTCAACGATCCGCGCCGCTTCGGCAGCCTGCTGTGGACCAATACCGATCCGCTCGCGCATCCGTTGCTCCGACGACTCGCGCCCGAGCCGCTCGACGCCAGCTTCGATGGCCAATACCTGCATCGCGCCTCGCGCCGGCGCCGCGTCGCAATCAAGCAGTTGCTCATGAACAGCCACGTGGTGGTCGGCGTCGGCAACATCTATGCGAGCGAGGCATTGTTCCGCGCGCGCATCGATCCGCGTCGCGCCGCCGGACGGCTGAGCCTCGCCCGACTGACGCGCCTCGCACGCGCCATCAAGAGTGTGCTCACGACCGCGATTCGCGTCGGCGGCACGACACTGCGCGATTACGTGGGCGCAGATGGGAGTCCGGGGTACTTTCGACAGAGGCTCTACGTGTACGAGCGGGCGGGGAAGCCGTGCCGCGTTTGCCGCACGTCGATCCGCCAGATCACACAGGGTCAGCGCTCGACGTACTTCTGCCCGCGCTGTCAGCGCTAACCCTACCGCGTCAACCCTTTGCCAGCGCCGCGCGGATCGGAAGCCGCGACGACAGTTTGCGAAGCGTAATCCCAGGTCACGATCTGCATATTGCCGATGGTTGCCGGCCAGTCGCGAATCTTGTGCCCGCGTTCTTCGAGCGCGCGGCGTTCATCGCTGCTCAGACCCGCCGGCTCCGCGAATACCATGTCGGGCTGATACTGATGATGGATGCGCGGCGCGGTGACGATCCCGTTCGCATCCGCACCGTCGAGCCAGTTGAGCGTGCCCAGCAGGATCATCGAGGGAATGAAGCTGCCGCCGGGTGAACCCAGGATCGCGACACCCTTGTCGGACTCGACAAAGGTCGGCGTCATGCTCGACAGCATGCGCTTGCCCGGCGCGATGCGGTTCGCCTCCGCCCCGACCAATCGATACATGTTGGGCTCGCCCGGCTTGATCGCGAAATCATCCATCTGGTTGTTGAGCAGGATGCCGGTGCCCGGGATCACCAGGCCGGTTCCGAACCAGGCATTCAGCGTGATCGTCGCGGCGACGCGATTCCCCTCACGATCGAGGACAGCGAAGTGCGTGGTGCTTATGCCTGAGCTCGAGTCACCGATGTAGCCCGGCAGCAGATCGCTCGGCGTCGCCTTGTCCAGGCGTATCGAAGCGCGCTGGCCGGCCGCATAGTAGGGACTCAGCAGCCGATCGACGGGAACCTTCACGAACGCCGGGTCGCCCAGGTATTCGGCGCGATCGCGATGCACGCGGCGCAGGCTCTCGAGAATCACATGCTTGCGGGTGACGCTGTCGAGACGCGCTAGATCGAAGCCATCGAGGATGTTGAGCGCATTGAGGAGCGCGATGCCGCCGGATGATGGCGGTGGGGAGGTCACGATTCGCGCGCCGCGATATGTGCCTTGCAGAGGCTCGCGCTCGATCAGCCGGTAGTTCGCGAGATCCTCGCGCGACCAGCTACCGCCGAGCTGGCGGACTCCCGCGATGAGCCTGTCGGCAAACGCGCCCTGATAGAAACCCTCGGCTCCTTTCTCAGCCACGATCGAGAGCGACCGGGCAAGATCGGGCTGCCTGAGGATGAAGCCCACGGCTGGCACTTCGCCCCTGTTCAGGAAGATGCGACGCGCATCAGGGCTGCGCTCGAACGCGGGTTTCTTGCGCGTGATGTCCTCCACCAGCCGGGGGTAGACCGCAAACCCCTTGCGAGCGAGTTTGATCGCGGGCTGCATGCTGCGCTTGAGCGGCAGCCGCCCATACTTGGCGGCAAGGTGCGCAAACGCTGCTGCTTCGCCGGGAATCCCTGCGGCCAGCGCAGTTTCGGTCGAGAGACCGGCAATCGGCTTGCCGTCCGGTCCAAGATACATGTCACGCGTAGCGGCGGCCGGAGCAACTTCACGCGCATCGACGAACACTTCGTGGCCGTCAGTGGCACGGTGCAGCAGATAGAAGCCGCCACCGCCCAGACCCGAGCCTCGCGGCTCGACGACCGACAATGCCGCGCTCACGGCGACTGCGGCGTCGAACGCGTTGCCGCCGGCTGCGAGGATTTCGAATCCTGCCTCGCTGGCGAGCGGATAGGCGCTCGCAATCGCGGCAACTGGCGGCTTGGGCGCCTCGGACCCGAATACGATCTGCGGTGCGAGAAGAAAGAGACCGGCAACGAATTGGCAAAACGCCAGCATCGTGGCCTGCCGCTGTCTCCTGTTTTTCAACCTCTTTTCCTGCCCGTCTTCCACCCTTCTCACTCCCTTCTCATCTTCTTCAGTTCCGCCTCGACGACCGGGTGCACGAACTGCGATACGTCACCGCCCAGCACGGCGATCTCGCGCACGAGCGTCGAAGAAATGAACGTGAACTGCTCCTGCGGCGTCAGGAACACCGTCTCGATGTCGCGCGCCAGGTGGCGGCTCATATTGGCGAGCTGAAACTCGAACTCGAAATCCGACACGGCCCGCAAACCGCGCACGACGACCTTGATGTTGTTCTTCTGCGCGAACTCGACGGTGAGCCCCCGGTAGCCGACCACCTCGACGCCACGCACGTCCTTGAGGACCTTGCGGGCCATGTCGACCCGCTGCTCCAGGCTGAACATGGGTGCCTTGTGTGAATTGCTGGCGATCGCGACCACGACACGCTCGAAGATGCTCGCTGCGCGACGCACGAGGTCGTGATGGCCGTTGGTGATCGGATCGAAAGTGCCGGGATAAACGGCGCTGCGCTTCATCGTGTGTCCCCTCCAGCCGGCGACCCGTCGGCCCGCTGCGCCAGATGATAACCGACCTCCCCGGCACGCCCGGACTTGAGCAGTATCCAGCTGGCGGGAAGCACGGGCGCGCCTGCGTGTGAGGGCTGCTCGATGTAGATGTACGCGCGCGCCGCCAGCCAGCCGTGCTCCTCGAGTGCGCGGCAAAGGCCCGGGAGGTACTCGGTTGCGAACGGCGGGTCGAGAAACACGACATCGAACGGCTCTGCCTCGCCGTCGAGATAGCGTCGCGCGTCCAGCGGCCACAACTCGGCTCCATGTGCACCGAGCTTCGACAGCGTCTCTTGCAGTTGCCCGATCACCGCGCGCTCACGATCGACGAACACCACATGCCGAGCGCCACGCGAGAGCGCTTCGAGCCCGAGCGCACCGGAACCGGCAAACAGATCGAGACAGCGGCTACCCGCGATCACGTTCTGCAACCAGTTGAAAAGCGTCTCGCGAACGCGGTCCGGCGTCGGGCGTATCGCCTCCATTGCCGCAAACCGGATGCGCCGGCCGCGCCACTTGCCGCCGATGATCCGCACCTCGTTGCGCGCACGCCCCAGGCTTCGACGGGTGCTCCGTCGCGGCGGCGCGGGTCGTGACGATTTATGAGTCATATCCTCGGCTTAGAATGACTGCCGCCCTGACTTGCTTGAGCTTGGCCGCACGGCGTAGGCTTGGCGCCACTACAACGAGCGCTTCGCGCCGGCATCAAGCCTTAATTTTGGGGAGCAAACCATGAGGACTGTGCGCGCTGCAATCCTGTGTTCAATCGGATTGCTGCTGCAAGGCTGCTTTTCGGATTCGGCTTCCGACGGCGAAGCCAGCATCGGCCCGACGGATCCGACCAGCGGTAACGGTGCGCCGACCACGCCACCACCGGCCGCCGGTTTCAAGGCGCAGTTTCAGCCGCTGAACGGCATTTTCCCGTACCCGAACGATCTGTACTTCAGCGGCAGCACGGACGGCACACTCAATCTTCCGGCCAACCCGTTTCAGCCCACGGTCGCGACGATCAACGCGCTCGACGGCTATTCGACGACCGCGTACGCCTCGGTGCGCTTCGCGAGTGGCGCGATCGATGCTGCGACACTGACCCAGGCAAACGTCCGTGTCATCCGGCTTACACTCGATAACGCGACCAAGGGACCGCTGCTTCCTCCCGCACCAAGCGCCCTGCTGCCGGCACCGTTGGTGTTGGGCACCGATTACACCGCCACCGTGTCCACGGAAACGGGCTCCGCCGGCGGCACATTGATCATTCGGCCGTTGAGGCCGCTGCAGGCTTCAGCGGGCGCACAGAACATCGGATACCTGGTGCTGCTCACCAACGGCATTCGTAACACGACCGGCGCAGCGGCGAATCCAGACAACGATTACCTGTTGGTCCGCAATCAGGCGATCACCGAGATCCAGGCGGGCGCAACGACGCCGACGTGCACACCGATCACTAACACGACGCTCAACGGGATCTGCCGGCTGACGTTTGGTCACTTGCGCATCGGTGCGGCCGTTCCCTTTCCGTCGCCGCTGAATCTCGCAAGCGTGATCGTCTCGTTCAGCTTCTCGACTCAGTCCACCGCGGACACACTCGGGGCACTCGCGCAGATTACGGCTGCATCGCCGCCCACCGCGCTCATAGTGGTCTCGACCGGGCTCCGCACGAACGCCGTGAGCCCTTCGCTGCCCGGCATCGCCAACATCTCTGTCGGAACGCTGCGCATTCCGTACTATCTCTCTGCGCCGAGCACAGCCAATCCGGCTGCCCCGGTGAACCGATTCTGGACCGCGGCCGGCGCCTCGCCCGCGCCCGGAATCGATCCGGCGAGCCGCAATCTGACGCGCTTCAACCCAGTGCCGGCAAAGACCGCGGATCTCGACATCCCGATCTTCGTCACGGTGCCGAATGCCTTTGGCCCAACGGGCGGAGTGCGTCCGCCGAACGGCTGGCCAACGGTAATTTTTCAGCACGGGCTGACGCGCAATCGCGTCGATGCGGTCGCGGTCGCCGATGCGTTCGCGCAAGCCGGCTTCGTCGTGGTGTCGATCGACCTGCCTCTGCACGGCATCGGTGCGACATCCTCCGCCGCCGCCTTTCGCCAGGTCGGCCTCGAGCGCACATTCGATCTCGACGTGAGCAACAACGCCACGCTCGCGCCGGGCGCGGATGGTGTGGTCGACGGCTCGGGCCAGAATTTCGTCAACCTCTCGAGCCTGCTCACCACGCGCGATAACCTACGGCAGGGCGCGGTCGATCTGCTGACGCTGACCCGCGCGTTACCCACTCTGGAGCTGACCGGCGATGCCACCCCAGACGTCGACCCCGCACGCATTCATTTCGTCGGTCATTCGCTGGGGAGCATCGTCGGCGCCACGTATGCACGCTTCGGCGCCAATGCCAGGACGGCTTCGCTCCTGATGACCGGCGGCGGCGTCGCGCAAACCATCGTCGACTCACCTGCGTTTGGACCCGCCATCAAGGCGGGCCTCGCCGCGCAGGGATTGATCGAGGGCACGACGCTGTTCAACCAGTTCCTGCGTGACGCCCAGACCGCGGCCGACGCCGGAGATCCTCTCAACCACTTCAGCTCGCTGCTCGCGGCGAAGCCCGTGCACGTGGCGCAGGTGGTCGGCAGTCCGCCGACGTGGTTGCCGGATCTGGTAGTACCGAACAGCTCCACTCAGCGCATGATCGACGCGGGCGGCGCGCTGATTCGCCGCGTCAGCACGCCTGGGGCGAATGCGACGGCTGCCGGCAACGGTGGATACGTCAACTACGTCGCAGGCCATCACGGCTCGATCATCGATCCGTCCTGCTCGAATCCGCCCGTCGGTCCCGTTCCCGCGACGTGTGTCGCGGTCACGACCGAGATGCAACGGCAAACGGTTACGTTCGCGGCGCTCGACGGCGGGGCTATCGTGATCACGGATCCGACCGTCGTGCAGCCTTAGGCGAAACGCCGAACGCTCAGCCCAATCCGATCGAATCCGGGCGGCCA
>Ga0209640_10000524_pt1 | contig 29917 bp, 44 predicted proteins | sample RifCSP10_1_FD_184018 | JGI IMG/M metagenome (GOLD analysis project Ga0209640, IMG submission 184018) | Soil microbial communities from Rifle, Colorado - Rifle CSP2_sed 10_1 (SPAdes) (version 2) | ecosystem: Environmental > Terrestrial > Deep subsurface > Rock core/Sediment | place: Rifle... | reverse complement strand
ACCGTGAGCCCGGCCGCGCGCAGGGCTTCGGCGGCCTGCTGGACGAGTTCGATGCGATGGGCTAGCCACAGCGACCGGCCGTATCCAGCGTCACGCCGGCGAACCAGCAAGCGCGCGGCGAGCCACGTTTTACCAGTTCCAGTGGCGAGCACTGCCAGCGTCGAAGGCGAGCCCTCAAGCCACTTGGCTTCGATGGCTTCAACCGCGGCGGCTTGGTAGGGGCGCGTAATGGGGACGGTCATTTGTCGCCAACGACATCTTTGCGTGGAACGTGGCCGAGCACGGCGCCCGATGCGTCCAGAACGCGGTAGCCTTCGTCTGGCTGGATTGGATTCTCGTAAATCCAGGAGTGTCGTGACGGGAACCGAGTGAGCACGATGCCAAAAAACGCGCGCATTTCTGCTAAGGCAACTTCGGCTTCCCATTCACAGGTACAGTCCATATCCCAGCCAGCACAACCGCATGCTCGATCATCCATCGGTGCCATGGTCATTTGTTTTTCATCGCTCGCGCGATCCTCGCTTGCTCGTCAGCACTTAGGCTGGCCACGACAGGAGCGGCCATGTAGTCGAAGAACGTCTGTGTCATCCAGCCGCTCTTACGCGCCGCCCACAAACGCCAATACATATCCCACAATCGACGACGCGCAGGTCTCCCGAACACTCGCCGCTTAGCCACGGGCAATGCACCTTGGGCAGCGCCGAACGCTACCGACACAAGCCACACAGCGCCCCTTCCGTGGCCTGCCCGCGAGCATCGGGATCGGGCGGCGGCGTGCATATCGTACGAGCGCGACAGAACACCCTACCAGCGCTGCCAGCGCTGCGTCGGTGCGCGTGGGGTCCGCCGCTATTTCGGCGCGTGCGAGGGTTACGAGTGGCGTGCTCACTTTTCCGCCTCGCGCGCCCAAGACGCATCCGAGCACCCGGTGCCGCAATAGAACCCAGAGCCGACAACCCGCGCATTAGTCGTCTCTTCGATGCCTACGCGCGTCGCGCGATAAGCGACAAGCGGATCGTTGAATAGCGCCGACTGGCGGAAGACGCGCCCACAGCGCGTGCAACTAATCACACATCGATACCGGACCCCTGTCATACGAACATCCCGAGCGGTGTGGCCAGCTCCGGATCCTGCGGGTGGTCGCGCCAGTGCTTCCAGTCGCCGATCGCCGGCGCAATCACCTCACGGCTACGCCACTCGACGATCGGCGTGCGACCATCGGCGAAGGTGTCCACTAGCGTGCGGAACGCCGCGTATGCCGGCCCATCGGGCGCGGACCGCAGGATCAGCGCAGAAGGAAAAGGCGCTGGGTGTGGCGCGTCGCCAAACCGGAGACGATGCGGCAAGAAGATCACTGTGCGATCCTGCGCGAGCGCTCGAAACCATCGGGTATCGACGCGCGCCGGGATCAGGCACACCGCCAGATCCGAGTCGTCCATGATCGCGCGGAGCGCGTCACGGTGTCGACTGAGCCACGTCCCGTATGGCGGATTGAGATATGTCATTTCCGGGCCGTCCATTGTGCTCCAAGGGAGCGTGCGCCGCGTCGGCGTGATCCATTGATGATCCTCAGCGTAGCCCCACGCGTGCCGACGGTGTTCTTCGGCGGGCGCGCATGCGTCGAACAGCGAAAGCTCGTGGCGGCGGGCGACAACCTCTAGCAGGTTGAACAGCCAGGCAGGTGTGCGCCAGTCGTCGCGACTGGCCGCGGTGCGGCGTTCGACGGTCATGTGTGCACCACATACATCTGGCCACGGTATCCAGCGGCTCGGGCAACGGCCAATAGTGCCTCACGGATTGCGGAATCGCCCGCTCCGTGGATGTTCTTGTCCAGCCTGATCCCGGCTGCGCGGATAGCGTTCGCAAGCGCCGCAGATTGCTTGTGATAGCCGTAGCCGTCTGCTTCCCCGGATCCGCTGCGATCGGCGGCGCCGTGGACCCACAGGGTAGCGTGGACGGTGCTTGCGGTTCGGGACCGTCCCATGTAGTACCGTGCGGTCACGGCCTCGATGATCATCTTATTTTTGAGAGCGATGACTACGTCAGATCCAACCATTTCCTTGAAAACACCTAGGTTTTTTCCATTGCGGTGTTCACCTGGCGCGAATGTGGCTTTCATGGTTCCCTTCTCCTTCTTGTGCGGGCGTGATCGCCCGCGTGGTCTCGTCAGGGTGCGCGTCGCACAGCAGCCGCCTTGCGGGCGGCCCGGCAGCAAAGCCGGTAGGTGGCGGTGTTGTAACAGTCCATGTTTTTCGCGGCCGCCCCACGACGAATGTCATCCAGGTTTCGGGTTGACCGGCCCTCCTCGGCGACCCGTACGTTTCCGATCGCCTCGAAGCAGGCCACCAGGGCGCCGTCACGCCTGTTGTCCTCCTCGCCTACCACGCCTCCCGACACCTGATCTTGGGTAGGATTCTTGGTCGCGTAGAGGCAGTGCCAAGCGGCGCGGCTGATGTCGGCTTGATCTTCGTAGGCCATTTTCCTTCTCCTTCTTGCGCGGTTCGGCCGCGCGGTCTCGTCAGGGTGCGCGTCACGCACCGACGCCCCGATGGGCGTTTCGACCTAGAGGGTGACGTGTGGGGCGATCCGGGCGAAGGTCTTGCGACCGATTCCGCGGACACGCATCAGATCCTCGATGCGGGCGAACCTGCCGCCCAAGTCCGCTCTAGCCTGGACGATCCGAGCTGCCAGTACCGGACCGATGCCATCGAGGCATTCGAGCTCAGCGGCGGTCGCGGTGTTGAGCGAGGGTTTGCCCGCGCACTCGGTCGCGGCGGCTTCGGCCCGGAGCGCTTGGGCGTGGGCAGCGGCGGATCCGGTGAGTGTGAGTGCGATTGCGAGTACTAGTGGCTTGATCATTTTCCTTCTCCTTCTTGGCGGGCGTGATCGCCCGCGCATGCCTCCGACCTGTGTCGGAGGGCAGCGCGGAAGATCAGGCGGTCATCGGATCAGCGCCGCCGCCGGGTGCGCGTCGATCACGGGGTACACGTGGTACCCGTCGTCGGGCTGGTCGTCACCGAGCACTCCGTGGGAGTGTAGTGCCTGGCACAGCGCCGTCCCATCGCCGTCTGTCTGCTCTCCGGTGTGACCGGCCCGCACCCATCGCACGCCGGATTCGTCCCGGCTGACGCTCACCTGCGCGCCGTAGATTTTGATCAGCGTCTCAGCGTCCATGTCCGTATATTTTGCCATTTTCTTTTCTCCTCCTTCTAGCGGGCGTGATCGCCCGCGCATGCTCACGTCGTAGGACGTGAGGCAGCGCGGAAGATCAGGCGTAAAAGCTTGCGGGGGCGGAGCAGCCCGCAAGCACCCGTTGACCGATCAAGTAGCGGGAGGCCATGTCGTCAAACGCGGTGCCGCCTGTGACGCGGTATTCCTCTGGCATCACCGACGCCCTGCGGGGCAGCCCGTCTCCGCCCAATGCCAACGCGGTCTGAAACAGTATGAATTGAAACACCATACGATTATCCTCCTTCTTGTGCGGGCGTGATCGCCCGCGTGGTCTCGTCAGGGTGCGCGTCACGCACCGACGCCCCGATGGGCGTTTCGACCTAGAGGTGTCCGCCTTCGCTCGCGGGCGCGCGCAGCTCGGCCACTCGGCGATCACGCGCCGCGCGCAGCTGGACTGCGCGACGATCGCACTCGGCCCACGCGTCAGATATCCGGCGCTCTACGTCGCCGTCCATGGTTTCGTCGCACCCCTTGATCATAATCCACTCCTTCTTGAGCGGGCGTGATCGCCCGCGAGCTCAGTCAGCGCGTCGATCTTGTCCGCGCGCCGCGCTGCGTACAGATACCGGCGCAGCTCGGCTTCGGCGGCCGCAATACCACTTAGCTGGCTGGCTACCGCGTGGATCGGACGGGCCGGAGTCGTCTGGATCATGATCTGCCTTCCGCACTGGTTCTGGACCAATACCTATGCACAGCCGGTGCCAATACCCCTGCACGCGAATCCATTACTCTTTTATGTTCTGTCCCAAACCTAAAAGTGACGTTTTGCGCTTGTCATCGCGGGCCAAACACACCCAACTATACGAAATCATTGACAATAGCCGCGGTGACAAATCACGGCACCTGGTGACAAAAAACGTTACCGATCGCGATCAACATTTAAGCAGACCTGCAGGTCAAAAATTGCTTAAGAAGTGTGAAATAATGATACAGTCGGCACCTACATCGACCGATCAAGATAGTGCAGGGGGGGGGTTTGACTTTTCGATCGACTTGCCCCCCTACTACCCCCTCGGCGTCCGGCGAGGCCTCGGCCGAGCCAACAAAGGACGTCGAGTGCTGCTCTGTAGACCTCGCTGATCCATCCTATCACCGCTGTCCGATCCCGAGCCAGAGCAGCTAATAGCGAGAGTGTGTGGAGTCGAGCTCGCGACGAGTCGCTGAGCTCGCGCTGCGGTAGTGGCGGATCCGGTAGCTAGCTAGCCAGTCGAAGGCTGGCGTGGACTGCGAAGTAGGTGGTGATCCGGATCCGACAGTTGCGCGCTCGGCTCGCTGTAGGGTAATGTGGGACGTGGGGTGACGTGGGCTGGTGTAAGCGGATGTGGTGGGGGGTGATTTCTGGCCAGATGGTACCTGGGGCGACGCGCAAGGGGCGCGGTCCGACATAGATACCAGGATTGAAGGCCCAGGTTGACAGGTGTTGACAAGGCGTATAGATTTTCTCCATTGACACCCAGTGGTGAGTGTTGGGGAGGTAATGGGGATGGTTTTAGGGGCTGATTTCAAGGCGAAGCGGGATGCTGCTCGTGAGTCTTTGCGTGGTGTTTCTACCGAGGCTTTGTGTGATTCGCTTCGTGATTCTGTAGCGAGCGGCGAGTTTGATTTCCGTCTGGCGCGGCGTTTTGCGTTGGAGTACGTGCGTAGCTACGGAGACCCGGTCAAGGCGTACGTGAAGACGTTTGGCGTCACTCGTCAACGCGCGCACCAGGCGGTGGACGCATATCTAAAAACGGATCGCGTGAGGGTTTGCATCGCCGATGCGACGGCACCGACAGAAACCATCGCGAGCGCTGGTGAGGTCCTGTCGGCTGTAACTCACGAGTTGCGCGACGCGCCAGACTCAAAGGACCGTCTAAAGGCTGCCGAGATCCTGCTCAAGGTTCGCGGTCACATGGACCGCACCAAGCGGGAGAAAGCAAAAATCAGCTCGGCAACTCAGGTTGTCATGCTGGTGAAGCAGTATGCGAACGCAAGCTCACAAGAACTTGAGGCTGAACTAATCGGCGGCGGCAACGCGCTACGAGAAGGTATTGAGGAAAATAGCACGAGCCAGGAACGTGCGGAAAGCGTGGAAGCGGCGGAGAGTCCACAAGAGACGTTGGATGCAACCGTAGAAGTCCCTGGCGAAGACACGAGCGAGTATGAGGTGAGCCTGTGACTGGCGCTGAGACGATCAAGGCGTTCCTCGACATCGGCTACACGACCGGTGAAAAGTCTCCACGCGGCATCAGCATCACGACGGGTGTACGCATCACCGAAGTTGAGGTTCCCGTCAAACGGAAGTCTGGCGGAACAGTGATTGAGAAGCATTGCGTCGAGGAGCCGTGGTACTCGGTGTTCGCTAACGGCGAGCTGCTAGCGCACTTCAACGAGAACGACGCCGTCGTTACGTGGCAACGTCCTGACGTTGCCGGTGTTGAGGACGCGGAACGCCTTGATCGTCCCCTTCCTCACGAGGTCATGCACCCGCTGTCAAAGACATCGTTCACCGCCATCGGTCTCGTTGGAATGAATGACTCTGAGAACGCTCTTCAGTTGGCGAAGGTGGAAATCTCTGACGGTCGCGTTGTGAGCGTATTGCCCTTGTTTGAATGCGAACGCGAGCGCGATTCTTTTGCGTTCGCCAGGCTTGAATCAACGCTGGTGGGTTGGGTCGCAGGCGCTTACGAAGCCGGTGGTTTCAGGGGCCCTGACACAGGAGTTGGTGGATGACTGATAGTGACAAAGAGACCCAACAGGAACAATGTATCGTCTTCGCTCACGGCATCAGCGAATCGACGCAAAAAAAGGCGCGGCCAATCATATCCGCAAGGTTTCCCGAAGCAGCCTTCGTGATGTTCAAGCAGGGCTACGCAGCGTTTGAGGTGTTTGGACGCAACGGGTTGCTTTGGGTGATTAGCATAGCTGACGCCATTGGGTTGGATAAGAATGCGTGATCTTGCCCGCATGGTACTCGACGGCGAGTTCAACGAGCTTGATGCCTGGCGCACAAGCGAAGACCCGGTGAAGCAGGCCGTATACGACCTCGCACTTGAACTGAAGAAGAATGCGCGTGGTCCGGCTTACGACGCTGCTACGCACGTCTTCAGGCGCATTCAGAATCAGAAGTCGGTCCGGCTTGAGTGGGACCACACCCGCATCGAGGAGGAGATCCTAGAGTGGGAGCGCATCATTAAGGACTGCATGAGCGCGGGAGCAAACCAGTGAGCGAATACGAACCAGAGAGCCGACACAGGTTCAACGAGATGCTGCGCGACGCTATGGGTGCAATCGTTCCTGAGCAACTGGTGACGTACACGATTTGCTGGCTGCTCGACAAGAGTTACCCGCGCCGAGACATCGCGGCAATGCTCAAAATAGTCGAGCGCGAAAAGGGATGGAGGCAGTGACCGACGAACTTCTTCACGAGTTCCGACGAAGCATCATGATCAACGTGAAGTTGTCTGCACGGGTCAAACAGCTTGAGTTGCGACTGGCCGCGCTTGAGAACGTTCCGAGGCATGACGAAACCAAGGTGAGCGCGTTGGAGAAGAAGATCGACGACGTGATCCTAAGTATGAAGGTGAGGCGATGAACAAGACGTTTCCACTGCGGCCACTTGAAGGCTGGGCCGTGCTTCGCGTGCTGACACCAGAAGAGGTTGCGGCGATCGAACGCCCTAACAAGGACGCCGTCTCCTCGCTGGTTTTGATCGAAGCCCCGCGCGGCGTCGGCGAGGAGATCAAAACGCATCGGTGGTGCGAGGTTCTTCGACTCGACAAAGATCGCGTCGACATCAGGCCAGGCGATAAGGTGTTTGCATGGACCGTCGCTGGCTCCATGGGTCCAAACGATGCGTGGCACGAGCTTGTCGGTGTGAAGTTCTTCCAGATGCCCATCAAGGACATCATGGGAGTGCTGGAATGAACGAAGACGACAAAAACTGGACAGTGGAAATCCGCACAACAAACGGCGACGGAACGCTGCAAACGCACAGGCTGTTTACGAACGCAGCAACAGCACTCGAAATTGCAAAAGACATCACAGATGAGAATGCATACCTGCGCACATGGTTTCACTATCCTTCCGCGGATAAACCGCTGTTCAGCGTTCGCAGACGTCTTGTGGCCAGTGTTGTTCTGACGCCTACGTCGTCAGAAAACAGCGACTATCACCGGAAGACACCCCTGCCGTGACATGGAAGTCGCCAGTCGTTCCGTGGGATCTAGCAAGTGACGAGCACAAGGCGCGGCTCACAATTGCGTGGTCACGCGGAGACCTGGCGTGGAAGCTATCGCCTAACCAGCGAGTAGTTTACGACGCGATCCGCGCCTCGCACTCAATGTTCAAGAGCAGCGCACAGCGGTGGTATGTGCTGGACATCAGCCGTCAGTTCGGAAAGGACTTCATCACCGCGTTGATTGTTGTGGAAACGTTGCTGCGCGCCCGCGCTGCCGGAAGGCGTGGTCGTTTCCCTTACGGCGCTCCAACCAGACATGCGGTGTTTGAGCTGCTGGTTCCAACGCTCGAACAGCTGTTTGTTGACTGCCCGCCTGACCTTCTACCGTTGGAGTTGAAGGACGGCACGTTTCGCAAAAGCGCTGTAAGCCTAACGTTCGATACCGGCCAAAGGGTTGTGCTCGTTGGGCTCGATGTGGCGCCGGACCGAATGCGTGGCCCGAAGTCTCTTGGATTCGCAGTGTCAGAGGCCGGCTTCGTGAACGATCTGGATTACGTTGTTGAAGAGGTTTGCCTCGCGCAGATGCTCCATGTGCCAGATGGCTTCGGCATCCTCGTGAGCACGCCGCCGAGGACGCCGCAGCACACGTGGTCAACGAAGTGGTGTGCCGAGGCCAAACGCTGCGGAACTTACGCGCACCGAACTATCTTTGACAACGACATGATCACAAAGGATCAGCGCGACGGATATATTGAAGCCCTTGGTGGACTCACAGCAGAGAAGTGCAGGCGAGAGCTTCTCGCGGAACACATCCCCGACGAGACACTCGTTGTCGTACCAGAGTGGCCGCGTGTACGTGGTGAGTCAGATGGCTTCGGCGGATACACAGGAGGAATCGTCATTGAACGCGAGCCGCCTGCATACCGAGACTGCTACGTCGCCATGGATCCCGGGATCTCTGACCTGTGTGCCGCGTTGTTTGCGTACTACGACTTCACGCGTGACGTACTCTACATTGAAGACGACTTCGCCATAGACCGCGCGAACACCGAGGTGGTTGCATCCATGGTCAGAGACACCGAAGAACGGCGATTCAAAGGCGTGCAAGCGTGGAACGGCAACGGCATGCGTGATGGCGTGTACAAACGCGTCAGCGACGTGGATCTGAGATTGGTCACCGATCTCAACGAGCTTCACGGTCTCAGGTTCGTCACAACGCGAAAAGACAACCGCGACGCAGCGATCAACGAGCTGCGAATTCGCATCCAGAACAAGAAGATTGAGATCCACCCACGATGCAAAACCACCATCGCTCACCTGGATCACGCCATCTGGAACAAGCCACGAACACAGTTCGAGCGTAGCGGTAAGTTCGGGCACTTCGACGCTCTTGCGGCGCTGGTGTATCTTGACCGAAACGTTGACCGAAACAGAAACCCGCATCCGCCGCCAGGATGGAACAACACAGACACGCGCATGGTCTTCCCAAAAACCAATAGGAACAGCGAATTTGCGGAGATGTTCCCGGCAGCTATCAGACGACAAGAAGCGAAGCGCAAGGGACTACACTGATGCAACAGAACGCTAACCCAACTCAGTTCGCAGACGATGACGTGTACTGGGCACTCGACACTCCTCAGCGCGTCGCCGAAGTGATGACCGCCGCTCGAAATGTCTACGAGTCGTCGCTGAAGTCACGCGGTCAATTTGATCTGTGGGTCAGATCCTTCCGTGAATACTACGGAATGACCACAGACGGAACGTCGCACGAAACATCCGTGATCTCCTTTGTCGGCGATCAGGGGGAAGCCGCGTACGCACGCGCCAATCACTTCCGCAATCTCATCCGTCATCGCGTCGTCATGGCTACGAGCACCAGACCAAACTTCGAGCCTCAGCCGGCAAGCCAAACGGTCGAGGCGCTTGTGCAGATCCCACTCGCACGCAACGTCATCAACTACGAGATGAGACGCTTTGAAACACAGCCCAAGCAAGCCCTCGAAGCCGCAGCGCTCGGGTTCGCTCGTGCATATGTGTGGATGCCGTGGAACCGAAACAAAGGACCCGTCGCGGAGGTCACCCCGGGCTTCCACGAGACAGACCAGTTAGACGACGAAGGAAACGTGGTGGCTCAAGCAGGAACGCCCAACGGAGAGGACAAGATCCGGTATGACGGAGACTTTGACTGTCGAATGCTCACGCCGATCGATGTTATGGAGCCGCCGTGCGCAGACGTAAACGACGTGCCGTGGAGAGAAGTGAGAGTACGCGAGAACCGATTCGACATCATCGCGAGATACCCAGAAAAGACCGAGGAGATCCGAGGAATTCAGCCAGCCAGAGAATCCGAACCGCTGACCTTCCTTCACACGGAAGCCGACCAGGACTCAGACGAAATATTCGTCCACTACCTCTACGTTGCAAAGTCGCCAGCCGCGCCAGACGGACGTTACACCGTGATCGTCGGAGGGGAAGCCGTCGAGGACGGGCCGCTTCCTTACGACAAGATCCCCGTGTTCCGCATCGCACCAACCGAGATGGTCGGAACCAGCTTCGGCTACGCCGACGCACACGACCTGATGGGACTATCGCGCGCATACAACTCCATCATGTCCACCATTCTCACAGGCACCGACGCACTCGGAATGCCAAACATCGCGAAGTCTGCTGGAACACACCTGTCACACGACGCGCTGGCTGGAGGACTTCGGATTTGGGACGTGCCATCGGGGGAAGAGTTTCCGAAGGTGATCCAGATGATGAGGATCAACCAAGAGGACATGGCGCTCGCTAACCACTACCGAAACGACATGGAAATCGTCAGCGGTATCAACGCCGCAAAACGCGGAGATCCAGCTAGCAACATCAAGAGCGCGAAGATGGCCGGACTCATGGACTCCATGGCGTCGCAGTACAACGCAGGAGACCAGCAGAGCTACACGAAACTCGTAGAAGAAATCGCCACGCACGTACTCCAATGCATCCAGAGGTTTTCGACCGTTGAGAGGCTTGTGCCGATGGGTGGAGACTCCCTTGATGCGGTTGTGTCATTCAAAGCCGAGGACGTGTCGCTGATCCGTGGTGTTGTCATCACATCTGAAGCCAATGCACTGCGCAGCCCAGACGGCAGGTGGATGCTCGCGGAGAAGATGTTTGACAAGGGAGAGATCAACGGGACCGAGATGATCGAATTCCTGAACACCGGGAAGCTACCCGAAAAGAACAAGAACACCGTGACACAGCGCGCTCTTGCATTGCGCGAAAACGCGTACCTGATGAAGCCACAACGCGTCGTCAAAGTACCCGGAGATCCAATCAAGAACACGCTCACCGGCCAAATGATGGAAGGACCTCCGATGGACACGACACCTGACGTGCCTGTGCTGGTCACCGATGACCACCCCACACACATGCAGATCCTAAACGTCCAACTCGCCAGCCCGCTCGTCAGAAGCAACCCAGAGTTACTTGCAGCTCACATGGCACACATGGACTGGCACAAGAGGCTCGCGTCGCAAGCGGATCCGATGCTGCTAATATTGTTGTCGTTACCGCAAGGGCAGCCAGCCATGCCGCCGCCAACGCAACAGCCTGGCACGGACGACGAACCAGGGCCTAAGCCTGGGACGGAACAAGAAGAGCAAACCGCCACGGAAGCGAATCCATCGCGTTCCGCGCGGCCTCCACAACAGCAAAAGGGTTGATCTATGCCTGAAGCAAACATCACGACCGCCGTTGCCGGCATCGACATGACGCCTGAGCCTGTGGTCCAGCCTCAGGCGTCAGAAACAGAAGAGCCAGATCCTTTCCTCGCTTTCGAGGATCACCCGCCTTCATCCGCGGACGCAGATGAGAGCAAGCAACTCGCTCTACCGAATCTAAAAGAAGATGCGACGCAAGACGAGGAGCCGAAGGAAGCCGACGCTGACACGAGGAAATTCGAGGTCGAATCCTCGGACGGCACCAAGAAGATGATGACGACCGCGGAGATGCAGAAGGCGCTCAAGGCAAGCGGGATGTTTCATGCCGATCACACGAGAAAGACACAAGAGCTTGCAGCGGGACGAAAGAAGCTGTCGCGTGATGCCGTGGCGCTCGAAGCTGAGCGCGGCAAGTTCAACGAAAACATGACCGCGGCGCGCGAGTTCTTCGGAGCGATATCAAATAAAGACGCTGACCCGTATTTCGTCATGCGTATGCTTGAGGGCCAGGGTGTGCCGATTCGTGCGGCAGTTCAGAGGCTCACGGAGGACGTGTTGCGCGAACAGAAGATGCCAGAAGAGGAGCGTGTACAGCGCTATCGAGAACGCCAGAAACGCGCCGCATTGGCTGAAGAGAGATACCACGAGGGACGCGTCTCGAAAGCGCGTGAAGCTGCTGATAAGCAGCGCCGCGATGCTGAAGCTTCGACACAGAAGAAACGGCTCGATGCGTGGAGCGAGAAGGCACTCAAAGAAGCCGGCATTCCAAACGACACCTACGCGTCCGATCGGTTGCGCGCAGCGCTGCGCGAGATCGCTGCGAAGGAAAAGCGCGTGCTTACCTACGACGACTTCAAGGACGCCGCTGTCGCGGCCAAGAAGTCGCTGATTTCTCCGTTGACCTCGTTCTCCGAGGATGATCTCGTGAACGATCTAGACGAAGAGCGCGCTCGCAATCTGGCCCTCGCGCTTCAGAAGAGGCTCAAGAAGCCAGCGGCACAGCCGCAGGCCACGCCGCCCGCGCGTGCCGCAAAACCTCAGACGCAGCAGTCCAACGGAAACGGGTACAAGCGGCCGTCGCTGGCCGACCGACTCCGAGGAGGCTGAGCATGCGCAAAACCATCTGGATGCTCGGACTTCTCTTCGCGTGGTTTGCTAGAAAGCTGCTGAAGACGCGCGGCATGACCATTCCGGCCTCGTGCACACACTGCGCCGCGCCAATATGCATGTCGTGTGGCCTTTACGCGGGAGCCGTCGCAGACGGAAGCGGGTTCTGCTCACGGCAATGCGCGGAAACGGCACCAGAAAAACGGCGCATCAACGCCATGCGCGGCGGCGTCGTTGAAGAAATCCAGTATTTGTAGAAAAAGCGGGCCCATGCGTTCACATACTTGACGGCCTGCTGATGATGCGGCACCGTTGTGGAAAGTTGCACCGTCAGCGTTTGCGATGAGCACCGCCACGGCGCCACGCAGGACTTCCAGCGGAAGCAACCAATGCCGTGTCGGCCGTGATCTCTTGGCAAGCCTTGTTGAACGCTTAGGCGCACCAACAACGCAGATTCAAGGAGACTCACAATGGCCGATTCAGCATATAACGCGGCAGCTTTGAATGGCATGACCAAGACGGTCCATGCCAATAAAGAAATCAACCTCACAATTCAGGAACCGTCGCTCGTTGCCGACGACATCCCGTTCGTGGCTGCCCAGCTTCGCCCTGGCAACATCTTTGAGCAGCCGGTGTATCTGACTCAGGAGCACGGGCACACGGCAAAAGAGGGTTCCGCGCGAGACGCACACGTGCTGAACGATGCAGTGGCGGCGACATCGCTGCCCTCGCAGGTCCGAGGGTCTGAATACACGCTTCGCAGCGTTTTGTCATACGGCATGATCAGCTCGATGCTGTCGGGCCGCAGCGGCGAAGACATGAGGCGCGCGTTCTCTTCGCTCGTGAAAACAGCACGCGAGAATCAACAGCGCGCTTCACGCTTCATCCGCGACTATCAGCTTCTCTACGGCGGCCTCGAAGGCGGATCCGCTGCGATCGGCGCTGGCGGGCTTGGCATCATCGAGTCGCAGTCCGGATCAGGCACCACGCGAACATTCGTGTTCACCGCAGCCTCATGGGCGCCCGCTCTTTGGTCTGGCGCGGTTGGTAGACGGCTCGATGGCGTCGCGACCGCTGCAACAACGATCCTCAACACCACCGGACCCGTCATCGTGACAGGCGTGAGCACCGCTGCGCGCTCCATCACAACCAGCGGCGCTGACGCAGATCTGACCGCGTGGGTAGCTACAACTCGCGTGTTCGTTCGCGGATTCGTTGGAAACGAGATGGCTGGCATCGTTCGAGTCGCGCTCAACACCGGAACAATCAACGGCATCAGCTCGACCACATACCCGGAATGGACTGGCACCACGTCAACAGTGGTCGGCGCACTGAGCTTCGAGAAGGTCATGCGGGCGATGATCCGCTCGGCTGACTTCGGCAACACCGGAACGACCAGGTTCAAGGTCAGCAACGGCGCATGGATGGACATCATGACAGACTTGTCGGCGCTGCGTCAGTACGCGGACAAGGCAAAGGGCAAGCTGGAGCAGGGCGCTAGCGACCTGACGTTCTACGGCCCCAACAACATGAGGCTGGAGTTCGTACCCAGCAGCATGATCAAGGGCGGCATCGCGATAGGCTATATTCCTGATAAGTGCGCTCGCATCGGAACGCAGGATGATCAAGACAGCGTGAACGGCAGCGAGAAGACCGCAATCTTCTTCGACTTGCCCGGCGTCAACGGCGCTGAGATGCGTCGTTACTGGAATCAGTCGTTCTACACGCCTGAACCAACCTCGCTGATCTACATCAGCGGCATCGTCAACAAGACCATCTGAATCGCGACGTGATCCACGGCCGAAGTGAAAGTCGCTCGGCCGTGGGTTTCGTTCAACAAGGAGCGTCATGGCAAGTATCCTGAACATCGCGATTGAAGACTACCAAAACGAGCCCGCGCAGAAAGACGCGCTCGATGCCGAAGCGAACGAACCGCACTACGCGATTCAGCGCCTCATGAACTACCTCCAAGGGCTCAAGGCTGGTTCGCGTCGCGGCCTGATGACCATGGAGATGGAGAACGCAGGCGGCACCGCAGCCGTGTGGACCATCGCATGCACGCGAGCCAACGCAGCCGACGACACGGTGACGATTGCCGGCGTGGTTCTCACCGAAGGCGTCGATTTCCTTCGCGGCGCAACGGACACCACGTGTGGCGACAACCTCGCTGCTGCAATCAACGCCAACGCAACCGCAAAGAAGCAATTCTACAACCTGTTCGCGTCAGTGGCAGCGGTCACGGGAACCATCACACTGACCGCGCGCATCAAAGGCACCAGCGGACGCATGATCACGATCGCTACAAGCGACGCAACGGCGTTTGCGATCACCAACACCGTGACCGGAGCCAACGGCACCGTTTCACGCGGAGCGCGAGCGTACAACTTCGGCACCGAATCCTGAACGGGTAGGGGGTCTGCTTGCTTCTGACGACCAGCGATTTGGTTACTGCGGTTCGCCGGAAGGGGCAGATCCCCGACGCTTCCGACTACACTGACGCGGAGATCCTCGCGGAAGCCGATGACGTGATCAGCGGGCGGCTGACAGAAGCCGTTGCTGGTCTGTCGAACGGCTTTTACGTCCGTTACATCGACATCACGATGGTGGCAGGCACAGCGCGCTACGCGCTACCCACGCGCTCAGTAGCAGACACCGTGGAACACGTGGCCGTCCTTCAGTCAGACGCCACGGAACGGCCGCTCGGGCGACTTCGCGGTAGCGATGCGATGTACGTCGCAGGAAGTTCGGGGACGCCGTACCACTACACGATCGAGGGTGCTGACCTGCTGCTTTACCCGTCACCTGCTGTAGCTGAGACGGTGCGCGTTCGGTATCAGATCCGCAGGGCGAAGCTGACCGCTGTTGGAACAAACGCTTTCCAGATTACGGTCGTCAACGCCGCAGGGCGCAGAGTCGAGTTTGTTGGAACAGTGCCCGCCACGTGGACCACGTTTGCCACGATCACTTCTAAGCTTGATCTGATCTCGCGCTCGGCGTGGTCGAACTACTTAGATATTGATCGAGTAGTCACTGGCTATGTGCAGGGGTCGCCGTCGTCAGTAACTTCAGACGGCACAGCGTTGCCTTCTGGGCTTCTTGTCGGCGACTACGTGACAGTCGCGGGCTATACACCTGTCGTTCAGCTACCAGACGAACTGCACGCGGCATTGGCAAACGCTACTGCCGCTGCGATCTTGGGACAGCGCGGATTCGCGGAAGGTATGAAGACGCTCGATGCTTTCGCGGCACGCGACATCGAGGCCTACAGGCGAATGGCCGCGCAACGGGTGAAGAATGCACCGGTTCCTTTCATCAATCGCAATTCTATGTTGCGCCTGCGGGGTCGCTGACATGAGCACCGAGCAGATCCTCAAGCCTGCCGGGCTGTTCACAGATCCGAACCCGTTGACGACCGTACCACGTGGCGCTCTGCGAGAGGCGACGAACGTCGTCATCCGACGCGATGGCACGATTGATCCTCGTCCTGGATTCAAAGAAGCGGTTCCGACTGGAACACAGTCGATGACTGGAACGCCTTATCGCATGATCCCGTGGAAGAACGACATCGTATACACCACGTCTGCTGGTACGTGGGTAGTGGATGCCGCCGCTCTCGGCGTTGTCACGCCTGGAGCCGCTGGGATCACGGGCCTCGCGTACGGAACGCTTGGAAGCGGCTTTGCGGCCCGCGCGGCGGAAGCCCGCAACAACCTGTACATCACGACGACGAGTGGGCTGCGCAAGCTCACAAGTCGCACGGTGACAGCGAGCGAATCTGTCGGGATCAACGGTCGGCGTCACGTGCTCACTCTGTCGCTTCAAGGATCAAGCGGCTGGTTTACAACCGGCAACTTCGTTGCGTACCGCGCTTGCATTCAGCGCCGCACGGCAAACAACGTTGTTGTTACGTCTTCGCCCACGGGCCGCTACGTACTTGAGAATGTCACAGGAAGCGGCCGAACGGCGACAGTGTTCGTTGGGTTGGCAGACATCGCAACCGGTGCAGTTGCCGCTGGTGATGATCTGCTTTTGTACCGCTCTCTTCTCTCGCCTGGATATCCGTCTGACACGTTGTTCCTGGCCATGCGTTACACGGTCACGGCGGCTGACATCGCTGCCACCACGATTACGCTTCAGGACATTCTTACGCAAGCGGATCTTGGCGACGCTCTGTACACGAACGAGGAACAGGAAGGCATTGAGCAAGCAAACGATCCTCCACCTCGTGCGCAGGACGTGGCGCTGTTTCGCTCCTCGGTGTTTCTCGCTGATACCGATGGTCCTCGTCGTCTGGTGATTGTGTTCAACGCGATCACGAACAACACGCGCACGGGCGTCGCGACAGGCATCGGATACCGACAATTTCTTGGTGACACGACGATCACGAGCCCGGTCATAATTAACGTGACATCGACGGTGGGCATCGTGGTTGGTGCCATGATTGACATGGCAGGTATCCCGTCCGGATCGCTCGTTACCGCAGTAACGGCAACTACGATTACGGTGAACGCCAACGCAACAGCAACGGCCGCTGGAATCACCGGCTTTGGCTACGACACGATTACTCTTCAGGGTGGAGGAACGTTTGCCGTTGATACGCCGATGGAATTTGTTGATCGCGTCAATCGCGGATCTTCACTGTCAACTCTCGGAGCTGGCGTTCCTTCAACATACTACCGCGCTTCTCTTCTGAGTGATTTCAACGGTGCATCGTCTGGGACGGAGCAATTCAGCGCGGTCTTGATTGAGGAGAAGGAGCCAAACACGGCTGCGATTTTCTCGCTCAGGGCAACGCACAACACGGAATACCAGCCGGTTCTTCGTGCGATTGGAACTGCTGATGCGACGGTAGACGACTCGTATGTCGACAGCAACGACATCCCCAACGGCCTGATCTACAGCAAGCCAGACCAGCCCGAAGCATATCCAGGCACGGCGGCGGGTAACGTCATCCGTGTCGGGTCTTCGTCACATCGCGTTGATCGCATACTCGCGACACGCGACGCGCTGTGGATCTTCAAGCGCGACGGGATCTTCCGTTTGACTGGTGCTGGGGCAAACAGCGGATGGCGCGTCGATCCGTTCGACATGACGCACTTCCTGATCGCGTCCGACAGCGCCGTGGTGATGGGCGACGCGATCTTTGCGTGGACGAATCGTGGCGTGGTGCGGATCTCGGACGCGGGCGTCAAACAGATCAGCGCGCTCGCGATTGGAGATCAATTGCAAGAGCAAGAGCGCGTACAGTTCTCGACGCCATACAACACGTACGCGTCTTCAGTGATCAGCGATGGTTGGGCGGTCGCCAACACAAAGGACAGCGAATACTGGCTATGTGTTGGCCTTGGTGGAGAAGCGCCCTCGTCGCGCATCTACGTCTACAACACGAAGACGTTGGCCTGGACTCGTTGGGACATGCGCGTTTACCCGTCGTACCACTCGACGATCGACGGCAACGGTCGCGCTGCCTTCGCTGTGGCAAAATCAGGAGCGCCGATCATTGATTACGAGCGCATCGCGTCGGAGCTTGGAAGCGACGAGTCCGTCTATGCCGATCACTCGTACACGGGTGTCACATGCACCGCGGCCGCAGGAACGGGTCTCGCGTGGGTCATTACACTGAGCGGCGCCGTGACCGGCTATGCGCCAGCCGTTGGCGATTACGTTCTTGGCGCTGGCGCTCAGAGAGCGCGCATCACAGCGGTGGCATCCTCAACCGAGTTTACGGTCCTCGGCGACAGCTTCAGTGGCGTGGTGTCGGTCAGCCTGTTTGAGAAGTACGAATGCGACGTTGAGTTCGTCGCCAAGATTGGCGGAAGTGCGAGCAACGCAAAGGCATGGAGCGGCGGCGCTGTGATGTTCGGGTCGACTCGCAACATGAGCGCTTTCGATGTTTCATTCTCGTCGTCAGTGAGCACTACGGCTACAACCGTTTCAACGGATGTCGATGGCTGGCCTGATAACGACGAAGATCTGCCGTGGTCCTCGCGTTTTTGGGTTTCACGTGCTCACACGAGATCCTCGGTGTTGTTTCCACGCGTTGTATGGAACCAAGCTCGTGCACACCCGAGGATATATGGCATCTCATTGGCCAACGCTGCACAAGCTCCACAGGCCCGACGATGATTACCGAAAAACTACGAAGGATGTTTCCGCGGTATTCGCAACTGACCGACTGGAATCAGGCGTCTGAGCTTGCGCGCGACATACGTGACTTGTTCGTCGCACTGTTTTTTGGGATTGACGAGATTGAGAACCGCGTTGTGGTGCTTGAGACGCAGCCTCGCGTCGAGATGTACATGCTCGACAACACTACGGCGCTGACGCTGACCACCCAGAACACGTGGTATCCTGTCGTTGCAAATTGGGTTGCTGGCGAGTCTGTTCAAGCCGTAGTTGCGACGACTGCGGGGACGATCGCGATGAGAGTTGATACGGCCATCCGCGCGTTGGCAGCGTTGTCGCTCAATTTCAGCGCTATCGGCGTTTATGAACTAGCTTTCTTCGTTGATGGCGTTCAAGAGGCGAAGTCTCGAATCAAACTCGACGGGACAACCGCTGTGGTCAATACGTTGGTTACGTGCGTGCTCAACGCTACGGCTGGCCAGTCGATTGACTTGCGTGCTCGTTGCACATCCGCCGCGGGCCTAACTGTCACCGTGCGCAACGCGAACTTTTCACTGGCGAGGATCTGATGTCTGCTTTGACCGAATGGCTTCGACAGAGAAAACCGAACGACGGCAGTGGCAGCGGCAGCGGCACGTTCGGCCATCTGGGCAACATTATTCAAGAGAACGCAAATCCGTTCGGAATCTTCGGCGAGTCCGATGGGGACAGGGCAGAGCGTCTGGCGGGATTTGATGAGAGCCGAGACTCGCTTGACGCCTTGCGTAACCGGATCCCTGGATCACGTCGCACACAAGAACAGATCCTGGCCGATCCTGCATTCCAGGAAGAGTGGGCGAAGGTCTTCGGGGACTTTCCCGCCATGGCGGCGCTGCTTGAGCGCTACACGAACATGCCGCCGACCGCAGAAGAGCAGCGCATTGAATACGGCACGGTCGATCCAGAAAGTCTGAACTACGTTTCCGACGACCTCACTGGATACGAAGCCTCGCTCATGGACGGGACAGCGTTCGACGATCTTCAGGGAATAGAAGAGCGCGAGGGCTATGCTGGCACGCAACAGGATGCAATGGATCGCGTGCTTGGCATCGCGAACGAGGAAGGGCTTACCGCGATAGACCGTGCTCGCATCGCGGAGCAACGCGCGGGCGAAGAGCAGTGGTTGCGCGGTCAGCGCGGCGCGACGCTAGCGAACATGGAAGCGCGCGGGCTGGGCGGCAGTGGTGCTGAGCTGGCAAGCATCTTTGACTCACAGCAGTCGAGCGCCAACCGCAACGCGATGTCGGGCGTGCAGTTTGAAGCGCTTGCTCAACAGAGGCAGGATCAGGCTCTACGGGATGCGTTTGGCATGTCATCGGACGCGCGGAACCAATCGTTCGGCGAAGCCAGCTATATCGCGAGTGCGCAGGACAGGACGAACCAGTGGAACAGCCAGTTGGGTACCGACCAGGCGCGCTACCTATCGGATGTTATGAATCAAGGCGTGTATACGGATTCTGGCATACGCAACGCCAACGTGTACGACACGCGTGACCAGGGCGACCGCGGCCAGGACGCGACCCGCGAAGCTGAGCGCTGGAGGTTCGGGCAAGACGCGTGGATCACGGGCGGCCAAAACGACATAGCCATCGGGGAGGCCGCATCCAACACCGCGGCTACCCAGCGCACAAACGACGCCTTTGACCGCGTCCTTAGAGGGGTCGCGACGAGTGGGGCAAGCGAAGGCTTTCGTCCCGGCGCCGGCGTCGCCCCAGGTAGCGGCACGAAATTCATGTCTTACCAACCTCCTCCTCGGAGCGACATCATCGATCCGTGGAGAGACGACGAAGACGACTAGAACAAAGGCAATCATGAAAAACCGCAAACCATTCCGTCTTGATGACTACTTGCTCGATCAGCCTCCACGGCCTAGCTCGTACAGCTACGAAGCGCCTCAGGGCGACCCGTTGGACGCGAGCAATGAGCCTGACGCGTACTCGCCGCTGATGATGATTCAGCCGGGCGCCGAGGACGTGAGCGCGGATGACAACTCTTCGTTGGATGGGTGGATCGACTCACGGATGCTGGATGAGCGTATGGTTCCAAGGCGCCAAGACCGTACAATGTTGATGGACGATCCGAACGCCAACGAGTACCTGGCTGACGACGCGTTGGAGATGACGGCAGGCATGCGCGGCGAGAAGATGGACCCGGAACGCTTTGAGATGGATCAGCGTTTTGGCGCAGGAGACAAGCAGTATTCGGATGATCCAAACCGTCTAAGCTACTACGACGAAGAAGAAACCGAGGAGCAGCAGGCGTTGAAGTACCATATCGCGGAACAAGCAGCTGGTCGGCGCCGTCCGGACTACACGCCAGAAGAGCAAGAGCGTCTGAGGCAAGAGGATATCGCGCGGCGCCGCGCAGAAAACTCACGGTCCCGAATGATGGACGAAATTCGCCGCGCTCCCACCAGGGCGGCGATACGCGAGATCATGAAGAGATACGGGCGATGAAGTCACGTAAGCGACGGCTTGATGAGATGATGCTCGATGGCGCGCCAGAAGACGCGCTATCCGAAGTGCCGACGCTTGCCTACGAGCCCGATGCTGGCGCTGTGGATCCTAACCTTGTCCGGCCGATGCTTGACGACTATCTCAACGCAGACGCCACGCCAGCGCCCATGCAGTCCCAGCCGGAGCTCACCCCGCCCGACGATGACGACGCGTGGATCGGAGAGATGGCCTCCAGCTACGAAGATCCTGTAGAGAAGCGCGAATATCGACCCATCGACAACAGCAAGGCCGGAGACTACGGGTTTTCCGCGGCTCAGGCTCAGGCCGCCGACAACTACAGCGACGGCGCGTGGCTGCGCATCTTGGCGGGCGCGCTAGATCCGGGTGGCGTTGCAGAGCGCAGCCGAGCCGCTCGTGAAATGGCGCAGCAGCCTGTGAAGGATTGGGAGCGAGGTCAGCGGCTCGCGCAGGAACGCCGTCGTAACGACGAGGCTGAGGCGTACCGGCGCGACAGCTTGAAAGCCAGGCAGGCGGCGCAGGAAGGCAATCTGGACGCGCGAAACCGTGGTCTCGACATTCGAGACATGACATCGCTTACGCCAGAGGAGCGTGCCGACCTGATCCGCCGCAGGGCAGACGAGCAGATCCGCGTTGGGGACGCCAGGGAGGCAGGAAAGAACCGACGCGCCGCGATGGTTTCCGGCCGTCGTGATGTGATGGAGAGCGTGGGCGTGCTTGATCCTGCTACGGGTCGCCGCCCAGTCTCAAGTCAGCAAGAGGGCATTGCGGACATGTTGCGTATGCGCTTCGAGGAAGAGCACATTCCGATCACGCCTCGCATCCAAGAGGCGTTTGCGCAGCTCGCCCGCGTGGACGACGAAGGCGGTCAAAACAACCCGCTACGCGCTCAGTACGTTGGCGTCATTGACGACTACTACAAAGAGTACAAGGCGCGCACGTCTGGAGCGGCTACCGAGTTTGGCGAAGACCTCCAGTCGACAGGGTTGGCGTTGGCAGACGACGCATACGAAGAGGCGATACAGGCAATCCGCAACAACACGCGACCAGACGGGACGATCGCTGGCTTTGGGACTGGAGCGAAGTTGGCCAGGAACATGGCTGGCATGATCAGCACGGACCTCGGAAGAGAAGCGCAAATTGCAGCAGGAGGAGAGGGTTCGCGCGAAGTGCTCACGTCGGTGGAGCGGTTCATCGCGGCCGAAATCTTCAGGTTCTCTGGCAAAGCAGCCACGAACCAAGAGCGTCAGTTCTATATGCGCATGATTCCAGACAGCGTATTCGCGGATTCCGCCGATCTGGAGACGTGGATAAGGAACATTGGCGCCCAGATCCAACGCGACAAAGAGCGGCTCGCGCAGACGCACGGCGTCGAAGGCGTCGAAACCTTCGCTGGCCGTGGACGCCGTGCATCGGCAGCGATCAGGGCGCAGACAGAACTGCGCGAGCAAGCGGAGGACCCACAGCAAGTCGTGCCAGCGCCACAACCCGTCAGAATCAAGCGCGGCGGTCGCCGTTACAGGGTGGTGGCGCCATGAGCCGAGTCAAAGTTGTAGACGAAGAGACGGGCGAGATTGGCTACATCGACGACGAGGACGAGAACGTTCCTTTTCAGCCGGCATCGCAGAGCACAGAGACATCGGCAACGCCGGACTTCGTGACGCAGGAGGCGCCGTTTGGGTTGTCCGCCACGCCGGACTTCGTGATGCAGGAACCTCAAGTTGCCACCCCGCGGCAGACGCGTTCCACGGTGCCATTCTCACAGCAACCACACAACGAACCAGCGCCGGGAGGCGTGCCGAGACGGCAGTTCACGCCAGGCGAAGACAACACAATTCATCCAGAAGAGGCCTTCGCTCGCGCCGGCGGCCAAGCGCTTACATACGGCTATCAGGACGAACTTTCGGCGCGACTGTCGGATCTCATGTCTGAAGGCGACACTTACGAAACCGATCTCGGTTTGTTGCGTGACGAGAACCAAGAAGCAACGCAGGCGCAGCCAGCGGCCTCAGGATTTGGAACCGCTCTTGGCTCTCTTGCAGGCCCGAGCGGCGGTGCAAGGCTCGGCGGTCGCATACTTGCGGGCGCTGCCCAGGGAGCCCTTGCCGGGCGCGGTTACAGCGAGGCTGAAGACCCAACCGACGATATGGTTCGCGGCGGGATTATGGGCGGCGCATTTCCCGCGGCGTCGGCAGCGATCACACCTGTCGCGCGATGGATGACATGGATCGGAAGTGATCTGGCTGGACCGGTGTCGAAGCGTTTTCGAGCCCGCGTTCCGGGGGAGGTTCCAGAAGAGATCGCGGGGTCTGTCGAAAAAACCGAAGCGTACGGCGGCGAGCTTCAGCGGCTTGGCATCGGAGATCGGCCGTGGAGCAATTCGCGGCAAGCGGCCGAGGATGCGCGGCAAAGTCTTGAGCGCACCAGTCCCGAGTTCGACACCTTACACAGCAAGATGGACGCAGCGGGTGCGCGTGCGACGTTGTCGCCAAATCAGATCGAAGACGCGATTCGTATCCTTGGCCCCATGGAACCAAAGTCGCGGAACAACGGGCTGTTTCGTCGATCAATGGACGCGTTGCGCAACGCGGAGCCTCCGCCTCCGCCCCCGATGCCGTCCGCCCCGCCTTCTGCGCCACGGTCTCCGCTTGACGGGTACGGGCGGCGACTGCGCGCGGCAGCCGCGGAGGACGCGACCGCCGCGGATCTGACCACGCCTCGCTCGCATCTGCCGGCCACGGAGCGATCACCTGTTCGTCGTCCACCGCCACCTACTGACACCGCTGCCACTCCACCGCTGCCACGGTCCCCTGTTCGTCGTAAACCAACGTCGCGGCCCACTGATGCCGCTGCCACTCCTCGGGAGTATATCGATACGCCGACAAGACTGCGCCAGGCCGATCTTGCAGCGGCCGCCGAGCAATTCATGCAGCGAGAACTGCGGGCACCAACGTTCCGTCAGGCCCACGATATCCGCATGGCGCTCGATGACGTGGTTGATCCAACCAGCGAACGCGTTCTGAAGAGAGAGACTGGTGAACTACGAGGCGAGATTTCCGATGTGATGCAAGACGCTGCCGAGCGTCACGGCTTTGGCCCCGATTGGACATCGGCGAACCGCGATTACCGAGGAGCGGCGACAGCGGCGAGATCGGCGCGGCAGGGAAACCGAGAGCTTACGAACAACCCCGAGTCGGGGTTCGCGCGGGCGCTGCTGACAGGGGCCGTCGTGGGGATGGCGCCGACGGCGATTAATGCTGCCAGCAGCAATGATGGCGGTATGAGCTTCAGCGGCGGCGGCGGAAGCGTTATGAGCGGCCTCGGAACAACGGCTGTGCTGATGGCCGCCCGCGGCCGATCGCCACGGATCGCAGAGGCGTTCTCGTCTGTTGGTGGCTCCGCTCTTAGCGGAGTCGGCCGTGGAGTGGAAGCGGCTGCAAGGATGTCGACCGCGCCCATCACGCGGTTTACGGAATCGCGTCGACAGGCCGCGCTGAACCCCGATGTCGCGCGCATTCTCGATGAGGCGCTGGCCTCTGATCAGGACCCCGCAGTGACGAACTTTTTGCTACAGTCCGATGAAGACATACGCCGGGCTGGCGTGGAGGAAGATCCATGACGATCACGAAGAATGAGCGCGGTATATTCTGGGCGACGGCCGCAGACATCAGCTCCGACCAAACAAGCAACCCGTTGGACATGAAGGGCGCAAAAATGGTCGCGTTGCAAGCGATCGTCTCCGGGACTGCCACGCTTGTTGGACCGATCTACGTTCAGGGCAGCATGGACTACAGCGCGGCTCCGACAGCGCCGACGTGGGTCACGCTGGAAGATTCGGCCGGGGCCCCAATCACGGCCGCGACGCTTGCATCTGGAGCGGGGCCGTATTCTGATGGAGGGGTGACCGAAATCTGCTGGCCGTGGATCCGTTTCTTCTTCGACCGGACAAGCGGAACAGGAACAATCAACGCATACGTCACGGTGTGTGAGTGAGCGCGGTTGGCAAGCGCGTTGGTAAGAGCGTTGGTCAGCGCGTAGGTAAGCGGATCGGAACGCCGTCCGGGGACGCGCCGGGACTGCTTGATTTCGATGGAGAAGGCGCGTCGTTCTCTCGCAACAATGGCACATGGGGTGCGGGCGGCACAGCGCTCCAGCGCTCGTCGATCAACACGTGGAGCGACATTGCCGCCGACATCCTGCGCACGGATACGCTGGGCGGCGTCACGCTTGCGGGGATGTTCGAGAAGCAGGTCAAGAACGAAACATCGCGATCTGATTCGATGGCGTCGCTTGGGATCACTGGGTGGACCGGTGTCAACAACAGCACTGACGTGATCGATCCTCTCGGCACAAACACTTCCGCGAAGTTCACAACGACAACGAACGCTGCGCACAACGTCTCGCAGAGCTACACGGTGGCGACGATCCCGAACAGCACGGCGTTAGTGTTCTCGTTCTGGGGTCGCTGCGCGACGGGTACGCTGCCGCTGCGCATTCGTTGGCGCGACAACGCCAACACGTTTGTTGAGACGCCGATCACTCTTACTACCACATGGCAGCGGTTCTCGTTTGCGGTCAACACTGGCGTCGGCGCCACCGCGTCTGGATGGTTCATCCAGAATCCAGCGGCTGGATCTGTGGTTGCGGACTTCTACGCGATCGGCGCGCAGCTTGAGCGCGGAACTTACCCGATGTCGCGCAAGATTACCGTTGCGGTCGGTGACACGCGTTGGGCCGACGTGATGACGTTCGCCAGCGACGAGGTTCCTCTGGCGTTTCGCGAGAACGCGTGGACGTGCACCGTGCGGCCTGAATGGGCATCCGCTGATTTGATCGCGACGAACAAGCGCGTGATCTGCTCTACCGACGCAAACAACTGGGTTGGTTTCGAGTATGATGCTGGCAGCGTATATCTGCGCTGCTACACGGGTGGTACGCTGCGATTTGGAACCGGCGCTCTCACGACCTCGCGCAACACGGATTACCCGATTATCTGCGATCTCGCGGCGGGTGTGATGACATTCAACGGCGTCGCCGGAAGCGCGGGCACAGCGACAACGCTGCCAGGTGGCGTGGCGCTGCGCGTAGGCGGTACCGCTGGCGGAAGTAACGAGTTGGATGGTGCTCTGTCAGAGCCAAGGAGCGTGTGACATGGCTCAGCCTACTACCACATCATCAGGACTTGCCCTCGGTACACGGCCAGCGGGTACACCGCAGACGCCGTTGCTCACTGGTACGCTGCGACTCTATGCTATTGGCGACTCGCTCACAGTCGGTGGCACCGACGAGGTTGGCGGCAACACCGGTCGTGCGTGGCGACAGTACGTTGGCGAGATGCTTGCGACCAGCGGTATCGCGTACACCGCAGTCGGCAACCTAAGCTCGCTGGCAACTACATGGCCCAACCATCGCGCGATCACAGGGCAGACGATCAACACGTTTGTCACGGTGGATTTTGCGAACCCAGCGACGCACCTCAACGCCGCTGACCCCGACATCATCCTAGGCTGCACGCTTGGCTACAACGACATCAACGGCGGTGCATCGGGAGCGACAACGCTCACGCGGTGGACATCGTTGATGGAACTCTTCCGCGCTTTCACGAATGGCCGCGGAGTTACACCGCGTATCGTCGCGAGCCATCTGTTCCGTGGCGCAGTCGGCAACGATACTGAGATCGGGAACTTCAACAACGGCCTCGCTGCGGCGGTCGCGGTGCAAGTAGCGCTCGGGCAGAAGATCACGCTGATTGATCCGCGCCCGTGGCTCGATGGCATCGGTGGCGCACCACCATTTCGCGGTGATGGCAATCACCCGAAGGATGTTGGGTATCGTCTAGAGGCTGACTGCGTCTTCGCGGGCTTGATGAACTGCATCGGCAAGAACGCCGAGTGGGGGAGGCCAACATCATGAACATCGAGCCGCTATCCGTGATCCTCGGCACGCTTACCGCTTGCATGCCCGCCATCGGCGCGGCTGTCTACGCGCGCAACCAGTGGAAGGCAAGCAACCGCAGCGACAGCGATCAAGTGTTGCGGGCAGCCGAACATGCGCGCGATGTCGCCAACATCGATTGCGAGAAGCACATTGCGCGGATAGAGCGCCGGCTCGACGTGTGCGAGGAAAAGCATGCGACCGCCAACGAGTTGATCGCAGAGTTGGCTGGGATGGTTGGTGCGCCGGGTCTCGCGCGACGCGCACGATCAACATCACCACCGCAGCCGATGGTTGCGGTCAAAGAGGAGAAGATCAAATGAAGATGATGACGCTCGATCACGAGAAGGCTGCGCGCGAAGCGGACGAACGCGACGCCGAGCGGCGCATTGCGGCGTGGGTCACCGGCAGCGATCATCACAAGCGTGAATCGCTGCGTGCTCAAGAGTGGGCGCGCATCATGCGGGGGCAGCCGTGAAAGCCGTTGTCATCATGGTAGAGGCGATCGCGGTTGTCGTTCTTGAGGCACTGCTCTTTGCGGCGCTGACCGCTGCCGGGCTGCTGATTATCTATCTCTCGCAGATCGTAGTACCAAGGGGTGCAGGCTGATGGCACATCACAAGCGCAAGCGTCCGAGGCAGCAGCGCGCAGGATGCTGCATGTGCAAATTTCACAAGACGAACGCGTCGAAGGACACGCGCGGCGCACAGACGATGCAAGACCGACGATCGCGCGACTCCGCTCGGAGCCAAGGCGCAGCGTTGTGAACGACCGAACAGACATCACAGTCGGCTCGTCATTGTTCATGGTTCGCGGCACGTGGTCGCCCGGCAAGGTGTTCCGCGTGAACATCGTCCCGTCGACACGCCCGGATCGGCTGCCAGCGGTGTCGTTGTGAGCTGCCACGCAGTCATCATCGGCGGCATCGAGTATCCCTGCGGTGCCGAGGTCTCTACGTGGCATGACCACGGTTTGGAGTTCCACGCTGGCAAGGGCGCACGCAAACGCACGCAGGTCCCTGATCTGCTCGTCCTGCACGTCACGGGTGGCGAGGGCGCACCGCCGCAGGTGTACACCACGCTCGTTCGGCGCGAACTCGGGATTGAGTTCGTCATCGACATCGAGGGCGTGATTTGGCAGTTTTGCGACCCGTTGCTCATAGACACGTTCGACGCGGGACCGATCAACCGCCGCAGCATCGGCGTCGAGATCGTGAACTACGGCTATCGCGCGGACCCCAAGACGGTGCCGCTGAAGGGCAGGGCCCGCCCGCTCTACGACACGATCATCCATGGACGAAAGATCAAGATGGCGCGCAGCAACCCGGCGCAGTTGGCGGCGCTTGTCGCGCTCGCAGACACGCTCAGCCTGGCGCTCAACATCCCGCGCAGGCTCCCGCGCAACGCGGCGGGTGATGTTCACACGCGACTGATGGGACCTGCGGAGGTCTACGCATTCCGCGGCGTACTCGGTCACCTGCATGTCAGCGGCGCGAAGGTTGATCCAGGCACGGACGTGTTCGACGCGCTCGATGCGGCGGGGTACAGGTGACGCGCTCGCCCAATCTCTACGAGTTGTTCTGCGAGGACGTGTGGTGACCCCGTGTTCAAGGAGTTGCCAGAGTCGATCGAGGCGCTTCTCGGCTTTGTTTTGCGACATGTGGCCAGCGAGCTGAACGCCGACGAATGCCCCGCACCACTGGCAGAGTCACTGCGCGTCTACACCCGAGCGGTGATGGCTGCTGAGCGCGAGAGTCACGAGCACCCGACTCCGGCGGTGCACGTCGACCGCGACCATTCTGCCGACGCCGGTAATATGGTGCACAGACGCCCCACGCTGCCGACCGTGCCGCCTGGTGTCGAGCCGCCTACCGCTCGGCGTCGGTCGATCTAAAGTCTGTCGGTCACGTTCCGGCCTCCATGCGTGCAGCGACGTGTTCGATGCGTTTGACGCTGCGTGGTACGAGTGAAGACTCGTGCTTCGCGTGCTCCGCATGCGGCACGTGGGAAGTCGCACGTCTTGCCTTCGCGCCATCAATCCTGAGCCAGGCGTTCGCCTTCGTCCGTCCACTCGCGCTGATGCGCGACGATCCAGAACGACGGGGCATCAGCCTTGCCGCCGAGCAGAGAGAGCGGCTCGTGCGTGTCGTGCGGCCGGAGATGGTTCACCGTCGCTACGCCTTCGCATCGTAGGTAGCAAATAAACGGATCGTTGCTGGTGAAAAACTCGGCGCTCGCGTCGTCGATCACGTGGTGGTGGCCCGTCTCGCTGTGACCGACAATGTAGCGCCCGTGATCACTCTTCACGGGCTTCGCGTCCTTCGGCAGTGCGTCGACTCGCTTGAAGCACAGCTCTCCCTGTGCGCCGTACTGGCTGATTTGCTTGCTCATGTTCTTGCCTCCATGTTGCGGATCATGTCCGCGGAAATCTTCGCCGCTGGCGGGCGCACCCAGAGTTGGGCCTCCATCGCCGTTCGCATCCCAGGCGGCGTGCGCAGCGTCATCGTCCTGCCTGTGCCGCAGCGAACGCGAAGGAACGTGCCGGTCACGCCGTCGCATGACAACAGTTCTCCGATAGCCGGATCTGGGTCTGTGTCAATCACCCGCGCGTTCAGATCGGACATTACGCGTGTCCAGCCCATGATTTGCAGGCCCGCGGCGCGTTGCTCCATGTTTGGTGTTGCGATGATGGCCCGCGCGTCCATCGTCTGCGGCGATTCAATCCACTCGCGAGGCACCGAAACGCCGTGCCAGACCCACAACGCGAAGCCGTCTGCGTAGAGTACGGCAGCATCACGCTCGGAATGCAGTCTGTTTTGTTCATCGCGCCGGATGTGCATCGGGTAGTCTGACACTACAGCAAACGTCGGCTGTAGATACCGCGGCCCGATCGTTGACAAACGTTCGTACAGATCCCGCTTTTCCGGCAGCGGGTCAATGCCGCAGTGCTCGGTGAAGAACGTAAACCACGCCGTCCACCATGGCCACAGGTTGCCCATGTGTCGGCAGACCCACGAACGTTGAGCGTAGAGCCAGAAGAGATCGGATCGATCGCGGACCTGAGCGCGGACCTGAGCGTCGACCTGAGCGCGGACCTGATTGCTGACCTGAGCGCTGACCTGAGCGCCGACCTGAGATTCGACCTGA